>Ga0268262_10003901_pt1 | contig 15755 bp, 11 predicted proteins | sample TergutNc150P3_FD_190354 | JGI IMG/M metagenome (GOLD analysis project Ga0268262, IMG submission 190354) | Nasutitermes corniger P3 segment gut microbial community from laboratory colony in Florida, USA - Nc150 P3 (SPAdes) (version 2) | ecosystem: Host-associated > Arthropoda: Insects >... | reverse complement strand
GTTTCGGGGAAGGGAATACCGGCGTCATTATTCATGGTAAGAACCAAAACGCTTATCAATAATATTTCTTACGATAAAAGCCCCAAAGAAGTCCTTGAAGCCGTAAACAAAAGCCTGTCCGTAAATAATGACGCTTGTATTTTTGTAACTGCGATTTTCGGCGTATATAACACAAAAACAGGCAAGTTTACGTTTGTGAACGCGGGGCACAATCCGCCGCTTCTAAGAAAAAAGGACGGTTCTTTTGAATATATAAATACAAAACCGCAATTTGTCCTTGCTGTAATGAAAGATACTGAATACAAAGAAGAAGAAATTATTTTGAACAAGGGCGATACTTTGTATTTTTACACGGACGGCGTTACGGAAGCCATGAACTCCGATAAAGAATTATTCGGCGAAGACAGATTAAAAGAGGCGCTTAACAAATACCGTTCTTCTTACCCGAACGATTTAATATACAGCATAAAAGGCGAAGTAGACAATTTTACCAATGGAGCGGAGCAGTCCGACGACATCGCCATGCTTTCCCTGCGCATAAACGAGGATAATCAAACAGAAAAACAAATATCGGTTGACGCTGAAATAAAACAACTGAACAGAGTTCTTAATTTTATAACCGCCGAATTAAAGAAAACCGATTATGAGCCTGAAATTCAAAATAAAATTGAAATGGCGTCGGAAGAAATATTTACCAATATCGCCGGCTACGCATACAACAGCGAGGGCGGAAAAGTAAAAATCGCCGTTTCCATAGCAAACGGAATAGAAATAACATTTGAAGATAACGGCAAACCTTTTAATCCCACGGAACACCCCGATCCCGATTTGGAAAAACCCATTAAAGACCGTGAAATCGGCGGATTGGGCTTATTCATGGTGAAACAAGTTATGGATGAAGTAGAGTACGCCCGTGAAAACGACAAAAATATACTGAAAATTCGCAAAAAATTGGGTGTGTCAGACATGGGGCGTATCCATTGACAACCGTTAGAGGCTGCTGTATTGTGTAGTTATATTATCTTGTGAGGTTTTGTATGTTACTAACATTTCAAGGGTTTTTTAAGGAAGGGCATTTTATCACCGATACGCCAGTCAAAATTCCTGAGGGCAGAAAAACCATTGTAACTGTGCTGGATGAAACAGCTAATGAAAGCGACGAAGAAGCGCGGCAGTCAAAACTCTGGGATGAAATATTTGAAGAAATTAAAAATTGTGACGAGGTCCTGTTAGGCGAGCCTGAACGTATACATTTACGAGTTCCTGAAGAAGTAGACGCATTATGATATTATATGCGCTTGATACCAATATAGTTTCATATTTTCTCAAAGGGGATATAGCAATCATTGAGAGAATGGAACTGGAAAAGAAAAACGGAAATGTGTTTATCATTCCGCCAATGGTATATTTTGAAATTCTAAACTGGCTGTTGGCTAATAATTCAAAAAAGAAAATGGCGATTTTTGAAAAGATGTATTCGTTTCAGGGAATTGGTATTATAGACAAAAATGTTTTGGATATTGCTTCAAGAATAATAATAAACCTGCAAGGTAAAGGTATTAAAATTGGCGATGATGTTCTTATAGCGGCATATTGCATAAAACACAATTTACCGCTTGTCACTAATAATACAAAACATTTTAAAGATATAGATAATTTACAGACAATAAATTGGAAATAAATTCCTATTAAATAAAAAAGCCGTAGTCGGGAAACATGGCCCGCCTGAAAAATCAGACCGACCGTCCTCGCATATACGGCTTTTCGGCTACCGCCTATCTATAATATCGCACAATTTGACAAGTTTGTCAAATACAATTTAAAACAACGAGCAGATTAGAAATAAGAATAAAAAAAAGCCGCCCTTGTGGACGGCCTTTTCTCCTGTTTATAAATTTTTGTAAGTGTTGGCAAGATGTATGCCTAAAGATTTTGTTCCGTAGGCAGGCAAAACTGCGTGCTGTAAAAACTCTGGGGGAACGCCGCCTACGGAGCCCCTTTCAGGGTCTCCTCCGTCTAAGAACCCCAGAAAATGTTTTTCCATCACGCATTTTGCCCTGCCTGCGCTACATTATTGGGCATACATCTTTAACGCTCATAAAAAAAGAGGAGTAGTGAAAAACTACTCCCCTTTTTTATTCTCTGCTAATTACTAATTACGGCTGTTTCGTCCACGTCCCGTTACCCCACTTATACGTCCCCGCCTTTCCCGTACTGTATGCTGTCTTTAAGATGTCGCCTGCACTTGGATTTACTTTGTCTTCAGGAAAGGCATTGGTTCCAAAATTAGCGTCCGGTATGTTGCTTCCTGTTGCAAATGTTACGCTGTTAAGATTGGAATACGCAAAAGCCCTCTCCCCAATGCTGGTAACATTGCTTGGTATAGTTATGCTGGCAAGGCTGGTGCAAAAGATAAAAGCCTGTTGACTAATGCTGGTAAAGTTTGCGTTGGTAGGCAATGTTACGCTGGTAAGACCGCAATGAGAAAAAGCTGTATCCCCAATACTGGTAACGCTGTTCGGTATAGTTATGCTGGTAAGTTCGGTGCAACCCATAAAAGCCTGCTCTCCAATGGTGGTAACTTTGCTGGTGGTAGCAAAGGTTACGCTGGTAAGGCCGCATCCTTCAAAAGCCGATGTCCCAATGGTGGTAACGCTGTTCGGTATGGTTACGATGGCAAGGCTGGTGCAACCTTGAAAAGCCCTCTCCCCAATGCTGGTAACGCTGTTGGGTATGGTTATGCTGGCAAGGCTGGTGCAACCGTTAAAAGAGAAATTCCCAATGCTGGTAAAACTAGCGTTAGTAGGTAATGTTACGCTGGCAAGACTGGTGCAACCGGAAAAAGCGTTTACCCCAATGCTGGTAACGCTGTTGGGTATGGTTATGCCGGGAAGGCTGGTGCAACCGTTAAAAGCAGCAGCCCCAATGCTGGTAACGTTGTTCCCTATGGTTACGCCGGCAAGGCTGGCGCAACCGTTAAAAACGGAATTCCCAATGCTGGTAACGTTGTTCCCTATGGTTACGCTGACAAGGTTAGTGCAGGCATTTGTAGTTTCACCTAGAACAGCAAAAGCCACATTGGGTATGGCGGTGAAGGTACTGCCGGAAAGGTCAAGGCTGACGTATTTGGTAAGGTTGGCTAAAAGCGTTGCCCCAACGCTTCCGGCTTGATTGGCAGATCCAGTAGTGGTTCCGCCGAAACTGTCCACGTTCAGCTCAACGGGATAGGCGGTTGCGGCTGTGTTAGTGCCCGCTGACGAAAGCGTCGTTCCGAGCGAGGCGATACTCTCAAAGATGTTTAAGGTCAGCGTTTTTGCCGGGTTAATGGTTGCCGGTTTCCAGTTTGGCGTTTCCGCCACGTCAAAGGTTACGGCGTATGTACCCTTTGCGCCGGGCTTGCTTGCGCTTCTGGCATAGGTTGTGCCGCTTGCCCCTTCATAGAACACGGTTACCGCCCCGTCCGATCTGAGGCCGGTTGTTTTTACCGTTGCCGTTATCGGTTCGGCAATGGGGTTTGCGTTGTTGTTTGCAACCTGCAACAGTTTTTCGTTGCCGATGTCGTAATCCGCGAGTGCCGGAGTCGCCTTGTCAATCGTCAGCGTTCCTTTGGATAACCCTGTTCCCGCAGCCCAAGCGTCTGATTCTGAAACGTCAAAGGTTACGGCGTAGGTTCCGGCGTTTGTAGGAGCCGTGGCGCTTTTGGTATATGTTGTTCCGCCTGTTCCCTCATAATAAATTGTTACTGTACCCTCCGTTTTGCCTGTTTGCGCTGTAATGGTTACGCTTTTCGGGCTTCCATCGTATGTAACGCTTATTCCGGTAATGTCAAAATGTCCCGCTTCCGGAGTAAAAAGAGTATCTGTAACAAGCATAGTTCCGGCTGTTAAACCGGACGCAGGATTCCAGCCATCCGCCGCCGCTACGTCAAAAGTTACGGCGTATTTTCCAAGATCAGAAGGCGCATTGGTAGATTTTGCGTAGTCTTTGCCGTCCGTCCCTTCATAGTAGGCAGTTATTGTTCCGGTTGACTTGCCTGCCTTCGGCGTAATGGTTACCTTGTACTCTGTAATCTCCGCTTCATACTTGTGCGTCAATCCGTGGATGTCAAAATCGGCGGCTGTAGGCGTACTTTTTGGCGGAGGGGGAGGCGGCGGCGGAGGTAAACTTTCCTCGTCGGGACACCCCGTCAGAGGCAGAACCATGAATCCAATTACCGCAATAATAGCGGCAATCCCTAAAAATTTTTTTATCAGTTTCATCAAGAAACTCCTTTGCGGACGATTCCCAAATCATTACCGCATGCGGTCTTTTCCCGCCGTCAGTTTTTTGTGTTTAACCGCATAGGTAAAAACACCTATAAAAGCGCTGAATTAAACGAACGTTTAAATTCAGCGCTTCCAAAAAACTGACTTGAATTTATTAAAAGTTATTATTTTAAGAATTTTTGACTATTTTTTATATATTTTGTGTTTAACACGAATTTGACTTGACTAAAATTAACATTTTTTGTATTATTTCAAAAGAAAAATGTATAAATAAAAAACTAAAAGTGCCTAGAATAAACGTTCCTTTAATATAGGCAAAAAATCAGTAAAATCCCCTAGAACGACAAAAATATACTGAAAATTCGCAAAAAATAAGAACCACGAACCACACGAAAACCACGAACTTATTGTCCGAAATTTTGTCGCTGTTCGTTTTGGTTCGTGTGGTTCGTGGTCAAATTCTTCTCAAATTATCATATTTTTCCCCAATAAACCCCTAATTCAACCCTAAAATCACGCCGATACATATAAAGAGGTATATTATGATTTATGAAAAATGCAGGGATATACTCCTTCAGGAATGTGAATTGATTCAAAACGCGGTCAATGAACAGGAAAAAATACGTCATGCTGTTTCAAATCGGGAATGGTCGGTTTTTGAAGACCATTTAAGCGTTATGAACGCCATCGAGAACAAAATAGCGTCTTTGGAAACGGAACGCGAACAGCTCTTTGTCATTTTTAAGACGCTCATACATCAACAGAGCTTTTCCGAAAACCTTGATTCAAAGGGTCAGTTCTTTGCTCTTGTTTCCGTTCTTCCCGAAAAACAACGCGAAGAATTAAAAGCAATTTACCTCAGTTTAAAACAAGAAGCAATAAAATTACGCGTGGCAAACGAAATGTTATTCGCGTATTTGTCGGGAATAAAATCGACATTAAAAGAATTTTTTGACCTTGCGTTCCCGGAACGCGGAGGGAAGATGTACACAAAAGACGGAATGCATTTCTCTAACGATATGCACAGTATGTTATTAAACCGCAGTTTTTAAGAGGAGAATAAAATGACTTCTACATTCATGGGATTGGAAATCGGAAAAAGAGGCGTTCAGGCGCATCAACAAGCTATCGCGACGACAGGGCATAACCTTGATAACATGAATACTCCCGGCTATTCAAGGCAGAGAGTGGAGTTTACTCCTTTTATTCCGATTTTTATGCCCGCTCTTAACCGCGCGGAAACTCCCGGTCAGATAGGGCAGGGCGCTGTTATCGAGCGCATAGAACGTGTAAGGGACAATCTCCTTGACAGAAGAATTGTAGCGCAGGCTTCTAACGAAGGTTACTGGGAAGTGCGGGATCGTTACATACGCGAAATGGAGCAGATTTATCTTGAGACCGGAGAAAATTCCGTAAGAAGCAAAATGGATAAATTCTGGGACGGATGGCAGGAATTATCTCAGCACGCCTCGGAAAATGAATTCCGTAATGCGGTTATTCAGCGCGGAAAAACATTAATTGACGGAGTAAAAAATCATTATCACGGTCTTGACAGACTCCAAACCCAGACCAACGACGATATTCAGATGACAGTTGCCAGAGTAAATGAGCTTTCACGCCAAATAGCGGCTCTTAACGGCGACATTACCAGAATTAAAGCGCAGGGCGACAACCCTAACGATCTTTTAGACAGACGTAATTTCCTGTTAGACGAACTTTCATCGATAATTGACGTAACATTTACAGACCAAGACCCGGATGAATTTTTTGTTCACACATCAGGTCATGTGCTTGTACAGGGACAGGTTGGCAGACAATTCGACATGAGAAAAGACGTAGACGCCGAAAGTTTCGCGTACATCTATTGGCAGGATACGCAAGATGAAATGGTCTTTACAAGAGGCAAACTCGGCGCTCTTATGGAACTGCGCGACGTAACAATCCAAAATGAAATCCAAACCCTTGATAACGTAGTAATGAATTTTACAGATCTTGTAAATGAAATCCACCGCGACGGATACGGAGCGAACGGTTCAACAGGTATCAACTTCTTTTCAGAATATCCCTTTGTTACAAACGTAAACGGAAACTATGATCGTTCAGGCGACGGAGTTTTCGATTCAAGTTACATATACCGAATTAACGGGCAGAATACCCTTGAGCCTAACGCACAGCCCGGTTTTGAGGGAGTAATAACTCTCTCGGGAGCCGACAGGCAGGTAGAAGTGCCGTATTATTCCACAGACACAGTAAACGATATTATAACCCGCATAAATAATTCAGGCGCGGAAGTTGTCGCCCGTCTTAACAGAGAAGGCAAGATGTCGTTAAAAGGCACAACGGCGGCATTAATTGACGGTCAGAGGGTAAACCCCGATTTTGTTATTCGCCATGTTGAAGACTCAGGTCATTTCCTTGCCGGTTATTCAGGTTTGCTTAATCAATCGGGAGCGGAAGGCGCATTTGACTGGGGACGGGCTAACGCCGTAACAAGTTTAAGAGGCGATACAACCGATTACGCTCTGGCTCCTGTTGCGCATCCTTCAGGCTGGATTGAAGTAAACCCGATGATTGTAAGAGACTCAACAAACGTCGCCGCCGGTTTCGGCGAGAACGGAAGAGTCGCTAACCCGGGTAACGGAGACGCCGCCTCTGCTATCGCTTCAATACGAAACAATCCGGTAATGGTCGGACGTTTTGCTACATTTGACGATTACTTCGCCAACTCGGTCGGAAACATTGCGTTGATGGGCGAGGAATCGGAAAGAGCGTTAGCTACGGAAAATCAGATAATGAAATATTTACACGATTGGAGACAATCAATCTCCGGCGTGAATATGGACGAAGAGCTTGCCAATATGCTGAGGTTTCAGCACGGCTACAACGCCGCGGCAAGGTATATCACAACGGTTAATTCCATGCTTGATACATTAATCAACCGCATGGGAGTTTAATAGCGAATAGGAAATATCAGGAGGAATAATATGAGAAGGATATCAACCGACATGCCGAGTTCTGACTTGGATTTTTATTTAAGACGGCAGGAAGAAAGAACAAATAACATCGAGAATCAGATCGATACGCATAACAGAATTCATAGGTTAAGAGATGATCCTCTTGCCGCTTCCCACGCAGTAAGATATGAGTCGTATCTTGCGCGTCTTAACCGCTTCGAGGAAAACACACAAAAGGCAAAGGAACATCTTCAAAATACTCATGATTATTTATATGAAACCACAAGCATTATTCAAAAGGTAAGAGAGCTTGCGGTTAGCGGCGCTAACGGAAGCTGGTCTCCTGATGATCTTAAAATAATGGCGATGGAAGTAAACGAGCTTTTAAAAGAGCTTGTAAAAATTTCCAACGCTACAGGCCCTGATACCAGACAGATGTTCGCGGGCGATAAAGTTTTTACGGAACCTTTCAGACTTGTAGAGGGTACTGTGGAAGGCGGCGATGATACGGTTATAAAACGCGTTGAATACAGGGGATCAGGTCCCAGCAGAAAAGTTGAAATCGGCGATAACATGTTCTTGGATATAGACTTAGGCGGCGATGAAGCTTTTTGGGCTGAGAAAATGCAGGTTTATTCCACGACAGACGCCACAGATTACAGAGTACAAGAGCAGGGCGCTTTTTATATTGACGGCGTGGAAATTAATGTTAATATCGGCGACACATTGCCGTCGATAATCGCAAAAATAAATGAGTCATCGGCACCGGTAAAAGCCTATATTGATCCCACATCAAGAGGGATATTTATTGAGGGAACAAACGCCCACCTTATCAGAATAGAAGACAAAGAAGGCGGAGCGGCCGTTTTACGCGATTTGGGACTAATTAACGGTAATTTGCAGAATAATGCGCCTAATTGGGCTAATACAGCGAGAGTTTTCGGCGGTTCCATGTTTGACATGGTAATTCGCTTAAGGGACGGGCTTTACAGGGGAGACCAGGAATTTATCGGAAGTCAGGGCATTGGGGGAATGGATCTTGCGCTGAAAAATGTTACAATGAGATTAGCGGATGTAAGCAGCCGTTATGAGAGAGCGAATTATGCGTGGCAGAGAATAAACGCGCAGATTCCGAACGTAACAGATATGCTTGGACGCGAAACAGGAGTCGATTTAGCAGACGCCATGATGAACTTAAAAACGGCTCAACAAGCGCATCAGGCGTCGTTACAGACAGCGGCAAAAATACTGCCGATGTCACTGCTCGATTTCCTTAGATAGGAGTAAAAAATGAAAGTTGACACTAAAGCCTTTGGACCTATGGAAGTTGATGAAAAACAAAAAGTAACTATACCTCTGGGGCTTTTAGGCTTTGAGGATTATGTTGAATATGTATTATTCGATTCTGAAAATCCGCTGTTTTTATGGCTTCAATCTGTCGATGAAAGAGACATAGCGTTTGTTTTAATAAATCCGTTCTTATTCCGCAAAGATTATGAAGCGAATATATCAAATGAAGAACTTGCGGAAATAGGTATTACATCTTCAGATAATGCTCTTATATTTGTAATTGTAACAATCCCGCAAGACGGCAGACCAATGACCGCTAATCTTCAGGGGCCGGTAATAATAAACAAAGAAAACAAGACAGGAATGCAGGCGATTCTTTCTGATCCAAGATGGAAGACAAAGCATGACATTATGGCAGAATTTAACAAACAAGGATAACCATTATGTTAATACTTTCAAGAAAAGTTGATGAAAGAATAATACTCGGCGATGATATAAAGATTTCTATTATAGAGATCCGCGGCGACCAAGTCCGCATCGGCATTGACGCTCCCAAAAAAGTAAAAGTTTTCCGCGAAGAAGTCTACACGGCCATTAAAGCGGAAAACAAAGAAGCGTTAAACTCCGCTCCAAAAATCCCGAATGTCGATTTCGGTAATAAATAGCCGGAAGAAATTTACACGAAGAAATTAACCACGAACCACACGAACACTCACGAACGAAGAAAGAGCGAAGAAATTAACCACGAACCAGCACGAACACTCACGGAAGAGGGAAGAAATCTAGATACAGGAGACTTTTTCTCACTTTTTTATGTGGACAATAATTTGGTATAATTAGCCTTATTGATATTATAATTAAGTGGTTTATAGGGGGATAATATGGTATTACAATTTGTTCTTTCGTTGCTTATTACTATACTTGGATTGACTACCTTTTTTATGCTGCGGTATATGAGAAAACACAAAACAACGCAAGTATAACAGGCGGTTGAATTCACTGCCGGGGAAAGACAACTCATTCCCTAAAGCAGTTTTCAGTTATTATATTTTCATGACAGACGCGGGATTCGAACTCGCTGCCTTCAGCTCCGGAGGCTGACGCTCTATCCAAGTGAGCTAGTCTGTCTGGGTTAAATTTATCTTTTATGTTCACGTCTGTCAATAAAAAATGAAGAATTTCTACCACGAACCACACTAACACTCACGAACTTTTTGCGTACAGCTTGTTATTGTTCGTATTGGTTCGTGTGGTTCGTGGTAAATTCATTTTTCGTTTCTATCTTAACAACTCTGAATTATCTTTCTTGTTCCATCTTAGAGCGATATCATTGGGACTTTCCGCGGCGATATTTCTTATGCTTCTGTTTGCGCCTAATTCAAAAAGAACCGTAATTAATTGCGGTGTACCTAACCTTGCAGTGTAGTGCAGAATGGTGTTGCCGGAACTGTCCTTCGCGTTTATCGCTCTGCCGGAGAAAACCGCTCTTATGTATACTTCGCCTTTGGCAATTGCAATCTCCGCCGGCGATTTGTTGTCAACCGCGGTCACAAAAGGATCGGCTCCAGAATCGGCGATAATTTTTGCCGCTTCAATCATTTCATAATCAAGAGCAAGGCGTAAAGGAGTTTTTCCGTTGTAATCAACAGCGTTTACTCTGGCTCCCTGACTGATTATTACCCTAATTATGCTTTCTTCAGCCCTTTCGTTTAACGCCACATGAAGAACAGAATTGCCGAAGTCGTCTGAAATATTGATTCTGTTATTTTCCAAGAGAGCGGCTACAATTCTGGGCGATATGGTCAATGACATCTGGAAAGGTGTTCTGTTCTTTGTGTTGCGCGCGTGAATCGAAACTCCTGTTTTAAGAAGTTTGGTTATAATATCGATTTTTTCAAGTCCGACGGCGATGTGAAGGGGAGTGTCGCCTCTTATATTTCTTGTTGATGTGTCGGCGTTGCTGGCGATAAGTTTATCTATGGAATTTGTATACGCGCCTCTTACGGCTTCCATTAAAGGAGTATTACCATCGATATTTTTGCTTTCAAGGTTGGCTCCTTTGCTGATTAACAACGCCTGAGCTTCCGGTAAATTAAGAGTTACGGAATCGTGTAACGGAGTGCTGCCGTTTAATGAATGAACGTCAACGTCAATTCCCGCCGTAATTAAAAATGTAATAGATGTTAAAGCGTTCCAGCGTACTGCGGCGTGAAGAGGGGAGTTGCCCTGACTGTCGCGGGCGTTAAGATTAGCGTTATTGTCAACAAAAATTTTCAGAGTAGAGGAGCTGTTGCTTTTTGTAGCCATAAATAATGGCGTCTGGCCTGTTGCGTTCTGGGTATCAACCGGGATACCGCCCCTTATAATCATTGTAATAGCGTTATTTAAGCCCCATTCAGCGGCATAATGGAGCATATTGTTGCCCAAACCGTCCCTTGCGGTAATGGTTGTGGGGTTAATAATCCATTCACGCATACCTGTCGGCGTTCCAAGTGCGAGGAAAAGAGGGCTTTCTCCCGCGCTGTTAAGCGAAAAAATGCTCGCTCCTCGTGAAATTAAATATTCGCCGCTTTCTCTCTGATTTAACCTTACGGCAATGTGGAGAGCGGTGTCTCCGGCTCTGTTTCTTGAGTCTACAACCGCGCGCTGCTCGAGTATTCTGCCTATCTGCTCCGCAGTGCCCTTGTTATTTACGACGCAATGGAGCATTGTATTGCCGTTGCTGTCTCTTTGATTTACAGTATCGTTTGTGATTAATAAGTTAAAAGTACCGTCATTTGATTTTACCGCTAAATCAAAAGGTGTAACGCCGCTGTTATCCGCGGCAAATATTTCGGAACCTTCAGCCAATAAGAGCGGAATTAAAGCGAGTCTGCGTTCCTGAACAGCGATATAAAGCGGAGTTTTACCGTTTATATTTCTGATATATACATCGGCCCCTGAATTTAAGAATAATTGTATTGATTCAGGGGAACGGTTTAACATTACGGCAATATGAAGCGGAGTGTCGCCGTGCTCATCGCGAAGATTAACATCGGCTCCGTTGGCGATTAACATTCCTATTACATCTAAATAAACATTAGCCGGAATTCCGACATGAAGGGGGCTGTTACCCTTTCCGTCTCTGGCGTTAACGTCGGCTCCGTTTTTTATGAGCAACGCAATAATGTCTTTGTTTCCGACCCGCGCCGCCTCATGTAAAGCCGTTGCGCCCGACGTGGTTTTTATGTTTAAATCGACTTTTTTTTCTAAAAGGAAATAAATAAGCCCCGTATAGTTCTCAATTACCGCAAAGTGAATGGGGGCAAGCCCTTCATTACGGCGGATATTGTAGTTTCCTGTGCGAACCGCAGGCCCAAAATAGGTGAAAATCCGGTTATCGCAGTAACCGCCCGCTAAAATTAACTGTTCGGCTATGGAAATATGTGTCATGGAGTACGGTTTTTCAAGCGCGTAATCAACAGAATTCTTATCTTCGTTATCTTTTTTGTTTATCAACGCTATGGGAGTGGTGGAAATTTTAAGAATATTAGTTACGGCAGTTTCATTTCCGGCGCTTGTCGCTATGTGAAGGACGGTTTTTCCGGTTCTGTCAGTGGAATTTACGGTACTCGGAGTTAAAATAGCGTTAAAAACGGAAGGAGATTTCTCCATTGCGAGAATAGCCCCCGTTACGTTTCCTTCGCTCGGAATAGGCTGATGAATATCAAGCCCGCCTGAAGCTAAAACCTCGGCAACTTTAAAATCGCTGTTACCGATACAGATGCCAAGCGGAGTCCGCCCTTCGTTATCTGTAACATTGGGGTTAGCGCCCAGTGAAATAAAGAAGGCCGCAAGCCCGGCGTCCTTTTTTTCCGCAGCGTAATGAAGCGGAGTTTTACCGTCCGGATCAACCGCGTTTACATCGACTTCGCTTAGGAAGTGATCTTTCGCTTTCTCGTTCCCGCTTTTTAATAAATCCCAAATGTCAGGAGGGGCGGGAGGGGCGCTTTTACAACCGCTGATAAGCAGTAATATAACCGACAAAACATTCAAAAACAAACGAAAAAATGGTACCTTTTTCATACTTATATAATCGGCATAAAAAATTCATCAATTTAGGGGATAAAACGCGGAAAAAGCGGAATGTATTGCGTTTTTTTATAGATACATGACAAAACTCAATAATGATAGTAAAATCATCTATCGTATTTTGATCGTATTTTGGAGGTAAAAAATGTTAAGTAAAAGAAAAGCCGTTTTTTGGCTGTTATTTGCATTTATTATACCGTTTATTTACGCCGATCCGGCAGGAGATATCGCAAAAGCCGGAGACGACGCGTGGAACAGGCTTATTGCCCAATATAAAAGAGAATCCCGTTTGACGGATATTGTTTCCGCAAACACGGTAGTAAATAATTTTCTGCGGTATGATAAAAAAATTATCTTGTTTCCGGCCGTCGATTTTAACGATTTTTATACCGACCCGGAAGGGGAAAAATATTATTGGTACGGTGACAAAAACAAGGTGAATGTATTTCTTATAAAATATAATCCCGCTATTCATGATAAGTTAAACGCCCTGAATAAAGCTTTTGGAAACATGAACGGTAAATATGAAGTGTTAGGAGTGATAGTTGACGCATGGGATCTTTGGGGCGATGTGGTGCTTATAGACCTAATAGCCGTGAGGGTACAAAAACGCGCATGCATTTTGATAAAAGACGACGTCCCTGTTCTGGCAGGGCAGGATATTTTTGACCGTTTCATGGTAGGAAAGTCGGCGAATTAGGCAGGGCGAGACCTAAAAAAATCACGCTATAACTATAATAATTAATATTTACTTAAAATCCCCTGTTTCTATCGCTTGTTCAAATTGGGCGTCAATCTCTCTTTTTTAACATACATAAATTTGAGGTAGGAGGTTATAGGGTACTTGACATTTATTTTGTTTTGTGGTATAATATGTATGTAATTAAAAAAAATTACAAATTTTAAGGAGGTGCGTATAACAAGATCACATTTTTATGCTTCAAATAAAATAATAATAATAAAGATAATATAAATAATAATGAAATATGTTTTACCGTGATCAGGAAGAAAGACGCAATTTGAATTATGAACATTCTCGAATTAAACGAGAAGTTTCCTACGGAAGCTTCTATTGCGGGTTATTGCCAAAAAATAATTTTTGACGATAATTTAACTGGTCCTTTCTGCGATTCATCAATTGTAAAAAATATTCTTGAAAAACTTGCTTTCCTTGCAGTTCCAATGGATGAACATGAATTTACCAACAAGGAATACAACCGTGTATTTTCTCGCGGTACTGTTATGACACCAATAGGAGAGGTGAAAATCGGGAAAAACCAATTCACTAAATTAGCAGAGAAAGACGGAGGTTCACGAAAAGGGCTTATAGGAGCTATGCGCCAAACCTTGTCAGATCCAGTGACTATCATTAGAGAAAACGAAAAAGGTCGAATAGCCGATGTATTTATAAAATCATTCAAAGTGGACGGCGGCAGGGATGAAAATCTTATTGTATCAGTAGTAGTAACTATCCAAGAGACAAAAATAGCAATATCTACATATCAACGCAAACGCCGTGAAGTAATCAAGAAAATAAAAAAGGCTGACGGCATTGTCTACATAAAAGACAACGGCGGCAGCCTGACGAACGGAGATTTCTCCCCGCCAATTAAAATTTAACAAAGAAACTGCATTTTGTCAAGAAAAACAATAGTTTTTAATGCGGCCTAGAAGACTTGAACTTCCATGGCTCTCGCCACTAGCACCTCAAGCTAGCGTGTCTACCAGTTCCACCAAGGCCGCAATTTACTCATTTTTATCAAAATTCGCATTTTTTGTCAATCTTGTAATAGACAAATTGCCGGTAAAATATTAGTATAATACCATAATTACAAAGTTATTATGCCGCCGGAGGGTAGTATGAAAAAAAGAGCGCTTTTAAGTGTTTTTTACAAAGACGGTCTTATTGACTTGGCTTCATTCTTGAATAGTAACGGTTGGGAAATTATTTCGACGGGCGGCACTTCCAAGTTTTTACAGGAAAATAAAATACCCGTTATTGATGTTTCTTCTGTTACCGGTTTTCCCGAATGTCTGGACGGACGGGTAAAAACTATGCATCCGGCTATCCTTGCAGGGATTTTGGCGCGGCGCGGCGTACAAAGCCATGTCGATACCCTTAAAGAATTAAAAATCGAAACTATCGACCTTGTATGCGTCAACCTTTATCCGTTTTTCGAGAAGGTGCAGGCAGGGCTTTCTCTTGAAGAAACAATCGAATTTATCGATATCGGCGGACCTACTATGCTTCGTTCCTCCGCCAAAAATTTTAACGATGTGATCGTTTTAACCGACCCTGCCGATTATGCCGAAGTTACGGCAGGCATTAAAGCAGGGAATGTTCCGCTTGAGTTAAAGAAACGGCTTGCAGGCAAAGTTTTCGATTTAACATCGGCTTATGACGCCGCCATCGCCCGTTATCTGCTTGACGAGGAATATCCGACGTATTTGCCGATGTCTCTGAAAAAAGGGCAGGCTTTGCGTTACGGTGAAAACGGACATCAATCCGCCGCATTGTACTTAAATACCGACCGCCCCGGCGTTTTAAGCGGCATGGAACAACTGAACGGCAAGGAGCTTGGCTACAATAACATAAAAGACCTTGATATAGCGTGGAAGGCCGTGTGCGCTTTCGGGCTTGAAAGCGACGGGACAGAACCGATAGGGGAGGCTGATGTCCGCCGTCTTGTTCCTTCTGCGGCAAGCGGCAAAGAAGTTTGCTGTGTAGCAATTAAACACAACACACCCTGCGGCATTGCGCTAGCGGATAATCAGTTAGACGCATATCATAAAGTTTTTGCCTGCGATTCCACGTCAATATTCGGCGGAATAGTGGCGTTTAACGTTAAGTTAGAAGAGGCAGTCGCTTTAAGACTGGGCGAATTGTTTTTGGAAGTTGTAGTGGCTCCCGATTTTGACAGCGGCGCTCTTGAAGTATTAAAAAAGAAAAAAAATCTGCGTGTTATAAGAATGAAAAAAACGCCTAAAGAAAAGCATGAATACGTAGCCGTTGACGGCGGCATTTTGGTTCAGCAGAGCGATCGCACATTGCTTGAAAAATGGGAAGTAGTAACAAAAGCCGCTCCGCAGGAAAGAGACTTAAAAGACATGATCTTCGGAATGAGGGCAGTAACTTTTGTAAAATCGAACGCGATTATGCTTGTTAAAGAGCAAT
>Ga0268262_10003900_pt1 | contig 15756 bp, 14 predicted proteins | sample TergutNc150P3_FD_190354 | JGI IMG/M metagenome (GOLD analysis project Ga0268262, IMG submission 190354) | Nasutitermes corniger P3 segment gut microbial community from laboratory colony in Florida, USA - Nc150 P3 (SPAdes) (version 2) | ecosystem: Host-associated > Arthropoda: Insects >... | reverse complement strand
CCTCACCTCGTGCGACATTTCTGAGTTTCTTTTGAATTACTGTAAGTGGGAGATTTATCGCCTTAAAATTGATTTCTGGAGGTGAGGGGAATTGAACCCCTGACCTCTTGAATGCCATTCAAACGCTCTAGCCAACTGAGCTACACCCCCAGAATGTGTAACTTATATTTGCCTGTATGAGGCCGGTTTGTCAATGGCTCTTTCAGGGAATGTATTTACTGACCACTAACGCAGGCTACGGGTCAAGCGCCAAACAGCTTCCCTTTTCTCCAGCTCGACGGATTACCGGGGCCTACCCACTTGTTAAGGACAAAACCGGCTTTCAGGCTTTCGGTGATGAACTTTTTCGCCAGAACAACCGAATCCCGGACGGAAAGGCCACGGGCAAGACCTGCGGCGATTGCAGACGATGTGGTGCAGCCGGCTCCGTGCGTCCAGGCGGTTTTAATCAAGCCCTCTTCAAAAAGCTCGAAATTCTTGCCGTCGTAAAACAGGTCAATCGCTTTAGGTTGGACTGCCTCCAAAGTTTCTTTCAGTTTTGCGCCCCCCTTCAAAAAAACGTGCCTGGCGCCTTTTCCGTGGATAATCTTTGCCGCTTCTTTCATCTGCTCAATGGTGCTTATCTCTTTTATGCGCGAAAGCTGTTCCGCCTCAAAAAGGTTCGGCGTGGCGACTTCCGCCAGGGGCAACAACTTTTCTGCAACAGCGTCGTTGAGTTCGGGATTCAGGGCCTCGCCCGCACCCTTACAGACCATCACAGGGTCAAGAACGTAATTTTTGACTTTGAATTTATCAAGGTATTCCTTGCACAGATCAACAGCGTAAAATGTGCCCAGCATCCCCGACTTGGCGGCTGACACGCCGATTCCCTTAAAAACGGTCTCAAGCTGGGCGCGGAGGGCGTTTTCGTCCAGGGGGAAAACCTTGTGCGCCCAGTTGTTGTCAGGATCCATCGTGGCTATCAGCGTTACGGCCGCCATGCCGTAAAGACCGTATTCTTCAAATGTTTTTAAATCCGCCTCAAGGCCCGCCCCGCCTGAAGCATCCGAGCCAGCTATGGTTGCTATTTTTACCATTGTAATCTCCTAAATGAAATCCTACAAACCCGTAGGTAAACTTCTTTTTACTGTATTTACCCGTTTTTTACAAGGCATGACAAAGCCGGATATTTGGACTATACTTTTAAAATGTCGAAACAATTCATAATTCTTTCAAAATTTGAAAATTTTAAGCCAAAAAAAACAGCCATTAGGGCGGCGGACAGAAAAGCCCTGATGGAATTTCACATACGAAGCGAAGTAAGAAAAGAATATGGCATTGAAGGAAGCCTTTTTTCCCTTACGGGGAACGTGGTACTGGCGGACATACGCCAGGTTAGGGCCCTTGCCCAGAAGCTGAACTCGAAGGTAGACCCGGTAAAAAACCCGGAGAAGTTTATCCAGGCGGGGAAACTCAACGCCATGGGCCTTATTGACGAAATTCTTCATTACATGGTGGCCCTTTACCGCGAGCAGATACAGCCGGACGCATTTGAAACCGCAATGAACCGGCTGGAGGCGAGACTTAGCGCCGGAAAGACCCGCGACCTGATGGAAAACTTCTGCGGAAAGTTCCCGCCAAAGGACGTTTACGAAGGAAAAACCAATGTTTCCGGATACCTTGTGGGAAGCGATGGCAGAGAAAGTTGCCGGAACCTTTCCCTTGAAGAATTGCTCCTTTTGGCTATTGCCAATCTAAATCCGGCCTTCAGGCAGTTTCTTTTCCTTTTTGACGATTCTCCGCTTGCGAAAGAAACGGTTTACCCCGTGGCAATTGACGAGCTAAAAGCGCATTTTGCTGAACTTCCGGTCTTCGGCCCCGACGGCACGAACCTCTGGGATCTGCTCCGAGCGCCGGCCCTTGCTTCCCCCGATTCGCTTTTTGGACAGCTTGAATACATGCGCAAACACTGGGGTCTGCTTTTGGGCAAATACTCGGGCCGGCTTCTTACAGGCCTGGATGTAATAAGCGAAGAAGACAAACCTTACTTCTTTGGCCCCGGCCCGACCCAGGTCCTGGATTTCCGAGCATATGAAAACGAATATGAAAAATTTTCGCCGGATCAGGAGTGGATGCCCCGGACGGTTCTTATCGCGAAAAGCACGCTGGTTTGGCTTTTCCAGCTTTCCCAAAAATACGGAAAGGAGTTTACGCGACTGGATCAGATTCCCGACGAAGAGCTGGACGAGCTTGCCCGCCGAGGCTTTACCGGCCTCTGGCTCATCGGCCTTTGGGAACGCAGCCAGGCAAGCAAGACCATAAAGCAGTGGACGGGCAATCCCGAAGCTGCGGCGTCGGCTTACAGCCTTTACGATTACGACATAGCCTCGGAGCTGGGCGGATGGGGATCGCTGGCAAATCTGCGTTCCCGGTGCATGCAGCGGGGCATACGCCTGGGCTCCGACATGGTGCCCAACCACACTGGCATTGACAGCCGCTGGGTCACAGAACATCCCAGCCGCTTTTTACAGCTCCCCTACCCGCCTTTCCCGACTTACAACTATTCCTGCGAAAATCTTTCGGGCCGCAATGATGTTACTGTCCAGATCGAAGATCATTATTTTAGCCGTAGCGACGCGGCGGTGGTCTTTAAGCGCATAGACAACAATACGGGCGAAGTCCGCTACATCTACCACGGCAACGACGGGACATCCATGCCGTGGAACGATACCGCCCAGATCGATTTCCTCAACCCGGAAGCAAGGGAAGCGGTGATCCGCACGATAATCGGCGTGTGCCAGCAGTTTTCCATTGTGCGTTTCGACGCGGCAATGACGCTGGCGAAACGGCACATTCAGCGGCTTTGGTACCCCGCGCCAGGCCACGGCGGCGCAATAGCGAGCAGAGCCGAAAACGCCATCACCACCGATGAATTCAATCGGCGCATCCCCAACGAGTTTTGGCGCGAAGTGGTTGATCGTTGCGCTGCCGAAGCGCCGCATACCCTTCTTCTTGCCGAAGCATTCTGGATGATGGAAGGCTACTTCGTCCGCACCCTCGGAATGCACAGGGTTTACAACTCGGCCTTTATGAACATGCTTAAAAACGAGGAAAACGAAAAATACCGTTCAACGATAAAGAACACCATGGAATTCGATCCGGAAGTCCTAAAACGCTTTGTCAACTTTATGAACAACCCGGACGAGGAAACCGCAGTTGCCCAGTTTGGCAAGGGCGATAAATACTTCGGAATCTGCACGCTTCTTGTTACCATGCCCGGACTCCCGATGTTCGGCCACGGTCAAATCGAAGGCTTTGAAGAAAAGTACGGCATGGAGTACCGCCGCTCATACAAGGACGAAACGCCGGATTGGAACCTTGTAAATCGCCACGAATGGGAAATATTCCCATTGATGAAAAAACGCCACATCTTTTCCGGCAGCGCGAATTTTTGCCTTTATGATTTTTTTGATCCGAATGGATATGTAAATGAAAATGTTTTCGCCTATTCCAACAGCGCAGGTGAAGAAAAGGCTCTGATTTTTTACAACAACTGCTATTACCAGACATCGGGCTGGATACGCCGGGGAGCGGTTGCTATTCCCCAAAAAGACGGAACGTTCAGGCAGGATTTCCTTCACGAAGCTTTCGGCCTGCACGGAGAAAACAGGTTCTTTACGATCCTTAGGGAACAGCGCAGCAATCTCTGGTACGTGCGTTCTTCCAAGGACATAGCGGAACGTGGGTTTTTTGCAGGCCTTAACGGCTACGAGACCCAGGTTTTTTTGGACATCCAGGAGAAAGAAGACATACCCGGTGTCCAGCCGGGAAGCTGGAAAACCCGCTGGGCGGTGTTAAACTACGAGCTTAACGGTCGGGGAGTCAGGAGCCTTGACGAAGCCCTGCTGGATATTTTCCTTAAAGAGATTTATTCCCCCGTTAGGGAGATGCTATCAAAAAGCCGTTTTGAAACGCTTGCCAAAATATTCAGCGAAAAGCAAAAAAAACCAACCGTCCCCAGTCCCCAGTCCCCAGTCCCTAGTCCCCATGACTTTATTGAATCTTTCAGAGAGCCGGTTAAAAACTTCGAGGCAGCGGCGAAAAAATATCTGGACGGAGCGGACGGAAAATTCGAGCCATGGGGAAAAATCGGATTAAAATCCGGCGGATTAAAATCCGACGAGAAAAAATCCGGCAAAAAAACAAAGCGGAAAGTAAATTCAAGCAAGGACGAAGCTTATAGTGAGTGGCCTTTGTTCTTTGAAAACCTTCTGGCTCTGACAAAAAGCCAGACCGGGAAAGAAAATAAATTTGCGCGGGGATTGAAAAAGAGAATTACCGGGCAGCCGAGTCTGCTTCTCATGGCCTTAGGCTACAAAACCCTGTCCCTATTGAGGTTAATAGTAGATGACAATTCGGGTAAGGCGGCGGCTTCTCTGGCGCTTCACTGGCAGCTTGACCGCGTCCTTGCGGAGTGCTGGGAAAGCGTCGGCGTTCCTTCCGCCGAAGCCCGGCGTGCTGCGGAGATTGCCATTGCGCTTCTGGCTCGCACGGGTTCGTCCATTCCCGAATCATACAGAAAGGCAAAACCGCCGTCCGCTATCGCCGCCGCGCTGATCCTGGAAAACTACAATGAAGGCGATTTCAGAAAAATTTTGGCGGTAAACCGCTTTGACGGCATAACCTGGTTTAACAAAGAAGCCTTTGAAGAAGCGCTATTTCTGGCCTCTTTCTTCCTTTATCTGGAAACGCCCATTGCTTTCGGCAAGGAACCGGAAAGTGCCAAAGCAAGGCAAGAACGCGCTGAAACGATAGCGGAAGCGGTCGAAGCCCTCAGTAAGGCGGAAAAAGCGTCGGCCTACAAGCTGGAAGAGCTTTTGGGGGCATTAGCCGAAAAATGAATGAAAGCGTAGAAATATGCTCTTCCCTGGCAGCCGCAGGCTATTCAGTTAAGTTCAGCGGATATAGCGCCCTTGATTTGTACTTCCGGCTTCCTGCCCTGCCTTTCTTTTGGATCGAAACCGACGCGGACATTGGCGTCCTTGCGCGTTACATCGACAACCTGCGTTTCCCCGGCGTTGACATTGCCGACGCGGCTGTGGAAACTGCCAATGGTACCTGCTACTTTCGCTGTCTTGAAAGCGACGAGCAAAGCGAAGCTTCCTTTCCCGTTCTCTCATTAACTTACGATTGGCAGACAAAACATTTCCATGATCCACTTGGGGTTTATTCTTTGCTAAGGGAACTTCGTAATCGCAAGTTTGAAACCGCCCCTAACTTCGCCGTCCAATCGCAGATCGGAAACAACCGCGTCATTATGGAAGGGGCTTTGCTGCTTGCCCGTTACGGGTTCTGCGCGGATATGTTTGCAGATACCACGGCACAAAACCCGCCGCCCAGGCCGGAAGCGCAGAGGGTGTTTCTTAGCTGTCTTATGCTTTCAGCCAAACCGGAGCTTGGGCTGGGACTGCTTAAGAGAGCAGGCTTTCTAAAAGAGTTCTGGCCTGAGCTTGCCGCTTTAAATGACGTGGATCACTCAAAGGAATTCCACCCTGAGGGCAATGTGTGGAACCACACCCTTGAAACATTCCGGTACAGAAAACCGACCGCATCAGGCGCTTTCGACCTTCGCCTGTCTTTAGCCCTTCTCCTGCATGATTCGGGCAAGCCAATCTCTGCCTCTTTTGGAAATCACCGTTTTGACGGCCACGCGGAGCTGGGCGCTTACGCTGCGGCGCGCTTTCTGGAACGCCTCGAATTCGGGCCTTCGCTAATCCAGGACATTTTCTACCTTGTAAAAAACCATATGCTCCCCGCCGCCCTGAAACGCCTGCCCCTCACAAAAACCGCCGAGATCATGGCCTCTCCGCTTTTCCCCACGCTTATGGAACTTTACCGTTGCGACGAATCCTCGTCATTCAAGGGCTTGAACGACTTTTATGAAAACACCGCCGCCTATCAGGCTTATCTTAAAAACATAAAGAACCCCTATCGATCCAAAGACGGGAAAAAAATCAAACGAAGCAATGCGTATATGGGAACTCGCTAAACGCCGGTGATGTTTAATAAGCAGAAAAAGGAACGATCTCGGTTATCTCCACCCTAAAACGCGCCCGGGTTGCCTGGCGTCCTGAGTCTATATAAAAAAAGGGAAAACTCTCAAGGCAGATAAAGCCCGTCACTTCTTTCGGCCTGTTTCTCTCGCTGCCCTGAAGCATGGCCCGCACCGCCGCCCTGGCGGAGTCTTCCAGCGCGTTCTTTTTTATCGCAAGCCAGTACGGCTCCTCCGAAGAACCCCTAATGGCGCCAATGGAACTGTAGCCTATGGCCTGGGCGGGCCTGATGTTTCCCTTCTGCCACATTTCAAGCCTTCTGCGCTGGGCGTCCGTAGGCCGATAATCCAACCATGCCGAAAGAAAAGCAGAAAAACGCTGCGTGGTCGTCTCAAATTCCCTGTTTTGAAAATTGGCGTGGGTTACATAAAGCCCTGGATCGCCCCAGCGGATTTCCCCAAGGGGAGTAAGTTCCAATTTTTCTTCAATGTTGCGGGCCCGCTCGCCCACATCGTAATAAAAGGACCATCCGTAAATCTGCGCGGAAAAATACATTGCCGCCTCCTGCAAAGCCCGGCGGTAGGCGGCATCCTTGTCCAGCGGGTATTCCTCGTCCACATAGGCCCCGAAGATGGGTTCAAGTTCTACTCTCACTTCGCCTCTAAGCACATCCTGGGCTGGGAGCAAGAAGGGGAGAAATAGAAAAGAGAGGAGAAACAGTCGGATTTTTCCGTTCACTTTTTGATTATCGGTTTTTTATTTTAGGAAAACATACGTCCCTTCGGAGGATTAGGCATATGGTGTCAGTCACTCTAGCTTTGCCACTTAAAGCATACGCTATATATGGGGCAGGCTCCGAAAAGGGCGCTATTGAAAAAAGAGGCACTTCGTTCTTAGGTCAGGAACCGGGAGCGACAACAATACTTGAATTGGGTTAAGATTTTTGGTATATTCTATAATGTGTGTAGGTTTGCCAAAAATTTAAGCCTTTCCCCCCCCCCCCCCCACGGATACTGACTTACCACCTGATAGCGAATTCACCTTACAAAATATACCTTTTCAATTCCCAAGCAAAGGAGCGAAAGCAATGAAGCGCTTTTTACTTTGTTTTTTAATGGCCGTGCCGTGTTTCGCTTTTGGGCAGACGGCGGCGGAACTGGAAACGCTGTTGTCAACCGACGCTGTTAGTTACGGTCAGGCGGCAAGATTTGTGATCCTGGCGGCGGACATAAGCGACACAAGGGCAGAAGATGCCTTCCGCTATGCGATGGAAAGGAGCTGGCTGCCCGCTTTCGCAACGCAGGATGCCGAAGCCAAATTGGACGGGGTTTCCCTTCTAATAATGCGGGCCTTTGATATGAAGGGCGGGGCCTTTTACACGATGATGAAAACACCCCACTACGCATACCGCGAGCTTTTATACCAAAACATTATACAGGGCAGGGCCGACTCCGATATGGCTGTCTCCGGCGACCTTCTGCTCTTTATCGTGAACCGCGTCCTTGAACAAATGGAAGGCAGCCAATGAACGCGAGCTTAAAAAAAGCATTGAGGCTTTTGCTTTGCCTTTTGTTCGTTGCCAATTGCTTTTCGCTTTTGGCCTGGGATTTCGGCCTTACCTTTAACCAAAACCTCGGCGTTTCAGGCTACGGCTTTAGGTATTCCGGAAGCATGGTTCCCCGCGTTTCCGGCCTTATAGGGGAAAAGAGCGATTATTACGCCTCGGCGGGAGTAGAGGCGGCGTATCTGGACGGGCTGGCATTTATACCCGAGCTATTGAGGACGGAGCTTACTTTCCGTTCCGGCGCCCTGGCAGTTAAAGCGGGGCGGATGTACCATTCAGACCCCCTGGGCCTCGTCGTATCGGGCCTTTTTGACGGCGCAAGGATTTCTTACGACTCGTCGGTGGGAAGCTTCTACGCCGGGGCATGGTACACGGGGCTGATTTACAAAAAAAGAATCGGCATAGAAATGACCGATGCCGACTACGAGCTAACAAACGCACCCCTGGACACCAACGATTACGCGGGTACTTACTTTGCCCCAAAGCGCATGGTTGCCGGGCTCGGCTGGGAACACTTGAGCCTTGGGGGAGAGGCATCGGCAAGCGCCGCCGTCCTTGGGCAGTTTGAACTATCAAACGGGGACTCCCCCCTTAACAGCCAGTATATCGCGGGAAAAGCTACTGTGCCTTTCAACGCCTTTAGCTATGGCTTTAGCCTCGGGCTTGGCGGCTGTTTTGAATTTATCCAGCAGTCAGGGAAATTCGGAACCGGCTATGCGGCGGAATTGGGAATTGGCTTTGCGCTTCCCATTCTTCCAAACAGCAATTTGTCCCTTTTGGCGCGCTACGCGTCAGGCGCGTCTGGCGGCAATGCCTTCGCTTTCATCCCCGTAACCACCATAGGCCAGGGCAATATCCTTGGGGCAAAGCTTTCGGGGATTGCCATGATCTCGGTGGATTATTCGGCGAGGCTTCTTGATACGCTTACGGCGGGAATAAGCTCCTCGTATTTTATGCGGAACGATTTGAAAACATACAGCGGCTATCCTTTGCCGGAGGGGAACAGTAAGGGGCATCTTTTGGGGAATGAATTTTTTGCGCGGGTTTTGTGGAGCCCGTTTTCTGACATACAGGTCAACCTTGGCGGGGGTGTGTTCCTTCCGTCAATGGGAGACGCCGCGCCAAAGGCGGACAGCAGTTGGCGCGTGGAATTGAACGTTATTATTTATCTCTACTAGTGCTGAAAATTGGCATCCATGCCAATTTTCAGCTTAGGAGTTTTTTGCTATCCGCAAGCGGATAGCTTCGAAAAAACTCCAGCGTTACATGATAACAGCGGCGTCCATGCCGCCTAAAGCAGAAGGAGAAGGGGAAATGAAAAGGGCAATTTTTGTGTTATTGCTGGCTGGTATCACAATGTTCGGTTTTGCGCAGACGGCGGTGATAAAAGAGCTTACAGGCACTGTGGAATTAAAGCTTTCAGGGGCCTCGGATTTTATTCCAGCAAGCGCAGGGGAGGAAGTCGCGCAGAACACGATAATTTCCACGGGCTTTAAGAGTACTGCCATTGTGCAGACGGGAAGCGCGGTTATAACCGTAAGGCCCCTGACCCGCCTTACCCTTACGGAAATTGAGGCTTCGCAAAATGCAGAAAACCTAAACTTAAGCCTTCAGGCCGGGAGGGTACGGATAGACGTAAATCCGCCTGCCGGATCGAAGGCGTCTCTTAATATAGCAAGCCCGACCGCCACGGCGTCCGTGCGCGGGACAAGTTTTGAATTTGACACCAGAAATCTCCGGGTGCATAGCGGGACAGTTACTTTTATGGGCAAGTGGGGATACCAGGTGTCGGTACAGGAAGGCCGTACCAGCGTGGTAACAGCGTCAGGCACAGCCGCTCCGCCCCAAAGCACAGGCGGCGGCGGAACAAGTTCCGGCGGCGGTGGCCCTGCGTCCCAGCAGGGCGCGGGAGCCGTGGCTCAGTCTGGTTTTGGCTCCGATAACACGGCTGGGACTACAGGCGGGACTGGGGTTGTAAGCACCCCGCCAGTCACTCCCCCCGTTGAGCCGCCCGTTACTCCTCCCACCAACCCGCCCGGCGGTGGCGGTACAGGCGGTGGTGGAGGCGGCTCCGGCGGTGGAGGTGGTGGCTCAGGTGGCGGCGGTGGAGGTGGTGGCTCCGGTGGTGGAGGCTTAGGCGGAGGCGGTGGCGGAGGAGCAACTACTGGCGGAATTGATATACCAATTACGTTCAATAATTAACAGTGAACAATGAAAAAAGGGAATGGGGAGTAGGGAACAGGGAATGGGGAATGTTGTTAGAAAGCAATGAGCTAAGGAGAGAGATATGAAATTTATGAAAGCTGTGGGACTGTTGGTCGTTTTTTCTTTTATTGTGCTGGGCGCTTGCCAATATCCGACAGAAAACGAAAATAGCGGCGTCATAACTTTTACCTTTGGCACCGGGGCCACGGCAAGATGGACGGGCGGAGCGCCGAGTTCCGCCGTTCAAGGCAAGCTTGCCCACGAGATAAAACTGTATAGAGGGGACAACTACGGCACCTTGTATAAAACCATAAACGTAGGCCCGGGCGTTACAAGCCATACAGAGACGGGCATACCCCTGGGCGACTTGAAAGTAACGATTGACTCCAAATTGAACGGCTACCCTTTCGCGCAAGGCGAAACAACCACAACTGTCGTAGCCGGTCCAAATCGCACTTCCGCGCCAGTAAATATGAACAGGCTTGAGCACGGCATAGTGCTAAGCGAAAACTCAGGCAGTACCCATACTTTCACCGTCCTCGCCCAGGGTTATAGCTCCACGACCCCGTTGACGGTTACCGTTGAAAATTACGCCGAAAACGCCACGGGCGCTTTGGCGGTAGCCCTTACGGGAACCGGCTCCGGCAGTTTTACCCTTAGCGCGGCTTCCATCGCCAGTATCGCGCAAGATTCTAGCGCAACGTTCACTGTTACGCCCAAAACCGGCCTTGCCGTGGAAACCTATAACGCCACGGTTAGCGTTACAGGCGGGAACGGCATCAGCGCATCCTTTACAGTGAGCGTTACAGTGTCTGACATTCTCGATGTCTACGACACCGCCACTTGGAACGCCGCCCTTGCCGCGATCACAAGCGGTGGCAACGGCAAGAGCCACACCATCAATGTAACCGGCGACTTTTCCACGGCTGGCGTTACCACGAACACCTTCGGCTCCGTTACCGGCCTTAACGTAACCATTTCCGGGAACCACACTATAACCCTTTCAGGGCAAGGCAGCTTACTCAGAATTGGCGCGAACCAAACAGTTACCTTGAAAGACACGCACCTGGTAGGATTTCCCACTAATAATACTTCACTTGTGTATGTAACCGGGGGAACCTTCAACATGGAAGGCGGGACAATCTCAGACAATATCTCAAGCTTAGATGGAGGCGGAGTGACTATCAACGTCAATGGCGGAACCGCAACTTTCAACATGACAGGCGGGACAATCTCGGGCAATACCGCCAGAGACGGCGGCGGGGTGTATGGAACCGCCTATAGCAGCTCTATCGCAACCCTTAACATGTCAGGCACCGCTACCATTTCGGGCAATACCACCGGTTCCAACGGTAGAGGCGGCGGGGTATTTCTCGCTAACGTAAAATTCAACATGTCAGGCACCGCTACCATTTCGGGCAATACCGCCAACGGTACCGGCGGCGGCGGGGTGTTTGTTTTTTCAGATGCAACCTTCAACATGACAGGCGGGACAATCTCGGGCAATACCGCCAGCAATAGTACTAATGGCGGTGGAGTAAATGTGAACACTCAGGGAAACTTCAACATGGAAGGCGGGACAATCTCGGGCAATATCGCCAGCGGCAGAGGCGGCGGGGTGTTTGTAGGAGGCACAAGCGCAACCTTCCGCTTGGCAACAGGGACAATTTATGGCTCGAATGGTGGAAGCAACGCAAATACGGCTGGTGAAGGCGCGGCCTTATATAACTACGTTACTGCCCAACGCGGAACCTTTACGGGGGTGGGCGGCGCATGGGAGAGCAAAGGCGATCTCACTAGCCCAGAGAATAACACGATCAAGGTGGTAAACGGCGAGTTTGAGCCATAAGGGGCGAGAAACAAAGAGCAGGGAATGAGGGACAATGAACAATGAGCGTTGTTAGGTTTGGCAGATTTGCGATAACAGGCTGTGAGTACTGACAACGACATTGTTAATTGATATGAGCAATTAATAAAGAGCAAAGGGCAATTACAAAAAGATAGCTATAAAGGGGCTGTACTTAGTAATTGAACCTTGCTCGTTTTATTCTTTAAGATTGCAAATTATTCTTTTGCTTTTTTTGGTTTTGCCGTTGCCGTTTTCGCCGCTGGCTTTTTGGCGGCGGCGGGGTGTATGTAAGATACGATGGCGGACTCACAAAATTTGACCTAAAGAGCCTGGATTTTGTGAAAGACAACACCGCTAACAATAGCACTAACTCAGGCAACCAAGTCTACGTTCAATCCGGCATTTTCAAGATAGACGGAAACACGCCAGATCCGGCGATAAAAGATGGCGAAAACTATTACTGGCCGTAACGGCGTCCGACCGAAGGTCGGCGATAGGGGCGTTCCCCGCGCTAGCGGAGGCGCTGTCCAGGAAGAATTTCTAAGCACGGAGGACTGTTATCCCTTACGGGATAGCTTGGAGTATCACGGCTACGGAACCGAATGTAGGTCTGCGGTAGAATTATCAATTTATTCGCAGGCGGGTTTAATACCCCGCCCTTTAGGGCGTTAAAATTTACTTAACTGTGAATTGTTTGTGAAGGTATTAAACCCGCATAAAATCCATTCTTATCAGAACCAACATACCTCGCCCTTCAGGGCGAGGTTGTTGATTACCTCCGCATTGCCCGCTTTTTGGTAGCGCCTGCAAATCCTCGCGCAAATACTTTTTCTGGTTTTCATGTCTAACCCCATTCGTTCCTCCACCTCTGGTAGGAACCATTTTAATTTGGGCTAGATTTTTACTTTTGAGGCACACACCCTTTTCGGCTAGAAAAATTATGAGGCAATGCGAACTCTCGACAAACGACCCGAAGGGGAATATGCTTATAAAAACGGCTTCACAAATGCCTAAGGAGACTGACATGACAGAACGCGCTGATTTATTAAAGGAAATTGATAATCTTCCTCATAAATATTTTGGCGAAGTGCTTGATTTTGTAGGATACTTACGGCAAAAAGATATCAATGAAAACGATGATGAAGCCGACGCATATAAGGCTATGGCTGCCGATACGGAACGTGAACAGGAAGCCCGTGAATGGTGCAATGCCAATTTTGCTCCTGTTTCTGACAAATGACACGGGGCAGTGTTTGGTGGGTCGAATTCGACCCTTCTGTTGGGTCAGAGATACATAAAACGCTTTTTGATTATCGGCGCATTGCCCGCCAGGGGTTTATGCCAAAACGGACGACAAAGTAAAGCCAGCCAAAGCCAAAACCCGCCAGGTGGGTAGCGTGGGCCACGTTGCCGCCAAGCCCGGAGATCATAAGGAAAACTTCTATCGCTGTAAACCCCAGAACCATCACCGGGGCCCTGAGTGGCAGTATGCCCCATATATATAAGACTGAATCGGGGAAAAAGGCGGCAAAGGCCAGTTGAACCGCAAAGATGGCCCCGGAAGCGCCCATCAGGAAAACAAGCAGGTTGCCGGTAAAAATGTAAACAAAGAATGAAAAAACCCCCGCCAGGATACCTGTAAGCAGGTAATAAAGCAGGAATTCAGTGCTCCCCATTTTCCACTCCACCTGACGCCCGAACATAAAAAGGGCAAACATATTAAACAACAGGTGACTGATAGAATTTGGATCATGGACAAACATGTATGTCACAAACTGCCAAATCCAGCGCCTTTGTATCACTGCCAGCGGAATCATGGAAAGGCGGGTAATCAACTGTGACCTGTTTAGAAAAAGCTCGGCCAGGTAAACCAGAATATTTATGCCGATGAGTATAAACGTAATATTGTCGCTTCTGTAACGGAAAGGCCGCCTGATGATGTTCATTTTACCGGATACACCGCTTTTTCGCCGTGGGCACCTATTACCGTCTGTCTTGCGGGGTCTACGATCAAGTCCATGCCTAAAAGTGAGATACCACCCAAAAGGACTTCTTTTGCATTTGGTAAAACCTTGGCCTGTGCATCGGTAGAACGGTTTTTCCAGTGAACTTCCACAGGCTCTGTTTTTTTGCATGTCGCGAACCGAAGGTTCGATGTGGTTTCGTTTGCCAGGGTAACATCATATTCTTCAATCACATCAAGGCCCAATTCCTGCCTGACTGCCTCTGGGATAGCCAACGCAAAACAGCCGGTGTCAACCATTGCCCTTACCGTTGTTTGATGAATATCAGATTCTTTCATAATTCCACGCCGTACACTCCCCACGTCTGTCGCGTTTTTCAGCGTGATATCCGTGTAAACAAGTCCCATTCAATTCCTCCGCTGCTTAAATAATATTAAAAAAACCTAATAAAGGCCACAGAAGTTACCACATTTTTAACCTATGATGCTTGATTTGCCAAATTCCCCCAAGATAGCCCTGTAATCCGCTATAGTCTCCGCAAAGACAAGCCGGTTTCGCAGGGCGGCGGAACCGGCTTCTCCCTTTTGCCCTGGAGGCGCTTTTGTATAGGCGCAGAACTGCTTTCGCATTTCTTTGCAGGCCGCCCTTTCGCCTATGTCCGCAGAAAGCATTCTTAGGTGGCGCATGGCCGCCGTAATGCGCTCTTCAAAACTTGCCGGCAACCATGAGCCTGTTGTTAGAAAGGAGCGGGTTGCCGAAAAGATGAAGGGATTCCCCTCCGCGCCGCGCGCGAACATAACGGCGGCACAAGCGGTTTCCTGCAGCATACGCTCGGCGTCTTCGGGGGAGTATAGATCCCCGGAGCCTGCAACCGGTATGGCTAGACGGGAAACAAGGTCGGCCAGGTGCCGCCATTCGCTTTTGCCGCCGTAGCCCTGCGCCTTAGTCCTGGGATGAAGGGTTACCATGGCGGCCCCGGCTTCGACAGCTATGCGGGCACATTCGGCATAATTCAAGTGCTGTGAATCCCAGCCGGAACGCATCTTAACTGTAACCGGCACGCCTCCCAATGCCTCGCCGGAAGCTCGGACGACCGCCTCAACAATTCTGCCAAGCAGGGCGGGATCCTTCATCAGCGCGGAGCCAGCGCCGGTCTTAACTACCTTGGGGACGGGACAGCCGCTGTTAATGTCCACCGCCTCAGGATGAAGCGACGCCAGGGAAAGGGCCGCGCGGTACATCGTTTGCGGGTCATGGCCGAAGAGCTGGACAGCGTAACGCTTTTCGTTTTCTCCCCGGAGTATCAGGTTGTTTGTCGCCTTTCCTCCCCGCACCAGGGCTTCGGAGGATGCAAGCTCGGTAAAAGAGAAATCCGCGCCAAATTCGGCGCAAATGGAACGAAAAGCCCGATCCGTGTATCCGGCCACAGGGGCCAGAAAAAGGTTGCCGGGCAGTTCAAGTGAACCGATTTTTACAGGATGGTAAAGGGAAGAAGGCATAATACCAAAAAATATCTCACGCCAAGGCGCAAAGGCGCGAAGGACTGCGCTTGATTAGCTAGTCGTGTGTTCCCTAGTATTCTTTTTCCTAGTTCCATAATGAAAAAGAACAGGAAAAGGGCTCTTAGCATACAAATTACCTCAAGTTCTTTGCGTCTTTGCGCCTTTGCGAGATGAAATTCAAAAAAATCCTTTTATTCGTTGGGAAGGCCAAAGAAGCGGTTTGCGTTGTCCCAGAGGGCCGCGCTTAACTCCTCTTCGTTCATTTCCAGCATCTCGGCCAGGAAACGGGAGGTGATAGGAAGGTATTTTGGCATATTCCTCTTGCCTCGGTGATCCGCAGGGACCATAAAGGGACTCTCGGATTCAATTAAAATCCTGTCAAGCGGGAGCACTTCGACAGTCTCGTGGAGGTTTTTGGCGTTCCGGTAGGTGAGGTTTCCGGCAAACGAAAAGTACAAATTGAGGTCGAGGGCCTTCTTCGCGTATTCGGCGTTTTCGGAATAGCAGTGAAGTACCCCACCCCTTGGCGGAAGCCTGTCCCTGAGTATGTCCAGTACGTCCTTGCCAGCGTCGCGGTTGTGGATGATGACAGGCAGGTTGAGTTTTGCCGCAAGGTCAAGCTGGGTGATGAAAAGCTCGA
>Ga0268262_10003899_pt1 | contig 15757 bp, 10 predicted proteins | sample TergutNc150P3_FD_190354 | JGI IMG/M metagenome (GOLD analysis project Ga0268262, IMG submission 190354) | Nasutitermes corniger P3 segment gut microbial community from laboratory colony in Florida, USA - Nc150 P3 (SPAdes) (version 2) | ecosystem: Host-associated > Arthropoda: Insects >... | reverse complement strand
CCCCCCCACGCAAGTCGTTGATTTTAAACGAGTTACAACAAGCAATACCCTACAAATTACTAGGTTATCATCCAAAAATATCCCTTATTAGGCATATTTTTACTACTGAACAAATTACGCGGCGGGCTGATTCCGCTCGGCGCGGTGTTTCGGTACGCCTATCTTTAGTCTGCTTGGATACTATAGTCAACAATAAAACCATTTTTTATACATCTAAAAACAGGAGATGTTATGAGTCAAGACAACAGTGGAGGGCAATCCTCTATAGGCGGTTCCGATATGACGCAGGCGCAGACTTGGAACTGCGGTTTATACGGAGATAACGTTATCGCTACACGGAACGGGGAGACGCTTATTATTAGCGGAAAGGGGGCTATGAAGAATTACGATGATGTTGAGGCCCGCCCGTGGCATGAATCTAGAGGTACCATTACCGAAGTGATCATTAAGGACGGCGTGGCTTCTATAGGAAATGCGGTGTTTGGCATGGTTGTAAGCCTGAAGTCGGTCACCATTCCTAACAGCGTGACGTCTATCGGAGAAGCTGCATTTGGGGAATGTACAGGTCTAATATCGGTCGCCATTCCCGATAACGTAACGTCTATCGGAATGAGTGCATTTAATGGATGCAGTGACCTAACATCTGTTACCATTGGCAACGGCGTGACTTCTATCGGAAAGAGTGCATTTTGTAATTGTACCAAACTAGTATCGATCAACATTGGCGAAAATGTGACGTCTATCGGAGAGGCGGCATTTGGGAATTGTACTAGTCTGACATCTGTCACCATCGGCGAACGTGTGACTTCTATAGGAAATGTGGCGTTTGGCATGGCTGTAAACCTGACATCGATCACAATTCCCAACAATGTGACTTCTATCGGCGAAGGAGCGTTTATGGGGTGTGCTAGTCTGACGTCGGTCAAAATTTCCAATAGCTTGACTTCTATCGAAGAGGGAACGTTTGCGAAATGTATCGGCCTGAAGTCGATAACCATACCCAATGGCGTAATATCTATCGGAGATATGGCATTTGATGAATGTAGCGGTCTGACGTCGGTCATAATTCCCAATAGCGTAATATCTATCGGAGAGATGGCGTTTGATGGATGCAGCGGTCTGACGTCGGTTGCCATTCCAAATAGCGTGACCTCTATTGGAGGGAAAGCATTCGCGAAATGTACCAGTCTGACATCGGTCACGGTTGGCGAAAGCGTAACGTCTATTGGAGAAGCGGTATTTTGGGGATGTACAGGCCTGAAATCGGTCACCATTCCCAACGGCGTGACTTCTATCGGAGATGGAGCGTTTCTGGATTGTAGCGGTCTTAAGTCAATAATCTGCTTAACCCAAGTCCCGCCTAGAATCGGAAAACTAGCGTTCGAAGCTGTAGGCGATGCCGTTCTATACGTTCCGAAAAAGAGTATCAGAGCCTACAGAACCAACAAAGATTGGAAGTATTGCCCATGCTTTGTCAATACGTTGGACAAAGCGACGGAAAGCGATGTGGCTCGCAGGAAGTATATTAAGAAAATGATTCAACAACAGTCTTTAAGATGGCCGAGACTGGTGATCTTGTCCGCATTGTTAGGAATGTTTGGTGTGGACCGATTTTACGTAGGGAAGAAGATAACCGGATTTTTAAAGTTGATTTCCGCCGGCGGGTACTTTATTTGGTGGATAATCGACTTTTTTCGCATAATATCAGGTAAATTTACCGATGCAAACGGCATCGTCATTAAAAAACAACGGAATATTGGGGTATTGGGAGTCGTTTATATTGTGCTCGCAATAATATTCTTTTGCGTTATATTTGCCGCTGTTGTGCAGGTGTGGATGGGAAGATAATAAAACAATATTCAAGGAGTCTTTTCAATGACATCATTCATCAGAAGTTTCGTTAAGTGCGCCATCGTGTTATGCACCCTTTGCGCCGTCGCCCTCGCCCAACCCAAACCCAAAGCCGCCGTCTACATCATGGGCAACCCCGAAGGCCGCGACGCTCTCCGGTCTGCGGTCAACACATTTCTGATCAAGAGCGGCAAGTACCAGATGATAGCCGTAGACGCTATTGATATTGTAGCCCAAGAGCAAAAGAGGCAGATGAGCGGGGCGGTGTCTGACGGCGACATCGCCGCCCTTGGCCGCGACGCGGGCGCACAGTACGTATGTGTCGTACAGCGCTCGGAGCTTGACGGGGTCTCCTACGTCGCTACCCGTATGGTGAGCGTCCAGAGCAAGGTGGCGGAGTTGGCGGATATAGTGGAGCTGCCTCCGGGCGGCAAAGTCATAGAGATTATACAGTGGCAGATAGGGTCGATGCTCGGGATGGCGGTGGGGCCGAGGCCGACCGGTTCGGCGGGGTCTGGGTATACGGCGGCGCCGGCTCGACCGGCGGCTTCGCAATATCAGGCGCAAACAGCCGCCGCGTCGGCCGGCAGAACTGAGCCGCCTATTCAGGGAACGCTTGTTCCTGGGGGGAGTCTTGCGCAGAAATTGGCTTGGTTGCAAAAAAGCGCGGACAGTCACGAGACGTATATCATTGAGGTGAACGCCGATGAGACCATCGCTCCGAATAATACGTTTGAGTTCAGCGGCGGGATTAACATTACCGTGGTTTTGAGGGGTGTCGGAGGGAACCGGACTATCAGGCTTTCATCCCACGGAACGATGTTTACCGTAAGAAAAGAGATTACGTTTGTTTTGGATAATAACATTACCCTTAAGGGACATAACGGTAATACCGGTAGGATGGTTAATATAGAGGGTGGAACGCTCAAAATAAAACCCGGAGCGACAATTACCGGCAATAGCGGCGGCGGGGTGGGCGGCAGCGGAACCTTTGAAATGAGCGGTGGCACGATCTCCGGTAATGGGCGTAGCACTAATAAAGATGATTTTGATGGCGGCGGGATAGATATAGGAGGTGGAACGTTTACCATGACAGGTGGCACTATCTCTGGTAATGTTGCCTTTGATGGAGGTGGAATTTGTGTACATGGTTACACGTTCACCATGACAGGTGGCACTATTTCCGGTAATACCGCGTCTAATAAAGGTGGGGGGATATATTTGAGCCGCTGGGGCGGGTGCGGGACCTTAAATATGCGTGGAGGTACTATATCAGGTAATATTGCCAATGCGTATGGTGGTGGGGTATTTGATGGTGGTGGTGGTTGTATGAACAAAACCGGCGGTACCATTACCGGCTACAAAAACGACCCGATCAGCGGCAATGCGGTAAAAGACGAAGACGGCAACATCCTTGCCCGCAAGGGTCACGCGATATATCGTAGCGAAAATCAGCGTAAAGAAACCACCGCTGGCCCAGGTGCGAACTTCAAAGACGGGGAAGGGCCGTGGGACCAATAACACAACACCCTTTTCTAAAAAGCAACATGAAATAACGGAGGCTTTTAATGACATCATTCACGAAACATTTCGTCAAATGCGCCGTCGCCATATGTGTCCTTTGCGCCATAGCTTTCGCCCAACCCAAGCCCAAAGCCGCCGTCTACATAAAAGGCAACCCTCAGGGCCGCGATGTCTTGCGTATGGCGGTCAATACTTTTCTAATCAAAACCGGCATGTACCAGATGATAGCCGTAGACGCCATAGACTTATTGGCTCAGGAGCATATAAGGCAGATGAGCGGGTCGGTGTCTGACAACGAGATCGCGAGGCTCGGCCGCGACGCGGGCGCTCAGTATGTATGCGTCGTTGAGCGCACGGAGATAGACGGCGTCTCTTACGTGACTACCAGCATGGTGAGCGTTCAGAGTAAGATAGCGGAAATGTCTGATATGAAAGAGTTGCCTCGCGGGGAAAGAGTTATTAGTGTTATTGAGAGGCAGATCAACGCGATGCTGGGGATAAATTCCGGCGAAGCGGAGCCGGAAGGCGGATATAACCCTGAATCCGAATCGGCGGCGTGGCGGCAACCGCCGTCCTACGAGGCGGATAATGTCTATCAGGGCGATTCAGAGGTGTCGTCGCCGTCGTCATCATATTCTTCTTCCGCAGATTCTCGTTACGATGAACCCGAACGCGAGCGTAAGCCAAAGCCCCGAAGAAAGTCGAGTTGGGGAATCGGCGGGCAATACGTCTCCGATTTCGGCGGCGTGATAACGTGGGGCAACTCTGGCGGTCGGCTGACAATGCCCTGTTATGGCGGCGGCATATACGGGTTTGCGGATTGGATATATTTCGAACCGATATTCGGTATCGTTGTTGGCGGAGCGGATTGGGAAAACTCCGACGCTGTCAACCACGATGGCGAGGAGTTACCGGCCTCGATATGGCGTGTTTACGCAAACATCGGCGCGCTCGTGAAATTCCCGCTGATTGACATCGGGTCGAGCGTAACGTTGTTCCCGGTATACGGGATTGAGTATGATATGTCCGGAAAGGATTCCAACACTACTCTGACATACTACCCAAGCGGAGATGAATTCATATGTGACGGAAAGGACGGCCGATCGGGCGCAAGCGCCATGAACGCGCTGTGGGGCAAGTTCGGTGTCGGAATTGACATTAATGACGGCGCGAAATTATATTTGCGTATTGAAGCGCTTTACAGTATCAGGCTGATGGCCAACAGATATGAAAAGGATTATGTTGCAAGAGAAAAGGACCGCTACGATCGTAACGATGCCGAAGCAATACCCGGTCACGGATTGACTATTAGGGTCGGCGTCGGTTTCAAGATATAATTATGAGGCAATGCGCCCCCAAAAAAATTCACAAAAATCTTGACTCTACCCGCGCACTATATTATTTTGAGAAAGTTGACAATATTCCGCGTTCCGCCGCGATAACGGTCCGGCGGCGCGTCGGGGGCCGTCTGGCCGGGCGGTAAGGGGCGGCCGTTTTGGCGCGTTGGCGCGGATAACCGGCGCGGGATGACGGTTAGATGTTTGGTTGGCGGCTTGAATCGGGTTAGATATTGAGGTATTGATGGGTTTGAATTGGTTGTTGATCAATGGTCAAAACAAGAGGTGTCCGGAATGGCCGGAGAATGGGGTAAGACTATGAAAACAAACGAATTACATACAATATTCTGCGGACACGCCGCGTTTGCATGCCTATTTGGGCTGATATACTCAGCCTTGTCGACAGTTGGCACGTCATTTGCCCCCCCCCCATTGCAAGTCGTTGATTTTAAACAAGTTACGACAAACTATATCCTACTGTTTACTAGGTTATCATCCGAATACATCCCTTTTAGGCATATTTTTACTACTGAACAAATCACGCGACGGGTTGATTCCGCTCGGGCGCGGTGTTTCGGTGCGTCTATTAATTATCAATTAACTTTTAATCAAAAAATGGAGGGTGTCGTATGAGTCTCTTTACACAGAAGTTACGGACATTTGCGGTGGCGGCGGTCGGGTCGGCGGCGTTGTTGTTGGGGTCGTGTGTGACCGCTCCGCAAGGAAGTAAAAGGCCGTTAGGACCTCCGGCGGATGTGGCTACGCACGCGCCGGAACTTATCGGTATGTGGGCACTGACTCAAAACTGCGGACATGAACCTGAATATGATATGGTGCAGATATTTAAGACGGATGGATTCGGGGCTGTGGTGTATGGAGTGGAATCGAATTATGAACATATAACAACATCAGATGGTAAACATTTGACAAAAATGGATATTGTGGATAGAGGTTTTGAATGGAGCACCGATGAATCTGTTTTATTTAATGTTACTAACAATGAGGTTTGGGGAGACTATGTTGTGTCTGAAGACACGCTTCGGATAAAATACCGCGATAAAAATTGTACACAGGAGTACACATTAATAACTCGTGATGTGACTCGTGAAGTAAAAGTGGAACGGGGAGCAAAATGGAAGTGACGTTGGGATTTTGAAGTTATTTTTGATGCCGTGGCGTAACCTAACTAATCATAAATCTTTAAGAAATGGGGGTAAACACGATGGTAAGAGTTAGTCGTGTTATAGTGTCGTTCGCGGTTGCGCTGTTTTTGGCATTCGCCGCGCAAGGGCAAGTGAAAACAGACCCGCCTAAATGGACGGGCGACGGCGGAAAGGGGATGGACATCACTATCATTGCCCCCAAAGCCACCGGTCTTAGTGAAAATGAGAGACACCTGCCGGCGTTGGTGCAGGGAGAGTTTGTCAGCAATTTCAGCAAATACTCCGCCATTGCCGTACGGGATAGGGAACGTCTCGATGCCCACTTCGCCGAACTCTACTCGGAAATATACGACGACAAAACGAAAGAGAACCTTGACATCGGGCGGTTAATCCCCACAACCTACTTAATGACCGGGGAACTGACCAGAACAACGACGGGGTACGCGTTACAAGTATATATTAGCCGAACCGCCGACGGAGCGACGGAAAAATCGGAGTCCATGACGTTTTCTTCTATAAGGGAACTGGAGAGGCTGACCGGTATACGTAAGATATCGTTAAAGTTGCTCAAACAGATGGGCGTGGCGATAACGGCGGAGGCGGAAAAAGAACTTGTCGGCGAAGACGAAATCGGCGCATCCGCGCAAAAATACTTGGCTCGAGGCGTTACCGCGCTACAGCAAGGCAAAGAGATCGACGCGTTCATCTACAGTTCCATGGCCGCCGTGTTTGACCCCTCCTTGAAGGAGGCGGTCAGCCGCGCGTCGACGTTGAGCGCGGGCATCTCCGGCGGTGGTTTGGGCGACAATATCCGCGACGATATAGCGTGGCGTAAACAATGGGTGCAACGGCTTACCGACGTAGAGAATTTTTTCGCGGAAAACCTCAAGCAAAACGATATGCCGTATACTCTATTCTATACGAATAATGTTAAGCGCGGAGAGACCAATTATGATGACGAGACTGTGTCCATGAGCATAAATACATACCTCTACGGCAGCAGTGTTTGGTCGCTTTCGATGGAGCGCGTGTTACAATCGGTATACGACGGTTTGAACGCCACAAAAAATAAAGACAGGTGGGGGTTGGGACAATGGCCGCAAAAAAGCGTTACCGACAAAAATGTTTTTAACGGACGCGAACAAGAATTTTCCGTGGTTTTTGAGTTGCTGAACAACCGAAATGAGACAATAGGCGAACAAACCTTGCGGGTAAGCGGCAACTGGGGTTTAAACTGGAGCGGCCGCCCCGTGGTCGGTCTTTCCGCGCCGGATAGAAAAACACTGACATTTGAGGGCGTCAAAGCGCAGAGTATTAGCGACAACATGATGGTACGGGTCGTAAGCGTAAACGAGGAAAGCGCGGAGGCCGCTATTGCGGACGGCCTTTTGAAAATACAGGCAATCACACCTGCCCACGTCGCGATATGGGATTTGTTCCAATTTGAAAAGGGAGAAATAATTCGTTTTCAAGCCCCAAGCCCACAAATGACAAAAGTTCCTATTCCCAACATGATTTGGGGCGACCCGGTTCTTTCCATCGGCGAGAGGGCATTTATACACCATTCTTTGGAGGCGGTATACATTCCGCGTAGCGTTAATCTTATAGGTGAAGACGCGTTTCGTTTTGACGGAGAGAAAAATACCGTAATAAGTATTAGCATTGGGGAAAATGTAAAAATGTCATACAGTTCAATAACTATATACTTCCATCCATCTATAACAGATAGAAATAAAGAGATATCATGTAAATTTTTTGATTCGTACAGGAAAGAAAATAAGAAGGCTGGTACATACGACATTATCGTATCGTCTAGATTTTCAGAAGGCGAGAAATGTTTTGTCGTCGCGGCGGATAGTAGCGGCGATCGTACGGCGGCGATAAATACCGAAAAGAGGAAGTCGAAAAATAGTTTTATTTTGGGTATAGTAGCAGGTTTGGCGTTACTCGTGATTCTAGGATTGATAAAAAGCTCTGAGTGAGACCTATCAATTCAACCGCGCAATGGAACCCTCCGAATAGTTTCGGGGGGGTTCCATTCCTCCAAAAAGTTACACTCCCCCTTGATTTTCCCCGCAACCTATTATTATATTAACGCCATGGGCGATACCCGTTTTGGCGACGGGCTGATAATGAAAATGAAGGCGCTAAAATGCCCCGCCTTAAAAATCCAGCATTCCGCCCCGCCCAAAATGTATATTATAGTTCGTTTAAAATAAAACCCGAATTTCCGGAGCGTTACCGCAATGAAGACATTAGGAATCTGTTTTGGCGCCACCACGGTGCAGTATGTGAAGTTGAACGCCTCGAATGCCGACGCCGGGGGCGCCGCGATTGAGGCTACCGGACGCGTAGCCCACGAGGGCGACCCCAAGGGCGTCGCGCTTAAGTTGTTGTCAGACCCCGCGATAGTGGGTGTCGACCGCGTAGCCGTCACCGGGCGGGCTTTCCGCTCCAGCGTCGATCTCTCCGCAATCTCCGAGCCGGAGGCCGTTGAGTGCGCCTTGCGCCGGAGCTATCCGGGCGGCGGCTGTCCGCACCTCGTTATCAGCTCCGGCGGCGAGACGCAGCTTGTCTACGTCATAAACTCCAAGGGCGGGGTAAGTTCAGTCCACTCCGGCAACAAGTGCGCCTCCGGGACGGGCGAGTTCTTCCTTCAGCAGATACGCCGGATGGGCCTGACGCTTGAGGAGGCGGTAGAGCTTGCCAAGCGGGGCACGCCCCACAAGATCGCCGGGCGGTGCAGCGTCTTCTGCAAGAGCGACTGCACCCACGCTTTGAACAAGGGCGAGCCTAGGGCGAATATCGCCGCGGGGCTATGCCTGATGATGGCGGACAAGATATGCGATCTCGTAAAGGACATGAAGAGCGGCAAGTCGGCGCTAATCGGCGGCGGGTCGCTCAATACGGCTATGGTCAACATCTTAAAGGAGCGGCTGGGGGCGCTGGACGTTCCCGATACCGCCGCGGTTTTTGAGGCTTACGGGGCGGCGCTCTGGGCAGTCGAAAATGAGTGCGTCGCGCTTCCGAAGGATCTGTCCGAGGCTATCCACGACGCGCCGACCTCTTTCGGCCGCCACGCGCCGCTTGCCGAGGCGCTGCCGCTCGTCTCGTTCAAGGAGATGAAGAAGGATGCCGTGAAGGCGGGCGACGAGTGCGTGCTGGGATTAGACGTCGGGTCGACAACCACAAAGGCGGTGCTGATGAGGCGCGGCGACAAGGCCGTCGTGGCCTCCGTTTACCTGAGGACCAACGGCGACCCGATAGGCGCCTCGCGCAACTGCTACAAGGCCGTCCGCGAGCAGGTGGGGAGCGTGAAGTTCGACATTACCGGTCTAGGGGTAACGGGGTCGGGCCGTCAGATCGCGGCGCTCCACGCGCTTACCGACAATGTCATAAACGAGATCATAGCCCACGCCACGGCGGCGGCTTATTTTGACAAGGACGTTGACACCATATTCGAGATAGGCGGGCAGGACGCCAAGTATACCTTTTTGACGGGCGGGGTGCCGTCGGACTACGCGATGAACGAGGCTTGCAGCGCCGGCACGGGGTCGTTCCTAGAGGAGTCAGCGCGTGAATCGTTAAACATCCTTACGGAGGAGATCGGCGAGCGGGCGCTGTTAGGCAAACAGCCGCCAAACTTCACCGACCAATGCTCGGCGTTCATATCGAGCGACATAAAGACGGCGGGTCAAGAGGGCATCGGCAAGGACGATATTTTGGCCGGGCTTGTCTACTCGGTCTGTATGAACTACCTCAACCGCGTGAAGGGTTCGCGGCAGGTGGGCAGGAAGATATTCATGCAGGGCGGCGTGTGCTACAATAAGGCGGTGCCCGTGGCAATGGCGTCGCTCATGAAGCACCAAATAGTAGTCCCGCCCGAACCGGGTCTGATGGGGGCCTTCGGCGTCGCTATGGAGACGGCGAACAGGATGGCCATCGGACTCAGCGCGGTATCAAAGTTTGATCTCGACGAACTGTCTAACCGCGAGGCCACGAGGGAGAGCAGCTTTGTCTGCGCTGGCGGTAAAGAGAAGTGCGACCGCAAATGCGAAATTTCGCGGATACGGGTTAATGACAAATTATATCCTTTCGGCGGCGTCTGCAACAAATACTACAACCTGCGTCTGCACAAAGAGGTGGACGTTGAAGACCTAGATTTGGTAGCCGTCCGCAACAAGTTATTATTCGAGCAGTTCGGGGTGATGGAGGGATTGGCGCATAAAGGGCACGCTCGGGCGGCCGACGGTCACGGGACGCACCCGAAGACGGTTGGGATAATGCGCACCTTCTTAACGCACGCCCTATACCCGCTATACTCGAACTTCTTCCGCGAGATGGGCTTTAAGGTCGTGCTCGCCGACGCGATTGACCCGGAGGGAATCGCTCGCATTGAGGCGGCATTCTGTTTGCCGGCGGAGCTAACGCACGGCAGTTTCCTCAACTTGCTCAAAAAGAAATTGGACTACATCTTCCTGCCGCACGTCTCCCAGATACCCGTGAAGAACCCGTCCTCTTACAGCAAGACCTGCGTCTTTGTCCAAGGCGAGGCTTATTATTTGAAGACGACGTTTAGGCACGAGATAGAGGCGTCGCAGACGGCTATCCTCTCGCCGGTGCTCTCCTTTGAACGGGACTACGACCGCGCCCGCGCCCGCCACGAGTTGATCAACATGGCGGTATCGGCCATGCACATATCCCAAAAGGCCGCCGAGGCGGCGTTCAATCGGGCGGTGGAGCGTCAACGCGCATTCGACAACGAATTGCAGACCTACGGCAGACGGGCGCTCGAATACTTAGAAGCCAACCCCGACACCTTCGGGCTTGTCATTTTCGGACGCCCGTACAACAGTTTCGCGTCCGACGCCAACATGGGCATCCCCCACAAGGCGGCGTCGCGAGGCTACATCGTGATCCCGTTCGACATGCTTCCGGCGGGCGATTATATGGCCGACAGCAAGATGTATTGGGGAATGGGGCAAAAGATAATGAAGGCTGCCCAGTTTGTCAAGAAACGGGATAACCTCTTCGGCGTCTTCATCACAAATTTCTCGTGCGGCCCCGACTCGTTTGTCCTAAGCTACTTCCGCAACCTGATGAAATCGAAGCCGTCGCTTACGCTTGAACTGGACCAGCACACAGCCGACGCCGGCATAGACACCCGCATAGAGGCGGCGGTTGACATCATGCAGAGCTATCGCCGCATAAGCAAAGACCTGCCGCCGGAGGATACGTCGTTTGTCCCCGCCGTAGTGCCGGACAACGAGATGAGGGTGAGAGCCGCCGACGGCACGTACTACAACCTTCGCGACCCCAAAGTAGAGCTAATGCTTCCGTCTATGGGGCGCTACGGAACCGAAGCGCTGGCCGCGATATTCAGGAGTTTAGGCGTGGACGCCCACGCCCTGCCCGTCGCCGATAAAGAGGTGCTTAGCATAGGCAAAAAGAACTCGACCTGCAAAGAGTGCGTGCCCTACATCGTCACCACGGGGTCGTTCTTGCAGTACGTATGGGAAAAGAAGAAAGACCCGAATAAGATCACGCTCTTCTTCATGGCGACGAGCGACGGCCCCTGCCGCCTCGGTCAATACTGTAGAGCAATAGCGCAGAATATAGAGAACTTAAAAATTCCCAACACGGCGGTATTAACGCTCACCGATGAAAACGGCTACGGCGGGATGGGCGCGGCGAGCCTCCTTAAAGGCTGGCAGAGCATCATAGTCTCCGACGTCTTCAGCGACATACGGAGCATGCTAGCCGTGGCCGCCAAAGACAAAGATCAGGCCTTGGTGACGCTTGAAGAGTGTTGGGGCGAGTTCATCAGGTTATTTGAGGGCAAAGTCGGCGGCGGCGTCATGAAGACGATTGACAAAGTGGTAAAACGCTTGTCAAAGATACCGCTGAAGATGAAACCCGAAGACGTGCCGATAGTTTCGGTCATAGGAGAAATCTTCGTAAGGCGCGACGAATTCTGCCGCAAAAACATCACCGACTACCTGGAGTCGCACGGTTTCGCGGCCAAGGTCGCGCCGATCAGCGAGTTCCTATGCTACAGCAACTACGTGCTGAACTCCAACCCGCCCGACATCGAACAAACGCTGAGGGAACGCATCCGCGTCCGCCTGACGTCGAAGCTCCAAGACTGGTGGGAGAACCGAATCAAAACGGCTATGGCGAAGTGCGGTCTCTATAAGTTCGAACTGGTTGAAGTGGAGAAGACGTTGGCGGCTTCGCGGCACCTTATAGACGAGCGGTTGCGCGGCGAGGCCGTGCTTACGGTCGGCCTTGCGCTAAGAGAAATCCTGCACGACTCGTGCGGCGTAATATCGATAGGCCCCTTCGGCTGTATGCCGTCGCGCGTCGCGGAGTCTATCCTGAAAAAAGAGATGAACGTAGACGGCAAGGCGCGCGTCCCCGGTTGGGAGAAAAAAGCCCACGAGTACGAAGAGGTCGGCGAGTTCCCGTTCTTAGCCGTGGAAACGGACGGCAGCCCTTTCCCGCAACTCATAGAGGCGAACCTAGAGGCGTTTGTCCTGCAGGCTGGGAGGCTGCATAGGAAGCTGACGGCGTAGGTCGGCGGCGTTTGCGGACTTGCCGGGTAAAAACCGGCAAATCCGCTCAAAAACGGCGCTTAGCCTCCTCTAACCCCCTGAAAATGTGCAAAATCCATTGGTCTCACCCTCGGAAAATGTGCAAAATAGATCTCTCTAATCCCCTGAAAACGTGCAAAATTCATCGGTCTCACCCTCGGAAAATGTGCAAATTTTCATTTTTTACCCCCTGAAAACGTGCAATTATATATATTTATATTATCGTCATACCGGTAAACAGTACAAAAATAGGGAGACTTTTATGGACAGAATTATCTTCAAAGACTTGTTGGAATGGAAGAACAGAAAAGAAAAAATGCCGCTTATTCTTACCGGGGCGAGGCAAATTGGGAAAACTTGGCTTATGAAAGAGTTCGGGAAGAGATATTTCAAGAATACCGCGTACATATCTTTCGACTCAAATCCCAAAATAAACGAAACGCTTGAAACAACGCTCTCCCCGACGGAATTGCTGTCAATTTTGCAATCTGAAACCAATACCCACATTACCCGCGACACGCTCATACTTTTTGACGAGATTCAGGAATCGCCTCGAGCGTTGCTGTCGCTTAAATATTTTTGTGAAAACGCCCCGGAATACAGCGTAATGGCCGCCGGCTCAACGCTCGGTGTGATGCTTCACAAGCATAAATCCTTTCCGGTAGGTAAGGTGGAGTTTCTTAATGTCCGCCCGCTGTCGTTTTTCGAGTTTCTAAACGCGGCGGATGAAAAAAACTTGCTTGAGTTTATCCATCAAAATCCGCCCGAAAAATACAGGCCATTTCACGACAAGCTCATCAGATTGCTGAAAACGTACCTCTTTGTCGGCGGAATGCCGGCCGTTCTAAACGAATATCTTAAGAGCGGCGATTTCGGAAAGGTCAGAAAAGTCCAAAACGGCATATTGGAGGGCTACGACAGAGACTTTTCAAAACACGCCAAAGAGTCGTTTTCATCAAAACTGCGTATGCTCTGGCAATCAATTCCGTCGCAACTGTCAAAAGAAAATAAGAAATTTACGTATGGGGCCGTAAAAACGGGGGCGAGAGGCAGAGACTTTGAACTTGCTATCCAATGGATGGTCGATAGCTCGCTGGTAGAGAAGATCAGCAGGGTTACGGCCGTTAAAACGCCGCTCAAAGCGTATGAGGATTTCGGAGCCTTTAAACTGTTTATCAACGATGTCGGCCTCCTTTGCGCTATGGCGGAGATTGATATGAAAATCATTGCTGAAAAAGAAGCCCTCTTCACGGAATTCAAGGGAGCCATAGCCGAACAGTTTGTGTTTCAGGAACTAAGGCTGTCTCTGGACAAGAAACTGTACTACTGGTCAAACGATAACGGAAACGCGGAAATAGACTTTCTTACCCAAGACCCGGACGGCAATGTAATCCCGATAGAAGTAAAATCCGGCATAAACCTGCGGGCCAAGAGCTTGTCCTTTTTTGTAGACAAATATTCGCCGAAATACTCCATAAGAACGTCCCTTGCCGACTATAAGGCGAATACGCCGAGTAACATTATCGATATGCCGCTTTACGCCGTCGCTAAGATACGGGATATTCTTGACGGGGCTTGAGGGGTAGCCGTTACAAAAAAAATTTGCAATAATAACGAAAATGTATTATTTTAGTAAATAGGGATGATTCTTGAATGGATAATATTGAATAAAAACCTCCGACTTCCCGTAAAACGATGACCGCCGCGGCGGTCCGAAATCGTTAAGAACTGTAGTACTGGAGCTATTATGAAAAAACGTGACTACATAAACCCGCTAGTAGAGGCCATCAAGCTGTCTGACCCGTATCGAATAATCCTATTCGGCTCCCACGCCAATGGTACCGCCACAGAAGACAGCGATATTGATCTGATGGTGATATTGGACAATAACGATGTCGCTAAGACATACCAAGAACGGGCGGAGAAGAAGCTGATTATCAACAGACTTGTAAGAGACATAAATTACCGGGTCGCTCTGGATATCCTCGTTTATTCGAGAGAGGAGTACAACATCGTTAAGGATGGCGGGAATTATTTTATTGATGAAATTGAGAAGACTGGAAAGGTGTTATATGAAAAAGCAAGTTGAAGCCTGGGTTAAATTCGCACAAAAGGATTTATTAGCCGTATACGAAATTATGGAAAAGCCCGATCTAACGGGGATCGCAGCATTTCTTTGCCAACAAGCAATAGAGAAATTTTTTAAAGCGTTAATACTGAAATTCGGAAAGGCGCTGGCAAGAACGCATAATTTACTAACACTATACGGGACAATAAAAGAGGTAACGGATTTAGAGTTTGATGAGGATTTATTGGCACAAATAAATGATATCTATCTTGAATCAAGATATCCATGTGATAATAGACTGTCGGATGATTGGCTGATGCCGACCGTTGAGCAGATAAAAAATTTCTTTTCATTCGCTAATAAGGTGGAAATGAAAATTATGGAAGAACTGAAAAAGACGTAAGGATAGCAGGGATAGCGATAGACGATAAGACTCGGCAAGTGGTAAGGACGGCGCGGAGGGGGGCAGCCCTTGAGACTTAACTTGTAACGCGGTATAATAAACCTCCTATAAGGGTTTTATAAATATAATCCCTGACAGGAAGTTTACACAAATTTTGGGACATACCCTTAATTTCCCATGACATCGGCTGTTTTGGCTTTGATAATGGAAATATCGTTTCCTATTTCAAGGATTGTTACAATAAATCCTCCTAAAAGGAGATTTATCAAAAGGCCGCAAATGCCTCCAACCATTTGGCCGACCATACCGCCAAGCAAGCCACCGACAACACGAGCTACCCAGAAATCACCGGCAACACCAACACCAAACACGATTCCGGTAATAAAACCGCCAAATGTTAGCAAGATCAGATTAATCCAAAGAAACGCATTTATAGAACAACGAAAATATTTTCTGACTAAATCTAACATCATACAATCCTCCTTATTTTGTTATTTGATTATACCGCAATATGCTTAAATTCTGCAAAATCTCTCAAAGCATAGCGTTACTACGTATATGTTGTTATGCAAAAATTCACTCCGATTGTGGATATTTATGTAGCCTTTTTCTTTTTTTCATCTGTACATAATTCATTGCCTCCTTATGGGTAGGAGCAGACGCACCGAAATACCGCACCGAACGGTATCGGCTCGCCGTGAGGTTTGTTCGACGGTAAAAATATGCCTGAAAGAGATATATTTAGACGATAACCTAGTAAATAGTGGGGTATTACTTGTTGTAACCTGTTTAAAATCAACGACTTGCGCGTTGGGGGG
>Ga0268262_10003898_pt1 | contig 15760 bp, 11 predicted proteins | sample TergutNc150P3_FD_190354 | JGI IMG/M metagenome (GOLD analysis project Ga0268262, IMG submission 190354) | Nasutitermes corniger P3 segment gut microbial community from laboratory colony in Florida, USA - Nc150 P3 (SPAdes) (version 2) | ecosystem: Host-associated > Arthropoda: Insects >... | reverse complement strand
CTTTTTCCATGCCAATCCCAATACCCTTTTCCATACCAATCTCAATGCCATCTTCAGTGCCTTCCTCCCTCGCAACCGCAAGGGCATCCTTCATATTCCATCCGGTTAGCAACATATTCTCAACCTCCGAACCATGCTCTCTTAGAAAATATACTAAAATACCTTTGCTGATGCAGCTTGTTATAGCAGCTTTAATTGCAGCAGGCAAGCCCATCGTTTTCAGATTCTCATTTATCTCAGCTATGAATGTCTCGTAGCCGTCCAACACAGGGCTTCTGTTCGCCATATCTATATTCCTGCCCTTGTTTATGTTGTACGCTTTCACTACAAGCTCAAGGGAACAAAGCTCCGTTTTCAACTCAAACAAATCCGATAACTTCATTTCCATAAAATCAGGGAACTCTTTCTTGCCGTTGTAGAGAACTATGAACTCAGGAGTGGGGATTTTAATCATCTTTTCCTTATATAGGTTCTTGCTCGTTGTTATCTTCTCGTATTCCCTGGATATGTATATCAGCATCCGCATGGGCATGTTCTCATTGATTGTTGCTTGGTGCTCGATCAATACAACCAGCCTGTTATCTATCACGAAAGCGATGTCGTTGAGCTGCTCCATGTAAAGGACATCCGAGAGCGTTATTATCTCAATTTCCGTGCTTTCTGGGTAGTTTTTCCCGCTTACGGCGTTGTATAGCTCCAAAAGGTTGTTTTTTTCACCGAACAGCTTAGTGAACACACTGTCTTTGTGATTGCGGTTTGTTTTCGCGTCTTCCATGTTGAACTCCTATTTTGATTTCAACATATTAGACGGATGTCAGGCGAAAAAAAATTCAGATTTGTGCATTTTGCAAACAACTGTTGACGTTTTATTCGTATTATTTTATCGTGGTTCAGACTTTATCGTAGCTACTCCATGCTAACCTAGCAAGTTAATCAGCGTTTACTATATTCTCCCTGTGAAATTTTTACTGGATTCCCTTTTAAATAGCTATTCGGAATTAAAAAACTCCATCCCGATAGAGCCTTGCTGCCAACTCGGTAAAAACGATGTTGTGGAACTTATGGACAAATTGCGCAGCTTGCTATTCCCCGGTTATTTTGACGATGAGTACGCAGAAGTGCTTTTGGAAAGAGTCAAGCGCTTATTGCTCCGTTTGCTAACAGGAAAAAAAGAGCAGGAGCATAAAGAGGAATCTGTGAAATTAGTGATAGATTTTTTGACAAAACTCCCAAAAATCAGGGCAAGCCTTGCCACCGACGTCGAGGCTGCATTCGATAGCGACCCTGCCGCAATAGGCAAAGAGGAGATTATCATTTCTTATCCAGGCATTTATGCCATATCTATTTATAGGCTTGCGCATGAGCTTTATCTATTAAACATTCCAATGCTCCCCAGAATAATGACCGAATACGCCCATTCCGTGACGGGAATAGACATTCACCCCGGTGCGCAAATAGGCAATTATTTTTTCATAGACCACGGAACAGGCATTGTAATAGGTGAAACAACGGTTATAGGCGAGCATGTGAAAATTTACCAAGGGGTAACTTTGGGTGCGCTCTCCACAAAAGGCGGGCAAAGGTTGAGAGGGAAAAAAAGGCACCCAACGGTAGAAGACTATGTCACCATATATTCCGGAGCTTCCATTTTTGGCGGAGAAACTATTATAGGCAAAAATTCCGTGCTGGGCAGCAATGTGTTTGTAACGGAATCCGTTCCGGCTGATTCAAAATTGAGCATATATGACAAGCCTACAAAAAAACAAAAAAATTCGCAAAAAGAGTGGTATTATGAGATTTAGCGGCAGGAACTAAGAAATGAATTTTCTCGAAGAATTTCACAAAAAACCTTTTCTAGGAATTATTCGCGGCTTGCCGCCTGAGCAGGTTATAAGCTGCGCGAAAATTTGCAAAAGCACCGGGTTGAAATTCGCAGAGGTTCCTTTAAACACGGCAAATGCGGTAGCAGCTTTGGAAAAACTATGCGAAGAAGGCGAGAAAAACGGTTTAACCGTTGGTGCAGGAACGGTTATAACCGAGCAAGATTTGCAAATCGCTCTTAGCTGCGGAGCGAAATTCATAGTCACGCCGGGCACAAATCCCGCTGTAGTAAAATTGTGCGTTCAGAAAAATATTCCCTGCATTCCGGGAGCTTTAACGCCAACGGAAATTATGCAGGCTCATGCTTTGGGAGCAACCGCCATAAAACTTTTCCCGGTATCTTCCCTAGGCGGTTCGCAATACATAAAGGAATTGCGCGGACCATTCAAGAATATCCCTTTACTCGCCTGCGGCGGTGTTAAAGCCGAAAATGTCCAGGATTTTTTCAATGCTGGCTGCGACTTTGTCTCTTTTGGAGCAAGCGTATTCTCCGTTTCCGATATGGAAAGCGGAAATTGGCAAAGCATTGAAAAGAGAATTATTCAGCTACTGCATTGAATTGTTCTTCCGTTTCCACCGGATAAACACGGACTTCGCGGTTGATGCTGCGCATCAAACCCATCAGCACCTTGCCAGAGCCAACTTCAATGCCTCTTTGAACGCCGAGCGATATGGCTTTTTCCATCCCTTGCTGCCAACGCACGGGGGAAAGAAGCTGTTTAGCCAAAAGTTCTTTAAGTTCCGCGCCCTTGCTAACAGGTTCCGAGGTCACATTGGCTATCACGGGAACCTTCAAATCGCTGAAAGCTGTTTTTTCAATTGCCTCTTTTAATTTTGGCAATGCGTATTCCATCAATGGACTGTGGAACGCACCGGAAACCGGTAGTGGAACAACCTTTTTGGCACCCTTTGCGCTTGCTATCTCGCCAGCTTTGGCAACGCCTTCTTTTGAGCCGCTGATAACTATTTGCCCAGGTGAATTGAAGTTTGCCGCAACAACAACGCCAGCACTTTGTGCTTCGCCCAGCACGGCGTTCAAATCTGCTTCCGAGAGACCCAGCACTGCGGACATTGCACCTGGTTTTAACTCGCCTGCCTTTGCCATAAGCTCGCCGCGAACACGCACCAAACGGAGTCCGTCTTCAAAAGAAAAACCGCCTGCAGCATAGAGCGCGGAATATTCGCCCAGCGAATGCCCAGCCACATAGTCAAAGGAAAGGTTTTTGCTCTTCAAAAGCTCCATAGCCATGCAGGAGCAAACATAAAGAGCGGGTTGCGTATTATCCGTACTTTTAAGCGTATCCTCAGGACCTTCCTGCATAATCTTGGAAAGCTCAAAGCCAAGAACCTCGTCAGCTTTTTTAAGAAGCTGCTTTGCAGGTTCAAAAGTTTCGGACAAAACCTTGCCCATCCCAACATACTGGGCACCCTGCCCCGGAAATAAAAGAATTGTTTTAGACATAAGGGGTAATTTAGAAAATATTTCTACCTTCCAAAAATGAGCCTTTCACGGCATATCAACCCAAACCTGCTCTCGCTTTGCAATTTATCTTCGTCTTGGATTTATGAAAATTTGACCAAAATACTCAGAGTTGGCGAGGAAGGCGGCAACACCTGCTTTGGGCTTACAATGCGTTTGCACAAGGAACTTGTCAAATTGGGCTATTCGCCAAAACTTCTGCTTGGGCATAAAAGGTATGTAAAAAATACTCACTGTGCACTTAGCATAATCGACAATGGAACGGAACTTTTTCTAGACCCCGGCTACCTGATTTTTGACCCTCTGCCCATTCCGGCTAACATCCCTCAGTTGAACAAAATCACATTTCCCCTGCAACCAAACTGGGTACGGCTTGAACGTGAAGGCGAAAACCTATGCCTATGGACAGGCGTTGCAAACGAGGCGGCAAAATTCCGCTTTTACTTCCCGCTCAAAGGCTGCACCGCTCAGGAATTCAACCTCGCTTGGGAACAGAGCTACACCGGGGAATCCATGAAATACGCAGTTTTCAACAAGCTGGACAAAAAGAACGGCATTCAGTATTATTACCAAAACGGGAAACTTTTAACAAGAACCGTTAGCGGAGCAACGCAGCAAAAAATTGAAAGCAAAGACAGAGTGGAAATTCTGTCTAGCATTTTCGGTTTAGATAGGGAATTGCTCTCTACCCCATTCCTCTTTTGAATTTCTTGCTCCACCACACCAAGAAAGGTGCGCTTATGCAAATAGAAGAGTAAGTGCCAACAACAATGCCAACAGACATCACAATGCCAAAATCGCGAATGCTGGAACCGCCCATAACGGCAAGAACTATGCACACGAACAATGTCGATAAACTTGTTATTACAGAACGGGAAAGGCTTTGGTTGATCGAAATGTTTATGCGTTCTTCCAGCGTTTCCTTGGCAAGGAATTTATTTTCGCGAATACGGTCATAAATGACGATTGTATCGTTGATTGAATAACCTATCATCGCAAGAAACGCGGCTATCATCGCACCATCTATGGGAAGTTTTAAGAAACTTATTAGACCTATGCAGAAAATTGTATCGTGAATTAGCGTGACCACTGAACCAACGCCAAAACCCAAACCCATTTTGCCAAACCTAGCCCATATATAAATGCCTATGCCAATCCAAGATAGAATAATGGCGAGTATCGCATTAAAGCGAAGCTCGCTGCCTATTGTTGGACCCACCTCATCTATACCGATTATTTTTGGAGAACCCGCATTTGCTAAAGCCACATTCAATTTCTCAGTCACGGCTGTAGCAATTTTTTCGTCTGACCCGCGAGTTTGAATGCTGAGTTTATATTCATTTAAGGACGAACCACCTTGCTTGCGAACGGTTACGCTGCCCAAATCGCCTGTGCTGAGGGCATTTTTTAATTCATTGATATGGTTGTTATCATCGGCATAGTCAACGGTATAAACTAAACCTCCGGTAAAATCTATGCTGTAATCAAAACCTTTTACAACTGCAAGCCCAATGCAAAGGGCGCATATTGTAATTGAAGCCTTTGCCCAAATCCCGCGCTTGGAAACAATTTGAAAAGCGGCTTCTTGCAGCCATTTTATTCCCCTGCCAACATTTATGGTTTTTGCATCGTGCTTGGAAAGTTTAAAGTCAAAAATAGCTCTGGTAACGGTCAATGCGGAGAATAGAGAAGCGGCTATGCCTATCATCAGAGTTAAACCAAAACCTTTTACAGGACCTGTACCTATTTTGTAAAGTATAAACGCCACCAAAAATGTTGTTATATTGGAATCCAAAATCGCGCTGAAAGCCTTTTCGTAACCCTTTGCGACAGCCATCCTCGCCATCTGCCCTGCTCGCAATTCTTCCCTTATGCGCTCGTAAATTATTATGTTGGCATCCAAAGCCATCGCTGCCGTTAAGACCATACCCGCAATGCCCGGAAGCGTGAGAGTTGCCTTAAATAAAACCAGAGCGGCACCTATCATCAACACATTCACAAAAATACCCGCATTGGCTACAATGCCGGCAAAGTTGTAATAGAATAACATAAACACAAGGCAAATCACAAAACCTATCAAAGCAGAGCCAAAACCAGCTTTGATGTTCTCTTCGCCAAGGCTTGCGCCTATATTTCTCAATTCAATTATTTCCATAGGAGCAGGTAGCGCACCAGCTCTCAAAACGATTGCGAGTCGCGTTGCTTCCGCCATATCCGCCAAACCTGTGATTTGCGCTTCACCATTTGGAATGCGGTCTTGAATGGTGGGAGCACTTATCACCTGCCCATCTAAAACAATTGCCATCTGCTTGCCGATGTTATTTCCGGTAACGGAGCCGAATTTCTTTGGACCCATGCCTTTAAAGCGAAGAGACACAGCCACCTGCCCTGAGGTGAGACCTCCGGAAATTCTGTTGGCTCGCGCCGTGGCAACTTCCTTGCCGTCCATTTCTGCACGGCGTTTTAGAATGTAGAGCCTTTTCAGCTTGTTCCCGTTTTGCAATACCTCATAGTCGCGTCCCCAAGCAAAAGCCAAGTCTCTTGAAAACAAAGCCTGCACTCCGGGCATATCCAAAATAGCCTGAACTCTTGAAATATACTCCTGTGGAACAGCTAGGCTTGAATTGTAATTTGTTAAAAATCCTGTGAAGGGTTTGTCGGGATTTATATAGTTGGCTGCGGCTACTTCACCGCCTTTTGGTTGCTCGGTTTCGGTATTTTTTTTGTTGAATGACTCTTCGTCTTCGTCGCTCCAAGATGCGGTATCTACTGCCGCTGGGGCTGCGGTTGTATCTGCGCTACTTGCCGCAACCGTATCTGTGCTGACGAGTTCGCGACCTTTTAAATAATTGTCAATTGAGGTTAAAACCTGCGCTGCTTTTTCTTGCTCCGCAACAATTTTGAATTCGAGTATTGCCGTGCCGCCAACCAACTCACGGGCGTCTTCAATGCCTATGCCTGCAAGGTCTGCCACGATGCGGTTACTGCCGCTGGGGTATATTTGCGGTTCGGAAAGACCGTATTGGTCAACTCTGTTGCGAATTATTTCCAAAGAGCGTTCTTGAACATCCGAGGCTTCGTCCGGTTTAAGACCGCTTTTGTCAATTTCCAGAATTATGCTGGTACCACCGGCTAAATCCAAGCCAAATTTTACGGAATTACTCACAATTTTGGAGTTTTCTTCGGCAAACTTTATTTTCTCTGCGCCCTGCTTAGTGTGATATTGAATAGATGGCCATATGCTATAGGCAGAGCCGAGCACAATAGCCAAAATTATCAATTCGCGAAGTCCAAATTTTTTTTTTGTCATCTCTTAACCTTTATTTTAGAAACTTCAAGGTGGTTCTAAAATATAGCAAAAAAAATTTGCGCCGTCAAGTAGTTTGACTTATACCCTTGAAAAAAAACAAAAAAATTTCTATATTTAGCAGAACTTGGGGTATCGTCAAGCGGTAAGACAGCGGGTTTTGATTCCGCCATTCGTTGGTTCGAATCCAGCTACCCCAATGGAAATTTTGTAGGTTTTAACGAGTAAAATGGGAGAAATTATGCAGCTCACAACCTTAAATGCACAATTGCGCACAGCAGGTTCTTCGCGAGATAGCGGGCGTGTTCGCAAAACAGGCAATATACCTGCTGTTTATTACGGCAAAGGTTCCGAATCGGTTTCCATAAGCGTTTCGGAAAAAGATTTAGAGGCAGTTCTTGCGCCAGGCAAAAGATATACATTGCTGGACTTGGTTATAGACGGCAAAGCCGGGAATCCCGCCGTAGTTTATCAATATCAAAAACACAGTATTTCGCAAAAAATCATCCACGTGGATTTTTTAAAGATAGACGAAAATACGCCTATTTCCGTGCGTGTTCCAATTCGCCTATCTGGTATACCTATAGGCGTTAAAAATCAAGGCGGAAACCTTTCCCAAGAAAGCCGCTACCTAAAGCTCTCTGCAAAACCCGTGGACATACCCGCAAGCATAGAACTGGACGTTTCCGAAATGCCTAACAACACCACTTACTACGCAGAAAAACTGGATTTGGGCAAAGCATCTTTGCTCTCCCCTAAGCGTACGGTTATCTTTACCATAACCAAGGGACGTGAAGCCGAAGCCGCTGCTACCACTGCCGCTCCTGCGGCAGCAGCCGCGCCAGCCGAAGCTGCAGCTCCTGCGGCGGCTAAAGGTGCTGCGGCAGCAGCCAAAGGAGCCCCTGCGGCAGCTAAAAAGGAAGAGCCTAAAAAAGATGCCAAAAAGAAATAGCTAAGCGATGTGCGCCTATGCCTAATGTAGCCATTCGTGAAGACGATGTTATGATAAAACTCCGCAGTTTGCGAAAGAGTTTTGGAAAACAAGATGTTCTTTTGAATGTAAATTTGGATATTCGGCGCGGCGAGACGATGGTCATCATAGGGCAATCCGGCGGTGGAAAATCGGTTATATTAAAACATATGATTGGGCTTTTGCAGCCAGATGGCGGAGAAGTTAGCGTTGACAATGTTACAATTTCCACTCCAAAATTTTTTGATACCCACACAATACGCAGAAAAATGGGTATGCTTTTCCAAATGGGAGCCTTGTTCGATTCCATGGATACAGGCGAGAACATAGCCTTTGCTTTGCGCGAACACCATCCAGAGCTTACCGAAAAACAAATTCAAGATTCTGTAACAGAGAAACTCAAACTTATAAACCTAGTACCAGAATTTCGCACAAAAATGCCCAACGAACTTTCCGGAGGCATGAAAAAGCGTGTAGCTCTTGCTAGAGCCATAGCCCTAAGCCCTGAAATACTTTTATACGATGAACCTACCACAGGGTTAGACCCAATAACTTCCGATGTCATTAACGATTTAATTTTGGATATGCAATCAAAACTGGGCGTAACTTCAGTTGTGGTGACTCATGATATGGCAAGTGCATTTAAGGTGGCAGACCGCATAGCTATGCTCTACAAGGGTCGCATAATTGAAGTTGGAACGGTAAATGAAATAAAAAACACTACAAATCCGTTTGTAAAGCAATTTATCACAGGGCAACGAAATTTACCTACGGATACTGCCACACATTGATTTTCTATGTTAACCACAATGTCTACTTTCATAATTCTAGACTGCATCTTTATACTCATGCCCTTCTTGGTTTTAGGCTTGGGGTTGTTTTCAACAAGGTATTCCGTTATTTTAGCCAATGCCGGTTCTGCGGTTTTGCTTCTGCTCTATGCTGGTTTTTCGCTTTGCGGAATTGAAGACGGGAAAATGAGCGCAAGTTTATTGACCTGGAGCGTAAACGGTTTTGGAATTTTGATAAGAGAGCTTTTGCTTTTGTCTTTCTTTTTAGCCTCTGTTTTAAGCAATAGCTATAACCTGAGGAATAAATCGGAGTTTTTAGGAGCAATGTTATTTGTGGCTGTTGGCGGAATGTTAGTGGTTTCGGCTAATGAGCTTTTATCTCTATTTATAGGCTTGGAGCTTGCAACCATGCCTATGTACTTCTTGGTAGCTTGGAATAAACTTTCTGCCCAAGGCTCAGAAGCCGCCCTTAAATATGTTCTTATGGGTTCGGTGGCTACAGCGATGTTGTTATTTGGCATGGGTTATTTATACGGCTTTGCCGGCTCGCTTGCTTACACGGATATTTTTAATGCGGTGCATAATATAACCAACGTAGATTTGCTATTGCTGATAGCTGTGGCTTTTATAGTTATGGGTGTGGGCTTTAAACTCACTTTATTTCCTTTTCACACTTGGGCACCGGATGTCTATGAAGGTGCGCCAACCCCGATAACAGCCTATCTGTCCGTCAGTTCAAAAGCGGTTGCACTTGTGTTCTTGGGGGTTTTGGTGTATGGTCCATTAGCAGAAGCGAGCCTTGTGTTCAGGCTCATATTTTCCGTGCTTGCTATGGCAACTATATTCATAGGCAATCTGGGGGCATTGAAGCAGAGCAGGCTGCGCAGATTTATGGCATACAGTTCCATTGCGCAAGCGGGTTATATTTTAATAGGTTTGTGCGGAGAGGCGCGTCTTGGCGTTTCGTCTTTTGTCTATTATCTCTTTCTTTACGCTTTTTCAAACTACCTGATGTTCTTTTTAATCGGCATAATCGGCAAAAACCGCACGGAAAGTTTTAATTCTTTGTCGGGTCTTTCAAAGCAAAATCCGTTGCTTGCAGTTTTGTTTGCAATCAGCGCGTTTAGTTTGGCTGGCATCCCGCCTCTTGCCGGTTTTATAGGTAAATGGATGGTGTTTGCCAGTGCAGCTTCTGTAGGCAATTATGCGCTTGTGAGTTTTGCAGCTATAAACAGCGTTATAGCTTTATATTACTATTTGCAAATAGTAAAAGCCGCTTGGGTTAACGATATAGATGAAAATTTGCCACCTGTGCAGGTTTATGCTTGGCAAAAAATAAGCTTGGCTTTTTTGGGTGTAGCTGTTTTGTTCTTTGGTATAGCTCCGTGGCTACATTCATACATTTTCAAAATGGCTTTGTAATCAATCATTCAGCAACTAGTTTAACAATTTTTGCAAATATGCTGTTTGTCAAAGCGTAAGTTTCCAACCCTTCTACTAAGTTGAGCGTACTGAAGATAATCTTGCCCTTGCCGTATTGCATGAACTGTAAATCAACACCCGTTTGCAAATTACCGTCTTTTAAGGAAACGGAATGTACAAGGCTTTCTGCATTTTTAATCTCTAGCATTGAAAGACCTGGTGTAATAGCGGAGCATGTTTTATCCAGAACATCTTTTCCAAAAAGTTCATCTTTAAGAGGAGAATCTTTTAGAATATAATGTATGGCCGTTCCACCTGCTCCAGAGGAATAAAAATATTCCAAAGAGCAATTGAAAAAAGAGCACCCGTTGAACATCTTAATATCTTCTGGAATAATATCTGAAATAAATAGAATTTTCCCGTCTTTAACTGCATCTGCAATGGATTTAAGAATAGAATTATCCGCCCAAGAGCTAAGAGCTGCGGTGAACATTATAGGCTTTTTCCCATTTATCATTTTAATTATTTCTGCCGAATTTTCCGCATCATCCAAAAATTCGGATTTCGCAAGCGCACTCTTAATATCTGGAGCGTCAATTACTTCTATGGGTTCTTCCATAGAGTAAATTTCACCTGCCAAATCGGAGAGCGTTAATTTTAAGCAATAAGAGCCTGTTTTTTGTGGTGCCTTTATGCTCAGTTCTCCTATAGAAGCAAGCGCAAGTTTAGGAATGGGAAATTTTTTGCTCTGCGAAACTACGCAATGCCCAGTTTTATCTAAAAGCTGTGCAGATACGCTTACTTCATCCAATCGTTTTTCATTTAAAATATTCAACTGAAACGAGATGCTTTCATTTTTTGCTACAACTCTTTCCAAACCGCTTATCAACAATTTTGTAGAAACGGTTATTTGCTTTATGCTTTGCTCCAAACCCTTGCTCACTCTGGCTTCATCCACAATTCCACAAAAATCATTTTTAAAATCTGCCCATTCTTCAATAAAGTAACCGCTTACAATAGGGCTACTCTGCAAACATTGGATATTTTGCTCAAGCCCAGACATTGCAAGCTCGTTTATATCCTTTGCTTCTGTGCCTGTGATTTTCTTTATTTTTTGCAACAGGCTTTGCAATGCAGCATTGTTTTTCAAAGAACCGAACAAGTTGTAATTTTTTATGGAAAGCAAAACCTTTCCGTTTTTATTTATATCATCTGTGAACTGCCTATAATTATCCTGTAGCCAAGTGTTTCCAAAGAAAGGGTCAGGTATAATAAAGTCTTCGTCTTCGGGAATCCCGTAACGAGATAGAAATAGCGTGAAGGGAACTCCGCAGAACATTTTTAGGGAAAGGTGATGCGAAGAAAATGCCACAATATTTCCATCTGTTACGCCCATAACTTTTCCAGTTGCACCAAATGTTTTTTCTCGCCCGTGTTTAAAGTTTTGGTCGTTGTCTATTGAAACATTATTCACATTGCTTATTGCCGGATGGCAGCTTTCCAAAGTGTTTATACGGTCCAGAAGTTTTGCTCCATTCTCCAAAATTAACCTGCCGTTGTCCGAGCCTAGTATCCATGCTGCCAGAGATGGGTGGTTTACGCTTTCGCATACTATTTCCCGTGCAATGTCTTTTACAGCTTCTAAACCCATTTTGCTGGATTGTTCATCACAAATAGGAAATTCCTGAAATACCAAAAGCCCAAGTTCATCGCATATATCCAAAGCTTTTCCGCTAAAGGGTGCGCCACCGGTACGAACCGCGTTAAAGCCCAATTCCTTAATGTTCTCCAAATCTTTTTTAATAGAAAGTCCTTTGCATTGGCTATACACTATGCCTTGTATTTTGATTATGGAATCGTTAAAAAAGAAATCTCCCTGCTTACAGTCAAATTTTTTAAAACCGAAATTTGATACTATGCTGTTTGAGCCTTCTATGCTAACTTCCAACGCATATATACTCGGCTCTTCTATTGCCCATAACTTTATATCCTTGAACTCAAGCTGTAACGTCACATTCGCGTTTTCCTTTTCGAGTTTAATCTCTTTTTGCAAAAACGAAACTTCATTCTTTGGATTGCGAACAGCTATTTTCAGCTTCGCCACGCAGTTGCGTGCGTTATTGAAAGATACCTTTGCACTTATTTGTTTTCTATCGCAGTCCGTGGCTATTTCCAAAGAGGTGAGCAAGGTTCTTTCCCCGCTTATTATGGATATCTTACCAGAAAGCCCCACAAACGGGAAACGTTTCCAAGGCAAGCCAAGAGGCATGGTTTCTGCGGGTACAGGGTCTCCGCCAGTCACAAGCTCAAAATCGTTATTTTTTGAAACTGTAGATACTTTAACGCACAGCAAATTCTCCGTGCCGCTTTTCACAAATTGCGAAATATCAAATTCAAAAGCCGTGCTTGCGCCAAAATGGTTACCAGCGAATTTTCCGTTCACCCAAACAACAGCGTAAACCGCTACCTGTTCAAAACGCAAGATACATCTTTTATCTTTGTTTAAAACGGAAAATTTTTTATAATAAAAGGCTGTTGTAGCCTCGCTTTCGGTCCAAACATGCGGAACATTAACATTTTTAGCATTGTCCGGGATGTCTGTAAATCGACGGTTAGCCACACCTTTGTTCTCTGCATCCCAAGCTAATTTCCACTCACCGTTTAAATCTATTTCATGCATGGTAGGGGAATTTAGAAAAAATAACACTAAAAAACGCATTTTTCTCATTTTAGCAACTTAAAACGACAATTTTTTTTATATTTAGCATTATATGCTATATATTCCATTTTCAAAAGAAATCAAAGTTTTGGCTTTGTTTGTTACAATTTTTGCAATTTTTGCAGTGGCAGGCGAAGGAAATATTAACTATTATGGCCAGCTTGGCGTACATAAAACACAGAGTGCGCAAACTCTTGGGCATGGTCGTTTGGGATTGGGCTCCTTTTTTGAAGTTGCTACGGGGCTCAATACGATTATTAAGGATAATAAATTTAATCTGGAGGGCTACCCAGATTCATCTTACGATATCACCAATTACACAGGTATAAACGCTTATCCATTCTTGTCTCTTGGGCTTTCCGATATTTTCGATATTTCAATAGGCCTTCCAGTATATAGTGAATATTTGAAAGTTGGGGAAAACGGTAAATTAAGTTTAAGTGCACTCGGGCAGGGAGATTTATTTGTTTCTATAAAAGTACGAGCTCCTTTTGACAATAGTTTTCCCATTGACTTGGCGATTTTCCCCGGCTTTGGAGCAAGTACTGGTAGAACAAATTTGGGGAACATAAATGATTACGGTCCTTGGATTCGTGACCCTATATTCCTCAACATAAAGGAAGAAAATCCTATAGGTAATGGCGCACCGTCTTCCTACACGAATGCCAATTCCCTTTTTAAATTCGGGATTGCGAGTACGCTGGATTTTAACAGAATGAAAATCAGAATTCCGCTTTTGTTCCACCTGAATTACGCATACAGAACTTCTCTCGGAGTAGGAAAAGAATATTTTTCACCTATTCAAAGCTTCTCCTCAGCTCTGGAATGGACTCCTGTGCAATTTGCATCGTTTTTTGGAGAATTCTATAATGATATGCCTACAAAGAAACCCAAATACGGCAGTTCCGATTTGTCCACTGTTTCGCTAGGCACCTCTTTCCATTTATCAAAAAATATTGATTTCCAACTCGGTACTCAAATGTTCACAGGAAATAAAGGAAAATACGTAGACAGTTTAGCCATAAATATAGGTGAGCATATGGGCGAGCAGAAAAAAGCTCTTTACAGCGCTAGGCTTATTCCAGAATATACGGCATTTGCAGGTTTGACTATTAAACTGTTCACAGTGGAACCTGAAGTAGTAGAAGAGGAAGAAGAGGAAGAATACCGCAATCCAGATACAGATGAAGACAAAGTGTGTGACGCATGGGTGTCAGAAACAGGTAGGCAACGTGAATTTAAACGTATATGCTCAGGTATAGACTTATGCCCTTATGAAGCTGGTCCTTTGGAGAACAGAGGCTGCCCTGTAAAAAAAGTAGAATCGCCTGCTCCTACAATTTGGTTCACTGCAAGCCCGGATGTCATTAAAAAAGGGCAATCCGTTACCTTGACCTGGCAAGTCAACAACGCTTCCATAATTGAAATAGAAGGCATAGGAATGATTGAAGCAAGCGGCTCCAAAAAGGTTAAGCCCACAGAGAATACTACCTATACCCTGACTGCTATAGGAGAAGGCGGTACGCGAATATCGTCTGTAGATGTTGAGCTGGTTTCTGGTCCTGTTCCCGTAATTTTATTCAGTGCAAATCCAGATACTGTGCAGAAGGGGCAACCGATTACCGTTACTTGGCAAGTGACCAATGCCAACGAAGTTCGTATAGAAGGCATAGGTAAGGTACAAGCCAGTGGTTCCAGAAAAGTTAAACTAACAGAGAGTACTGTCTTTACATTAACTGCGGTCGGAGAAGGCGGAGAGCAAATATCAACAGTGGAGATTGAAGTGATAGAGCCACCTCCCATTGAAGCAAGGGTTAACTTGCAAGGTGTTACATTTGGTAGCGGAAACGCAACTTTAACGCCTAATGCCAAAAAGGTTTTGGATGGTGTTGCGGAACAGCTTTTGGCAAATCCAAAAGTTAAAATTGAAATTCAAGGCCATACGGATAATCAAGGCAAGCCTGCGGTAAATAAGGAGTTATCCGAGCGCAGGGCAAAGTCCGTTGTAGGTTATCTGGCTACCAAGGGTGTAAGCATGAGTCGCATGAGAGCCGTTGGTTATGGGCAGGATATACCTATAGCGGATAACCGTACTGCCGATGGTCGTGAGCTGAATCGCCGTATAGAGATGGTGAGAATAGATGATTAGGAGAAAAATGTTATGATAAATTTGAAAGGGAAAAATGCTATAGTCACGGGGGCTACCCGTGGCATTGGCTTGGAAATTTCAAAAGTTTTAGCCGAGAATGGCGCAAATGTTGCCATACTGGACATCCAGCTCGGCGATGGTTCTTCAATAAAGGAAGTTGAAACACTCGGAGTTACCTGCAAAGGCTACGCTTGCGATGTGTCAAATCCTGAAACGGTTGAAGAGGTATTCAAGCAGATTTTAGCGGATTTTGGCAAGGTTGATATTTTGGTCAACAATGCCGGCATAACCCGCGACAACCTGCTCATCCGCATGAAGCAGGAAGATTTTGATTCTGTTCTGAATGTGAATCTGCGTTCTGCCTTTATATGCACAAAAGCTATAAGTTCGCATTTGATGCGCAACCGCTCAGGGCGCATAATAAACATGGCTTCCATAAACGGCATTCGCTGCCAAGCTGGGCAAGCTAACTATGCAGCCTCTAAAGCTGGCATAATAGGCCTTACAAAATCCAACGCGATGGAATTTGCGGCGCGTGGCGTAACGGTTAATGCCATAGCCCCAGGCTTTATAAAAACTGCCATGACCGAGAAGCTATCCCCAGAGGTTATAGCCAAATACAAAGAGGCAATACCCCTAAAGGATTTAGGCAACCCTAGGGATGTGGCTAATGCCGTTGCCTTTTTAGCTTCGGATGAAGCCGCCTATATAACAGGGCAGGTGCTTGGCGTAGATGGCGGGCTTGGTGCTTAAAAAATTTCTACATTTATAAACGAGCACATACCTATTTAAGGAGAAAGACAATGGCTAATGAAGAAATTGCCAATAAAGTGAAAAAAGTTATCCTCGACAAGTTGGACGTCAAGGAAGAGCAAATTGTGGAAGGAGCTTCCTTTACAACAGATTTGGGAGCCGATTCCCTAGACCGTACCGAGCTTATAATGGGTTTGGAAGACGAGTTCAAGGTTGAGATTCCAGACACGGTTTCGGAAAAATTCCAAACCGTTGGTGACGTTATAAAGTTCTTAGCTGAGAAGCAAT
>Ga0268262_10003897_pt1 | contig 15761 bp, 10 predicted proteins | sample TergutNc150P3_FD_190354 | JGI IMG/M metagenome (GOLD analysis project Ga0268262, IMG submission 190354) | Nasutitermes corniger P3 segment gut microbial community from laboratory colony in Florida, USA - Nc150 P3 (SPAdes) (version 2) | ecosystem: Host-associated > Arthropoda: Insects >... | reverse complement strand
AGGCCAAAACCGATCTCATGGATACGATAAACAGCATTATCCTTGAGACCGACGGCGGCAAAATAGTCTTAACGACAAGCGGAAACGACGGCACGATAGAGATGGACAACGATAAAGACACCATCACCCTGCACAACGCCGAAGGGAAGAACAAGATCGTCTTAGACGGAAAAAAGAAGAGCATAACGTTAGACTCCCCCGGAGACATAAACATCCGCGCCGGCGGAAACATAACAGTCAGCTGCAAGGGGAAGACTGTCGTCGGAGCCAAAAAGAACCTCTTCGTCAACGCGAACGAAGAGACGTCCGTCGGAGGCAAGAGGGAGGTTAAGGTCAAGGGGGGGCGGATCAAGCTGAATTAGGCGGAGCGCGGGGTGGAGGCCGCAGGTTCGGATTGCGGCCGGGAAGGTTTAAAAAAAAATAATTTTTCTTGACACCCGCGCCGCCATGAATTATTTTTATGTTTTGGGTTTTATTTTGACGGTTAGGCCGATCGGACGGCCGACAGGGGTTGCTTGGAACGCTTGAGAGAGGACTACCTATATCATGGACTTCACAGTTTTCGGGTTGATTGCGGCAATATTATCGCTCGCTGGGGGCGCGCTTTCGTCCGTGCTGCCCATTAGTATAGATAAAATCGCCGCAGTTGTCAACCATTTCTCATTTGTCACCCCCCCCCCCCCCCCCCCCCCCCCCCCCCCCCCCCGCGCACCACCACACACATACAAAATTGTTTTAAATGCGGTTTTCCTGCGCGTAGGCGCATGGAAAACGGAGAAATACTCTTTGAGCATACCTCTGAAATACCTTATCTATACGACGGCATTCTTAACAGATTGCGTCATTGCGTTGACACAAACAATCAAAGGAGTTATATATGAATTCTATATTGAAAATTGCGGTATCGGCGGTGTTGTCGGCGGTTGCGTTGTGTGGGTGCGGGGGAGGCAACGGCGATTGGATTGATCCTGGCGTGAACCCCGGCGGAGGTTCGGATTATGTGTCGTTAGGCGGTTTAAAGTGGATGAGGAAGAATCTGAACATACAGACGGCGGATTCGTGGTGTTACGGGGAGGGCGGCAAAGTAGATGACAATGGGGATTTGAAGACGTTGACATCTTTGCAGATACAAACTAATTGTAACACATACGGCAGGTTGTATACGTGGGAAGCGGCGAAGAGGGCGTGCCGGTCGATTGGGATGAGGCTTCCGTCCGATCAGGAGTGGGATGCTCTGATTGACCGTGTCGGGGGTTATTCGGTTGCCGGCAGTAAGTTGAAAGCACGGAACGGTTGGTACGATTGGGATGGTAACAATAGCGATAACGGGACGGACGATTTTGGTTTTTCGGCTCTGCCGGGCGGCTTCTTGGGCCCCAGGGGCTATTTCTACGGTGTCGGCGGCTACGCTGTCTGGTGGACGGCCACGGAGAGTGATGACGGCGGCGCCTACGGCCGGCACATGTACTACGACTACGACGGCGTGCTCGAGGACGGCTACCTCAACGACAAGAGCTACGGGTTCTCGGTTCGTTGTGTTAGGGACTTAAGCGGGGTGCGGTAGGCGAATCCTGCCGTATCACGCCGTTGTTAGCCCGAAGCGGCGGGTCGAAAAAATTTTTAGAAAATTGGGGGATTGACATTTCATTCAGCCCCCCGCCCGTTCAATATCCGCAGTCGGCGGCTCACAGTCTCTGTATGGTGTCGATAGGGAGATTGGTTACTTTGGCGATGAAGTTCACGTCCGCGCCCTCTTCCTTCATTGCGCGGGCGATTTTCTCCGCCGCGATCTCCATGCCCCTCTCCTCGCCCCTCTTCTCGCCCCTCTTCTCGCCTTCCATCCTGCTCACCTTGACTGCGTCCTCTAACTTCCATTCTGCCGTCAACATATTTCGAACCGCCTTTCTATGTGATGATAGGTAATCCACTAAAATACCCTCTTTTATACATTCTTCCGTAGCCCGGTCAACCGCAAGGCCGAGGCTCATAGTTTTACGGTATTCGCGGACTTTCGCCGTAAATACCCCGTAGCCGTTGAGCGTCTCGCTCCGACGCGCCATTTCAGCGTTGCGGCCCTTGTTTATGTTGTACACCCGCACTATCAACTCTAAGTTTAAAGGGTACTCCATATCATATTTGGCAAACAAATCCGATAACTTCAACACCTCCATCTCCGGCCTGTCCTCCTCACCGTTGTACAATACTATAAACTCCGGGCGCGGAATCTCCATCCGGTATACGCGGTACTTGTCTAAGTCGTTAGTCAGTTGCTCGTAACTCCTCGCAACGTAGAGCAACATCCTAAGAGGCATATTCTCGTTGACGGTCGATTGATGCTCCACAAGAACCACAAGTTTGTTGTCTATAGTAAACGACACGTCGTTCACCGGCGCGTCATAGAGTACGTCTTTCAACGTCACTATCGTTACTTCGGTCTCCGAACCGTAGTTTGTGCCTTTAATGGCGTTGTAAAGCTCCAAAGCGACGCTTTTCACCCCGAACAAGTCCCTAAAGAGCGTATCTTTATGTTTTCTTTTGGCTTTTACGCCTTTTTTAGCGCCCTTTTTGACCGCCTTCTTGACGGCTTTCTTGGCGCTGACTTTGCTGTTCATGTTTTAAGCCTCCGACAAGTAATATACATTACGGGCGGGGCGGCTGTAAAAAAAGTTTGTTGAGGCAGGTTGGCTTGCTATCGACGGCAAGGGCGCCGCTGGTGGGCGGCGGGGAAGTCAAAAGCGATTTGAGGATTGATTTGGCGGGGCGGGGAAGCGCATACGCCCTAAACGCCTACTTCTCCGTGAGGCTGAACACCCCGTCCCAATCGGCCCTCGGCGGGTGGTCGCGGTAGTATGCGCAGCGGTTGGCGTAGAGGCGCGACGGGCTGTCGTTCGGGAAGGTTTTCAAAACGTTGTTGAACGCCTCTCCCGCGTCTTTCCAGTTGCGGGCGTCGAACAGGTCCATGGCTTTGTGGAAGAGGTAGGTCAGCTCGAACTGCGCGTCGGTCGCGTCGGTCTTAGTCTCCAATATCTCGTGTATGTGCACCGCCTCGTTTATCCCAACCAATTTGACCTTGTCCAACCGCCGCGATAGGAAGCGGTTCTTCGTCTCCGATACTGTGGAGTCGGGGGCGAGTATCCACGTTCCGTACATTTTGTTCACGCCTTCGAGGCGGGAGGCTATGTTCACGGCGTTGCTGATGATCGTGTAGTTCATCTTCTTGTGCGTTCCCATATTTCCCACAACCATGTCGCCGGTGTTTATGCCTATGCGGGTCAGGAGCGGCGACGGGCTTATGCCTTTTTCTAAGATATACCTGTTCACTTCGTTCTCCGTCCGCTTCATGATGACGGCGGCGGCGCAGGCGCGTACGGCGTGGTCGGCGAGCTCCAGCGGCGCGCCGAAGAAGGATATGATCGCGTCCCCCTGATACTTGTCTATCGTCCCTTTTTGCTCCAAAAGGATGTCGCTCATGGTGGAGAGGTAGTAGTTGAGGAGATCGACCAAGTGTTCGGGCGTGAGCACCTCCGCTATGCTTGTGAAGTTTTTGACGTCGGAGAACAGGGCGGTCATGTGGCGGCTGACCCCGCCCAATTTGAGGCGGGCCGGGTCGGATATGACCTCCTCCACCACGTCGTCCGAGAGGTAGGTGGAAAAGGCCTGGCGCATATTGTTGTTGAAGTATTGCAGTTTCAGGTGCGCCTCTTCGGTCTCGCGCGCCTTTCTGCGGTACATGAACATCGCCAAAACGCCGGAGATCACCGAAACGGCGAGGGCGAAGATTTGTATGGACATCATGATCAGCGAGTTTCTGCGGAGGTCGAAGAAAACCTTGTCGCCTATATCCACGCCCGCTACGCCGTAGAACGCGCCGCCCGTGTCGTAGACCGGGGCGAATCCCGCCAAAAGGTTCTCCCAGCTCGGATCGTGCGCGCCGAGTTCGGTCGCGGTCACGTTTCCGGCCAAAGCCTGCCTCGCGATAACGCCTATGTCCAAAATCTTATCCGGCCCCACCTCGGTTTTGGGGTCGAAGTCGTTGTCTACGATGTACTGGAAGCGGTCTTTGCCGTACTCGCGGAAGTAGTAAACGTACTTGACCTTGTACTTTTCCGCGAACTGCACCAAGCGGTACTTCAGGTCGGCGTATTTGGTGTTTTTAGTGTCTGCGGCGGTGCGGAAGTGATCCAGCTCTTCCGTCGGAATCTCGTGCGCCGCGATTTGCGCCACCGTCTTCAGGTGGTTCTGGTTCGCCTCCGTGATCATCTTTTCATAGCGTTTTACATGTATCTGCACGGCCACGGAGACGAGGAAGACCATGAGCGACGAGACGAAGAAGAGGCCGAGCGTAAGCGGCGTCCCGAGTTTGTCCGTCAAATTCCGTAAAAAAGAGTTCGGCCGCCCGGATTCCGGTTCGTCGTCCATGTCCATATGAGCCCTGTCAGCCTTTCGATTAGTATCAATTAGTATTGATTGGTATTGATTAGTATCCCCCCTTGTGTCCGCAATCTTTAAAATATACATTATTACGACGCGGTTACGCAATAAATTTGTTAAAATGGGAATGAAAATGAAGAGATGAAGAATTTTTAAGGGGAGGGCTTGCTGCGCCCTCCCTTCCTAGTCCAGACAAGTGTTTTGACTTTCTGTTTTGATAATCCTACTTTCTGGATTGCTTCGTCGCTTCGCTCCTCGCACCGTGTTTATCGCGGCGAAGCCAACTTGTTTATCTCGCCGCAAGGCAATGACCGTCATTGCGAGCGAAGCGAAGCAATCCAGAAAGACCTAAAAAGCATCAGAACCCGTTCATATCGTCGTCGTCCAGCGGAATGACCTCCTCCGCCTTTACCGACTTCGCCGGCTTCGCGGCCCCCGCCTTGTTCTTCCCGGATTTGTTGGGAATCGCCGCTATGATGGGGCGCGGTTTTGACGCGGGCGGGGGGAGGGCGCGCCGGTTGCTTTGCCCTATCGGGCGCGGCGAGGCGCCGGAGCTTAGTTTGAACTCGTTCACCATGTTCGCAAGTTCGGCGGCTTGGCTGGAGAGTTCCTCCGCCGCGCTCGCCGACTCCTCGGAGTTGGCGGCGTTTTGCTGGGTGACTTGGTTCATCTGCGCAACGGCGGTGTTCACCTGCTCTATGCCCTGCGCCTGTTCGTTGGAGGCCGACGCTATCTCGGCGATGAGGTCGCCCACCTTGCTTATGCGGTCTACGATCTGTCCCAGCGACTTGGCGACTTCCTCCGTTATCGTTACCCCGCTTGTGGCGCTTTTAACCGATTCCTCGATCATGTCGGCGGTGTTCTTGGCGGCTTCGGCGCTGCGCATGGCGAGGTTGCGCACCTCTTCGGCCACGACCGCGAAGCCCTTGCCGGCCTCTCCGGCGCGGGCGGCTTCCACGGCGGCGTTGAGGGCGAGGAGGTTGGTCTGGAAGGCTATGTCGTCGATAGTCTTAATAATCTTCGCCGTATTGTCGGCGGAGGTCTTGATTTCACGGATCGCCTCGGCCATTTTCTTCATGGAGGAGTCGCCTTCGTTGGCGGCGGCGCGGGCTTCGGAGGCCAAAATCTTAGCCTGATTGGAGTTGTCGGCGTTCTGCTTCGTCATGGAAGACATCTCTTCAAGGCTCGACGACACCTCTTCTAAGGAGCTGGCCTGTTCGTTCGCGCCCTCGGCCAAGCTCTGCGCCCCTTGCGAAATCTGACCGCTCGCGCTCGTCACCTGGTTTACCGCTTCGGAGACTTGGCCTATAGAGTTGTCTAAGTTCTGCACGAGGGTGTTTATGTTGTCTTTCATCTTTACGTACTCGCCCTTGTATGTTTTTGTCAGGCGTTGCGACAGGTCTTTTTCGGCCGCCGCGTGAAGCACCTTGCCGCCGTCTTCTATGATGAGGCTGCGCAGCGTTTCGATCGTTCGGCTGAGAGCCGGGCCGATCTCGTCTTGCGGGTCGCGCGCCGGAATATCCGCGCTGAGGTCGCCGTCCGCTATATCCTTCATCGTCTTGACGACGATGAACTGCAGGTCGTCGCCGAACGCGTCCATCACCTTAGCCATCTCGCCGATCTCGTCGTTGCGCTTCATATTCAGACGCATGCTGAGGTGGCCGTGCCTCTGTTCGGTGAGCATTTTGACGGTTTTGAGAAGCGGCACGCTTATGCTGCGCGAAAGGTAAAACCCAAAGGCTACGCTGAACACTATGCCTATTATCAGCAAGGTGACAAGCAGCGTGAAACTGGAGTGGTAGGTTTTGTCGCTGTTTTCCCACGCGGTCTTAGCGAATTGGACTATCAATTGCTGCAGTTCGTCCGCTCCGTCGGCCACCTCCAAACTGGGAGCTCTGGCCTCGGCCAAAGCGGCGGAGATGGTCGAGTCCGAGGCCACTCTTTTCTTTTCGGTCACCTCCATAATTACTTTGCAGGCGCTCAGAAAACGAGCGTAATCATTCTTTAGCTCGGTTAATATGGCTTTTCCTTTATCCGACGTCAGAAGTTTCCCCAATTGATCGATACTGTTGTCGATGCTTTTCTGGGACGCGTTAAACGAGTTGATCTCCGCCTTCCAAGCGTCATTGGAGCCGGCCATCGCCATTGAGCGGAGCGCGACGCGCATCTTGGCCAATTCGGTGTTCACCTCGTCGATGGCGATCATAGAGGCGACCCTCACCTCGTACATATCGTCGATTAAGACGTCCATCCGGTTTGCGCTTAGTATACCCATGATCCCGATAAACGCCGCTATAGCGGCGACGGCGAGAAAGCCCCCGATGAGTTTGGTGCCTACCTTAACGTTGTCCAGCATAAAAACTATCCCCTCCTATAGAAGATTGTGAGACCTGCGATTTTTGTATATCGAGGCGAAGCCGATGACCGTTATTGCCGAAAAGCAACCCGGAAAGCCGCAACATCAGTATACATTACTATATAATATATATATTATGCTAACGAGAATTTTACAAAAAAGTTTTTTTTGCGGGGGTAGGGGATAAAGTCAAAATCTTTAAATCAAAATCTTTTTAAGACGAAGCCTTCGGCTTCATAGATATATGCGGGGCTAAACCCCGCATATTCAGTCAAAATCAAAGTCAACATCAACATCAAAATCAAAGTCAAAGTCTTTTGACGTTGCCGTTGACTTTGACTGAAAATGCGGGGTTTAGCCCCGCATTTATCTATGAAAGGCGAAGCCTTTCGTCTAAAAAAGAATTTGACGTTACTGTTTTCAGCCTTTCGTCTAAAAAAGATTTTGATTTTAAAGATTTTGACTTCCCCCGTTCAAACATCAAAATTCGCTCAACTCGTCGTCGTCCAACGGAATGACCTCTTCCGCTTTCACCGCTTTAGCGGATTTTGCGGAAGACTTCGACTTCCCGGATTTGTCGGGAAGCGCCGCGACGACGGGCTTGTGCTGAGGCTTAGGCGGCGGTAGAGCGTGCCTTGCGCCGCCGGCTGAGTGCCCGTGTCCGCCGCCGCTCAGTTTGAACTCGCTCACCATGTTCGCGAGTTCCGACGCTTGGCTGGAGAGCTCTTCGGCGGCGCTGGCCGACTCCTCGGAGTTGGCGGCGTTCTGCTGGGTGACCTGGTTCATCTGCGCCACGGCGGTGTTCACCTGCTCTATGCCCAAAGCCTGTTCGTTGGAGGCGGCCGCGATCTCGGCTATCAGGTCGCCCACCTTGCCCACGCGGTCTACGATCTGGTTGAGCGATTTGGCCACCTCTTCCGTGATCTTTACGCCGCCGTCGGCGTTCTTCACCGACTCTTCGATCATGTTCGCCGTGTTCTTCGCCGCTTCGGCGCTGCGCATAGCGAGGTTGCGCACCTCTTCGGCCACCACCGCGAAGCCCTTTCCGGCCTCGCCCGCCCTCGCCGCCTCGACCGCCGCGTTGAGCGCCAAGAGGTTGGTCTGGAAGGCGATGTCGTCGATGGACTTAATGATCTTTGCGGTGTTGTCGGACGATGTCTTGATCTCTTGGATAGCCGCGGCCATCTTCTTCATGGAGGCGTCGCCCAAGTTGGCGGCCTCTTTGGCCTCGGTGGCCAATATCTTCGCCTGATTGGAGTTGTCCGCGTTCTGCTTGGTCATGGACGACATCTCCTCAAGGCTCGAAGACACCTCTTCAAGGGAGCTCGCCTGTTCGTTCGCGCCTTCGGCCAAGCTCTGCGCGCCGCCTGAAATCTCGCCGCTCGCGCTCGTCACCTGCGACACGGCCTCCGACACCTGGCCCATCGCGTAGTCGAGGTTATCCACCACGGTGTTTATGTTGTCTTTCATTTTGGCGTAGTCGCCTTTGTATTCGTGAGAAAGCCTCTGCGCCAAGTCCTTGCCGGCCGCAGCTGTAAGAACCTTGCCGCCGTCGTCGATGATGAGAGAGTGCAAAGCCTCTATCGTGTTCTTGAGGGCGGCGGATACCTCGTCCCGGCTGTCTTTCAGGGTAATGTTTATCTCCAAGTCGCCTTCGGAGATCTTCTTCATATTGCCGACAACGTTATTTTGCAGGTCGTCGGCGAACATATCCATGGTCTTGGCCATAACGCCGATCTCGTCGCTGCGGTCAAGGTTCAGCCTCATATTCAAATGGCCGTTGGCCATCTCGTTTATCATATTCACGGTGACGCCCAAAGGTTTGCTTATCAGCGCGCTGATATACACGCCGAAAAATACCGCGATGACTATGCCCAAGATGAGAAATACTATCATCATAGAGATGACGTTCGAGGACTTTTTGGTGCAGTCGTCCGAGGATTCAATCAGCTGCCCGGCCTTGAGGTCGGTAGCGTCGGTCATGTTATCCGTTATCTTCTCCGCCGCTACCCTCAAGTCGGCCAATTGACTCATCAACTCTTCCCGCGTCGCGCCCTTTTCCGCGTCGCCGGCCATTTTATACGCACCCGGTTTAAAAGTTTCGTTATACAGCTTCATGGCTTCGTCAAACAGCGCTTTGACGTCGGGTCTCACAATGAATTTGCCGAACGATTTGGCGCTGTCCTCAAACTCCTTGCTAAGGATGTCGAGGTTTTTTCTCCCCGCCGCTATCTGCTCTTTGTTGCCGGCATAGAGGGCGAAACCCCGTACTTCGGAACGCATGGCTTGGATGTCGCCCACGACGTTAATCGCCGGGTTCAAAGGCAGACCGTGGTTGACGATGACTTCCGAGTACTTGGAATCAATGCCTTTCATGTTGAAAATGCTGATAAGGCTGATGGCCAAAATTACCGCGACCACAACGCCGAAACCCACAAACAGCTTCATTGCTACTTTTAGATTTTGCATGATACAAACCCTTTCATGTTTTTGTTATGGTGTTTGGCGGCGGCCCGACGATAAACAAGCCGCCGCCTATAATTATCGTTAGAATTCGTTCAACTCGTCGTCGTCCAACGGAATGACCTCCGACGCGTTCACCGCTTTCGCGGGTTTGGAGGATGCCGCCGACTTCCCGGATTTGTTGGGAAGCGCCGCGACGACGGGCCGCTGCTGAGGCCTCGGCGGCGGCAGGGCGCGTCTGTTGCTTCCGCCGCCCATAGAATGGCCGCTGACGCTCAGCTTGAACTCGTTCACCATGTTCGCAAGCTCCGCCGCTTGGCTGGAGAGCTGCTCGGAGGCGCTCGCCGACTCTTCGGAGTTGGCCGCGTTCTGCTGGGTGACCTGGTTCATAGACGCGACGGCGGTGTTCACCTGCTCTATGCCCAAAGCCTGTTCGTTGGAGGCCGCCGCTATCTCGGCTATCAGGTCGCCCACCTTGCCCACGCGGTCTACGATCTGGCTCAGCGATTTGGCCACCTCTTCCGTTATATTGACGCCGCTGTCGGCGTTCTTCACCGACTCCTCTATCATGTTCGCCGTGTTCTTCGCCGCTTCGGCGCTGCGCATAGCCAAATTGCGCACCTCCTCGGCCACCACCGCGAAGCCCTTCCCGGCCTCGCCCGCCCTCGCCGCCTCGACCGCCGCGTTGAGCGCCAAGAGGTTGGTCTGGAAGGCGATGTCGTCGATCGATTTGATGATCTTGGCGGTGTTGTCGGACGACTGCTTGATCTCTCGTATAGCCTCGGCCATCTTCTTCATGGAAGCGTCGCCTTCGTTGGCGGCCTCTTTGGCCTCGGCGGCCAATATCTTCGCCTGATTGGAGTTGTCCGCATTCTGCTTGGTCATGGACGACATCTCCTCAAGGCTCGACGACACCTCTTCGAGCGAACTCGCCTGCGTGTTCGCTCCCTCGGCCAAACTCTGCGCGCCCTGCGAAATCTGACCGCTCGCGCTCGTCACCTGCGACACCGCCTCCGACACTTGGCTCAGCGCGTCGTCAAGGTTCTTCACGACGGTGTTTATGTTGTCCTTCATCTTGGCGTAATCGCCCTTGTACTCGCGGTTGAGCCTCTGCGACATATCCTTATTGGCCGCCGACGTAAGAACCTTGCCGCCGTCGTCTATGATGAGAGAGTGCAAAGAGTCTATCGTGTTTTTGAGCGCGACGCTGATTTCATCGTTGGAATCTTTCGATTCGATCTTTGTGCTCAGGTCGCCTTCCGAAATTTTCTTCATGGTGCCTAATACGATATTTTGCATATCGTCGGCGAAAGAGTCCATAGTTTTGGCCATATCGCCGATCTCGTCTTTGCGGTCAAGATGCAGGCGTAAGCCTAAATGCCCGCGAGCCATCTCGTTTATCATGTGGACGGTGGCGATCAAGGGCTTGCTGATCAGAGCGTTGATGTAGACGCCGAAAAAGACGGATATGACGATGCCGGCGACGATAAGGATAATCATTATAGTGGCTATGCTCTGGGAAAGGTTGCTGCAATCGTTCGAGGACTGCACCAATTGTTCCGCTTTGACGTCCGTAGCTTTCACCATATTGTCCGACACAAGTTCAGACGACGGCTTTGTGACGTTGCTCATATACTCCACCAACTCCGCCTGCGGCCTTCCGGCGTCCGCGTCGTCTACGATTTTATATACGCCCGGCTTAAAAGTTTTGTTATATTCGGCCATTGCTTCGTCAAACAGTTTTTTGACGTCGGGTCTCACAATGAATTTGCCGAACGACGCGGAGCTGTCTTCAAACTCTTTGCAAAGAAAGTCGATTGTCGCCCTCGACGCCTTTATTTTCTCCTTGTTGCCGGTAAAAATGACGCAGTTCCGCATTTCGGAACGCAAGGCTTGGAGGTTTCCCACGACATTGATCGCGGAGTTCAAAGGCAAGGCGTGGTTGACGATGCCCTTTGAGTATTCGGCGTCAATTTTGAGCAGGTTGGTGACGCTCACAAGGCCGATGATCAAAGTTACCGCGACGACGATACCGAAACCGACCAGCATTTTCATTGATACTTTGAGGTTTTTCATGATACGAATCCTTTCATGATTTTGTTTTGATTGCCGTTTATGTTTTTGCTGCGACTGCCGTGGCGCGTTTCCGCTTTCCCACGCCGACAAGTAATCTGTGTATTAAAACTCGTGAAGCTCCGCTTCGTCCATAGGTATTATCTCCTCCGGCGTAACCGCCCTCACGCTCTTGACCGGCGGCGGCAGTTGCTTCGCCGCAGGCGCCGCGGATCCCCAAGCGTTAGGCTTAGGCGGCGTCGGCGTATGCTTGGCCGCCGGAGCCGCGTCTCGGCGCTGCGGCTTGCCGCTGAACGACTCGCTCAGCTTGAAAGTGTCCACCAAGTCCTGAAGCTCCTCGGCAAGGCTGTTGAGCTCCTCGGCGGCGCTGGCCGATTCTTCGGAACTGGACGCGTTGCTTTGGGTGACCGAGTTCATCTGCGTAACCGCGTTCGTCACCTGGTCGATGCCCGTAGACTGTTCGTTGGACGCGGCCGCTATTCCGGCTATGAGATTGCCGACTTTATCCGCGCGGTCAACGATTTTAGTGAGGGATTTCGCGACCTCCTCCGTGATTTTCACCCCGTTGTCGGCGTTTTTGACCGACTGCTCGATCAGATCGGCGGTGTTTCTCGCCGCTTCCGCGCTGCGCATTGCGAGGTTGCGCACCTCCTCGGCCACAACCGCGAATCCCTTGCCGGCCTCTCCCGCCCGCGCCGCTTCCACAGCCGCGTTGAGGGCCAAGAGATTGGTCTGAAAGGCTATATCGTCGATAGATTTGATAATCTTAGCCGTGTTGTCGGCGGACTCCTTTATCTGATTGATAGCCTCCGCCATTTGCTTCATGGAGGCGTCCCCCTCGTTGGCGGCGGCGCGCGCCTCGTTGGCTAAATCTTTTGCGGCGTTGGAGTTCTCCGCATTCTGCTTTGTCATAGAGGATATCTCCTCAAGGCTCGACGACACTTGCTCGATGGCGCTCGCCTGTTCGTTCGAACCTTGCGCCAAACTCTGCGCCCCCGCCGCTATTTGGGAGCTTGCGCTGGTCACGTGCATCACGGTCTCCCGCACTTGGTCGAGAGCGCTGTCGAGGCTCTGCACCACGGCGTTTATATTGGTTTTCATGACGCCGTATTCGCCGTGGTAATGAATCTTAAGCCTCTGCGTCATATCTTTTCCGGCGGCGGCCTTGAGAACCTTGCCGCCGTCGGTTATTATGAGGTTGTTCAGGTCGTCCACCCATTGGTCGGCGGCGGCGGCCATTATTCCTATCTCGTCGGTGCGCCCCTTGATATTGAGTTTGTTGTCAAGGCGTCCCCGGCTCCATTCGCCGATCAATTCCGAGAGCCGGCTGACGGGTTTGCCGACTAAGGAGGAGATATAAAGGGAGAAAAATATGGAAACGCCCGCGCCCGCAATGATAATGAGAATCATAATCACGCTGAGCTTCGCCGTAAGGGCGTCGCCGTTGCTGTTGGCCTTTTTCAGCAGCCCCTGTTTATGCTCGATAACCGTGGCTACATTTTCGGCCACCTTATCCGCGTTGGGTTTCGCTTTAGCCAGCATTATCTTCGACAATTCCTCAATAGGCAAGCCCTTCTTGGCGCCCTCAAGGATTTCCTGCACAGCCGGCTTAAAACCTTGCTCATAAGTGCTCTTAGCCTCGGCAAGCCGCGTCTTGCTCTCCGGCATTTGGACAGTCTTGACGAAAACCTCCGATTTTTCTTCATACTTTTTGAACAAATCGTTAATTAAGGCTTCCGACTTCTGCAACTGCTCCAATTTGCCGGTAAAGATGATAGCCCCCCGAGCCTCGGCGCGTAAAGAGTGGATGGCCTCCAACATATGCGCCGCGTCGCCCAGCGGCTCGCCGTGCGTATCAATCGCCCAAGAATAATCGTTGTTTATGTTGCGCATGTTGATAATGCTGTAGACGCCTACGAAAACGATGAGCGCGATGGCGACGCCGAAACCCACAAACAGCTTCATTGATACTTTGAGATTCTTCATAACCGCAGATCCCCTCTTTAGTTTGTGTTACCGTATTTTCCGAGGCGTTTTCAGCCTCGGAAACAGTTGTCGGTTTACGCCACGTTCGCCACAGTCTCCAATTCGGCGGACGACAGGACTTTTTCGATGTTCAGCAAGATCTTCACCGACCCCTTGGCCTTCGCCATACCGAGGATGAACGCGGTGTCGATGTTGGTGCCGAACGACGGCGCGCCCTCGATATCCGACCCGTGGATGTCGAGAACCTCGGAAACGGAGTCCACGAGGATGCCGATCTGAATGTTCCCGTTCTGGGACGGAACGTCTACGACGATGATGCAAGTCAAATTGGTGTCGTCCGTCGTCTCCAGCTCGAACTTTTTGCGCAGGTCGATCACCGGGATCACCTTGCCGCGCAGGTTTATCACCCCTCGCACGAACTGCGGCGTGCGCGGCAGACTCGTGATCGCCATCATGCCGATGATCTCGCGAACCTTGAGTATCTCAAGGCCGTACTCCTCGTCGGCGAGTTTGAACGTAAGGTACTTCCCGGCCAAGCTCGCGCCGGCGTCCGTCGTTTCGGTTTTTTCAGCCATAGCTTTCCCCCGCATCTTTGGTTTAAAAGTATGTTAATTTTGTTGAAAAGAACGACTATATATCCCATTAAATATATATCGCGGCAACGCAAAAAAATCATTTTTTTGCAATCAGCAGCCGCCTCTCGACCGGTCCCGCGTCCCCGCCCCCGCCGCTCCCGTCCCCGCTCAGCTTGAACGCTCCCGCCATGTCCGCGAGTTCCGAGGCCTGCCGGCTCAGATTCTGGGTGACCTGGTTCATTTGCGCTATGGCGGCGTTCACCTGCTCTATGCCCTGCGCCTGCTCGTTGGAAGCGGTCGCTATATCCACTATGAGGTCGCCCGCTTTGGCTATGCGGTCTACGATGCGTCCCAGCGACTTCGCGACCTCCTCCGTTATTTTCACCCCGTCGTCGGCGTTTTTGACCGATTCCTCAATCATCGCCGCCGTGTTCTTCGCCGCGTCGGCGCTGCGCATGGCCAAATTGCGCACCTCGCCGGCCACGACCGCGAACCCCTTGCCCGCGTCGCCCGCCCGGGCCGCCTCCACCGCCGCGTTCAAGGCGAGCAGGTTGGTCTGGAACGCTATGTCGTTTATGGATTTGATTATCTTAGCGGTATTGTCGGCGGAGTCTTTGATATGGTTGATGGCCTCGGCCATCCGCTTCATGGAGGCGTCCCCCTCGTTGGCGGCGGCGCGGGCCTCGGCGGCCAAAAGCTTCGCCTGATTGGAGTTGTCGGCGTTCAGCTTCGTCATGGAGGCCATCTCCTCAAGGCTCGAAGACACCTCCTCCAGCGAACTCGCCTGTTCGTTCGAACCCTCGGCCAAACTCTGGGCGTTGGCCGAAATCCGCCCGTTCGCCTCGTCAAGGTTGCTTACGACGGTGTTTATGTTGTTCTTCATCTTGTCGAACGCGCCGTGGTAATCGCGTTTGAGCCTCTGCGTCAAATCCTTGTTGGCCGTGGCGTTGAGAACCCTGCCGCCGTCGTCTATAATGAGCTTGCGCAGAGCCTTCACCGTATTCTTGAGAGCGTCGGACACCTCGTCGCGGCTGTCCTTAGGTTCGATCATCATCTCCAAATCGCCCACGGAGATCCTCTTCATGGCTTTTACGACCACATTCTGCAGGTCGTCGGCGAACGAATCCATAGTCTTGGCCATAACGCCGATCTCGTCGCCGCGGTCAAGCCGCAGCCTCGTGTCCAAATGCCCGCTGCTCATTTCGTGGATCATATTAACCGTGGCCGCCAAGGGCTTGGAGATGCCGCCCGCAATATACAGCCCTATAAAAACGGCCGCCGCGCAAAACAGAAGCATGATTATCGCAAATAAAGCGACAGTGTCCTTCAACTGCTTTTCCTCGTTCGTTATGTCCATTCCCACAAACGTCATCCCGATGACGCGGTCCGCCGCGTCGCGGATGGGGGAGTAGTACGTGTACATATCCTTGCCGGCCACAACGGCGACGCCTATATAGTCTTGTCCGGCGGAGACTTGCTTATATATGTCTGCCGAGGCCTTTGTGCCTATGTTGCGCTGGCCGTCCGCTTTTTTAACGGTCGTCATTATGCGCGTGTCGCCCAAAAACATGGTGACTTCCGCCCCGGAAAAGGATTTCATCTTGTCAACGAACTCCTCGGTGCCCAAATTGAGGCCGCCGCTGACCACGCCTATCCGCTGGCCGTTGTACACAATCGGCACTCCGCAGCGCAACCCGACGGGAACGGTCGGCGTGCTTTCATAAGCCGTGATATTTTGGCCGCGCAGCGCGATTTTCATGTGTTCGAGGTTCGAGTTGTCGTCGCCGAATTTTTCGGGTTGGTGCGAACGTATAGCCACTATCCCTTTGGCGTCGGTAACCGTGATAAGGTTGCCGCCGCTGTATTGGGCGATGCCG
>Ga0268262_10003896_pt1 | contig 15762 bp, 8 predicted proteins | sample TergutNc150P3_FD_190354 | JGI IMG/M metagenome (GOLD analysis project Ga0268262, IMG submission 190354) | Nasutitermes corniger P3 segment gut microbial community from laboratory colony in Florida, USA - Nc150 P3 (SPAdes) (version 2) | ecosystem: Host-associated > Arthropoda: Insects > Digestive... | reverse complement strand
GGGGGGGGGGGGGGATATTATTAACTTTATCGACGTGCCTTCACCCGGTTCGCTGTTAATGCTGAAAACGCCGTTTATGGAAGCGGTGCGCTCCTGCATGTTCCACAGTCCAAAATGCCCCTTCGCCCTCATCACGCGGTAAAAATCCTTGTCCGTCTTTTCAAAACCTTTGCCGTTATCCGTAACAAAAAACAGCAGTTCCCCTTCGGTATTACTGCGGACAAGTACGGACACCTCGCTTGCTTTCGCGTGTTTTTCCACATTTGCGAGACATTCCTGAACAATGCGGAAACAGTGTAACTGCATATCTACGTCAAGAAAACTGAAATCCGCATCATCATGTATCGTTATGTTACATTCAATGCCTGTGCGCTTTTCAAATGTATTGCAAAGAGTCCGCAATGCGTCGGGCAGACGTGGAACCGGAGGTTCCCCATAATTAATGCCGCTTGGCTGAAAATCAGGAGGAATTAAATCGTTGCAGATGTTTCTTATTCTGTTTAGCAATTCCGTTTGACCTTCCGCTACTGCCATACAAAGTTGGTTCTGTTTTTCGGATACCGCGTCTTTTTTAATTATTTCCGTTTGAAGCGAAAGACGCAAAAGGTCTTGCGCCACCGTGTCGTGTAATTCCCTCGCTATCCGCGTGCGTTCATGTTCCTGCGCAAGCAGGGCTTCCCTCGAAAAAGAAATGCTCTGCTGGTGTTGCAATTCTTCTATTTTATGCCTGTTATGAATAATCGTCAGAATAAGGGTTATTGCGATAATAATTAAGGATAAGAAAAAGAAAAGCATAAAAGAACTCAGTTGGCTTGTGACTGAAAGCTCCGCGTCAACACGTTGAAGTATACTGACCGCCCTGTCAATTTCTAGGGTATTTGAAAAAACTTCCCGCTCACTGCCGTTTTGTATGGCGGCTTTGAGCCTGTTTACGGCGGGGGAAATTTCCAATAAACGCATATCATCTTTCCTGTGCGTCTGATACAGATGGCCGACAGGAGAGTTTATAAACCGGTTAAGGCTGTTATTAAATTCTTCGATTTGTAATACGATTCCGTCTGAAAAAAATGTTTCCGTCATATCAGGCGGGGCAAGTTTTGAATTTATGTCAAGCCACGCGTTGGCGATGTCGGAAACCGAAGGCTGCAATTCTTGCTGAGAGTTACAGTTTGCCGCCAATAAAACGACGGCTATTATTAAAAACGCCTTAACATTTTTCCGCATTTATGGGTATAATAAGATATTTATGAGCGACGTTCAATCGGCGGAAAATAAACTGGCGATTCACAGAATCGCAACTATTTGGAAAATCGCGCTGTTGTGCCTTGTATCGGGCTTGTTAAATACGCTTCTCAGTCATTTCATAACGGGCGTTTGCGGTCTGCCCTTGTATCTTGACACTCTGTTTACCGCGGCGGTATTTTTCAGCGTCGGTCTTTTTCCCGCCCTTATAACCGCTATTCTTCTTTATTTATTTAACACTCTTGAATATATCTATCTTATGAATGTAGAGATTAAAACCGTATGGTGGTTATATCTTTTTTTCTTGTGTGTTGTTTTTGAGATTCTGCTGATTTTTTTCTTTCGTAAAAAACTAAAGCCCCTTGACTCCGCCTTCCGCAAAACCCCTTCGCTGTCCGCTTTTATCAACATTGCTCCCCTGCTTATGCTGATAGTCGTTCTTGACTGCATTGTGGTCAGCGTAACGGGCGGAATAATTGATTATATCCTAACCCTGCTTTCAGCCCCCAAGGCTTTTTATCCCGAAGACAGTTTTAAGATTGGACTTTTACGCAACAACGCGCCGCTTTTAGCCGCGTCTATTCTTTCGCGCGTTCCAATTAATATTGTTGACAGATTTTTTGTTGTTTTCGGGGGATATGGCGTTTCATTGGTGTATAGGAAATTAGCAATGAGCAATGAATAATGAGCAATGAGCAATTAGCAATGAGCAAAGTTAAGATACTACGCCTTACCTCTTTCATTGTTCATTGCTAATTACTCATTTCTCATTGTCTCAAAATCTGTGTAAATTTTACTCATGACAAATTGCTTTTTTTGATTGAAAATTCTCATATACCCTCGTTTGGGGAAACCGCTTAAAGGCGGAATATTCCGTGTTTGCCCGTCTAAAACGGCAGAGCGGTATTAAGGAGTTTTTTTATGAAAAACGTATTAAAATTAATCGGAATTATCGCCCTTGTAGCGATAGTCGGATTTCTATCTACTTGTAGCAACGAAGACAATTCTACGCCGGCGCACCAACACCAATGGGGAGATTGGACGGTAATAGCACCTGCAACCTGTATTGCGACAGGATCAAGAACAAGAGTATGTACCATTGACGCAACGCACACCGAAACGGAGACTATTCCCATAGACACGACGGCGCACGTTTGGGGAGAATGGAATGCTGAAACCGAACCAACCTGTACGGTAAAAGGAAAAGGCTCAAGAATTTGTACGCTCAATGCGTCGCATGAAGAAGAAGGTGTGGACATTCCGCCGCTTGGGCACAATTACGAATGGGAAACAATAAAACACGCAACTTGTTCAGCGGAAGGATCGGAAACAGGAACTTGTATCCGTGACGGATCAACCACAACACGCACAATAGCAATAAACCCGACAGCGCATGATTGGGTACAGTTATCGGGAATTGCGCCTACTTGTACAGATACAGGAAGCGGAAGCAGAAAATGTAATATATGTAACACAACAGAAACCCTTGATGTTATACCGGCTCTGGATCATGATTATGGAAATTGGACTTTATTAACAGCGCCGACTTGTACGGCAGTAGGCGCTGAAACAGGCGTTTGTTCCCGTGACGCATCGCATACCACCTTACGCCAAATACCGATAGACCCAATAGCGCATCAATGGGGAACATGGGCGCAAACAACCGCGCCGACTTGCACAACTGCTGGTATAGATACAAGAACTTGTAACCATAACGCAGCGCATAAAGAAACACGCACAGGAGCCGCCGCACTTGGTCACGATTATGGCAACTGGACTGTTACAAAAGCCGCTACTTATACGGAAACAGGAGTAGAAACAAGAACTTGTAGCCGTGACGCAACGCATCAAGAAACACAAACAATCACTAAAATACCGATTTTATTTACAGCCGTTTCGGACAGCACATTCGGTACAAGCAACAACACCATCAGAGCAATCGCCTATGGCGACGGCAAGTTTGTCGCAGGTGGCGAAAGGGGCAAAATGGCGACATCAACGGACGGAACAACATGGACAGTCGTAGGAAACAGCACATTCGGAACAAGCGCCATCTTAGCAATCGCCTATGGCGACGGCAAGTTTTTCGCAGGCGGCGTAGACGGCAAAATGGCGACTTCAACGGACGGAACAACATGGACAGCCGCATATAACAGTATATTCTATAACGGAAAATACTACATCTACGCAATCGCCTATTGCAATGAGAAGTTTGTCGTAGGCGGCGATGGCGGCAGAATGACAGTTTCAACGGACGGAACAACATGGACAGCCACAAACTATACGACATACACAGACTACATCTACGCAATCGCCTATGGCAACAACAAGTTTGTCGCAGGTGGACAAAGCAGGAATATGTTGACTTCAACGGACAGCACAACATGGACATACATAAGCACTAGCATAGTACCAAACTACATCTACGCAATGGCCTATGGCAACGGCAAATTTGTTGCAGGCGGCGGTGAATATAGCGGAAGCGTATTTATAGGCAAAATGGTATATTCAACGAACGGCACAACATGGACAGCCGTAGCGGACAGCACATTCGGCACAAGTGCCATCAATGCAATCGCTTATGGCAACGGCAAGTTTGTCGCAGGTGCTAGTGGCGGCAAAATGGCGGTTTCAACGGATGGCGAAACATGGACAGCCGTATCGAACAGCGCATTCGGCACAAGCCCCACAGCAATCGCCTATGGCAACGGCAAGTTTGTCGCAGTAGGCGCCGACGGAAAAATAGCGTATTGGGAAGACAATTAAGGTAAAAAAGGCGGACAGGCAACGCCGAGTGTCAGTCATACATTTGTGATGACTGGCACTCTAGTAACAATTAACCGAAAATATCTTTTCTCATGCTGATTGTTTTACGGTTTTTATTGTAATGCTCGGCATTGGGGATAAAGCCGTTTTTTTCATAAAAGACAAGAACGCCTTTGTCGTGTTCTATATCAGCGTCTACGGTTAGGAAACGGCAAGCAAAAAGCTGGCGATTGCAAGTACGGGCAATGGCTAAAGCATTGTTGATCATGTATGTACCAAGTCCTTTATATTTACTCTTTGCCGGATTGGAAACGGCAAGTTTTGCGATTTTCATTGCTGGAATGGTTTTGAAAGGGTAGTTAAGATTGTGTATTACCTTTTCTGATACTGATAATTTAATTGCGTCAGCGATAAGCGACATATATGCGGCAATAGTACCGGTAGTTCTCTCTCTTAACAGCCATGTTAAAGCAATATGATCATTCTGAGAACGGAGAGCGTCATCAAACAGATAATCATTGTATTCATCTATAAGACACGAAAAAACGTCTAATGAGGTATTAGATGAAAGCTGTTCTATCCAAAAATAACTGTCGCCATTGACGAGGTTTATTATCTGTCGTTTATTCATTTTTGAAGAAGCCTCATCAAGGCTTCTTCTTCCGCTTTATGCCGTCTCAGAGCTGCCGCTGTCGGTTTACGGCGGATCTCCTGTATGACTTGATATACTATTTTTTTATCTTTAATTTCCGTTGGTTGGACGGGTTTTACTTTTGTTCCCATTTCACTGCCTCTTTTTTGAATCTAATCTTCTGACGGCATATAGTCAAGAGGGGAACCTTCGCCTTACAGACTCGGTTGAGGTTCAAGTTATTTCTGAAGCTTTTTAAAAAAAATAAAAAAAATATTTTTCGGTCAAGCAAAACGCATACTTCACACCCATATACGTCGAGACATGTAAACTGTAAACGCCAGAAAGTTATTTCTTCAAATCGTCAGCCTTCTTCTTTGCGGCGTCCATAATGTTCTTAATTTGCCTTTCAGCTTCCTGCTCCGTTTTTTTGGCCTTATCATTGCCTTCGTCGCGAAGTTTTTTAGCCGCCACTTTAGCCGCGGTTTTTTCAAGAGGCGTTTTTGCCTGCGCTTCCAATTTATCGGCGGCGGCGTTGGCTTCTTTGCGTATTTTGTCGGCGGCCTGCTTGGCTGTATTACGGATGGTTTGAGCCTGTTTTTCAGCCTCAGCCATGATGGCGTCTACTTGTTTGCCTACCTCTCCTTTAATTTGTTCCTTAACGGCTCCTACAACGCTGGTTGTCATATCGGCGACGCCAAGAGTTACAACGGGTTTGGTAACCGTGCCGCCTATCAATCCCGTCAATTTAAATTCATTGATTTTTACGCCTCCGGGTATTTTGCTCAGAATATCGGTCGCGCCGGAACCGACTACCGAAGCGGGCACTGTCGCGTTTACCTTGTACTTCAATGTCATATCAAGATTCTGTCCGCCCGTGATCTCAAGCGCGGTTTGCGCGATGTTCATCCGTATCGGTTCAATCGTCAACTCTCCGTCCTTGATCTCGTACTTGATATTAACATTGTTCAGAGTGGGCGTGCGCCATGACTCGTTCTTTAACAGTGTGGCCATCGTGACGAACAGTTCTGAATTTAATATTCTCAGGTTATGCGTCTGCAGTTGGCCTTTGGAAGCCACCGTATTCATAACGGGGCTCATATGTTCGTCAAGAATACCGTTCAATGTCAGGTTTGCCGACACTTTTCCATCGTAGTTCTGCGCCGACGGTAATATTTTTTGGAGCATTTCAAACGATGAAATTGCCGACTTTACATCGAACTGTTTGATGTTCGCGCCGAAATTGACCGATGGAACTTTGATGTTTTGCGTATTGTATTCGCCTGTGAGCGTCATGCTTCCATCCAGCAGGTTCATGCCGAGATTCTGCATCTGCACTTTGCCGTCCCTTACCAATATCGAGCCGATAGTGTTGGTGATTTTCAATTTGTCGAACAGGAGATTAGCGATGTTGATCTTCATCGCAAAGTCGATATTTTTGGGCACTTCGATAACATTCATCGGGGAGGAATCGTCCGGCTTCTCGGCGGGTTTTTCCTCAGGTTTTTTATCCGGGTCTTTGGGGCCCATAAATTCATTCAGATCAATGTTGTTTGATTTCAAGTTGAGAGTGCCGCTTACGGTACTGCCTTTGAAAACGAATGGTATGAAATTTTCCAGCGTGCCGTTCATGTTAATATCAGTTTTTCCTATAACGGCGTCGAAGTCCGCAAGGTCAACCTTTCTTGGCGAAAGGTTAAGTTGAGTGTTGTTGATTTTTATGGCTTGCGGGAAATCGGGGCTCTTAAAATCAAGGCCGCTGAGTTTCAACATGCCTTTGGCGTCAAAATCTTCGTACTGTTTTTTCTCGATGGTTGACATTCGTCCCGCCAGCGAAAAATCACATTCCAGCAAACCTTTCAAAGTGATATTGTCCAAAGGTACGATATCAAGCAGGGAGTTAAAGTCAACTTTGCCTAAAAATTTTGCCGCCGCCTGCAAATCGCTTTCAGGCGTCTTTACGTGCAGTTCGGCATCGAACGGATTGCCGGCCATCTCGAAATGCAGTTTGTCCAGGTCAAGCGTTGTCCTGTCGAACACCGCGCCGTCATAAAACGCTTTGAGCTTGATGTTGATATTGTCCACCGACTTGGGCAGATCGGGATATTTGAACATGGCATTGTCAATAGAAAAGTTTACATTTGCGTTGGGCATCTGTTTATCGTTGTATGTGCCTTTTATATCGCCTGACAGGGCGAAGCTGCCCGTTGTTTTTATGGATTCAAAGCCCTTCATAAATACTGACGGAACAAGCCGCAGAACGTTTTTAAAATCTATTGTTTCGGTGGCAAACGTCATGTCGGCGATGATGTCGCCGGGCATCTGCACCGAACCCGCGAATTTCAGGATAATTTCATTCAGGTTGAATTTATTATCTTTTAAAGTGAATGTCATATTTTTAAGATCGGCGGCAATTTCCGAAACAAAGCCGACGTGCGCGTTGGTCAGCATGTGAATGTTGCCCATCAAAAAATTAATGTCGTTAATATCCAATTTCATTTTTAAATCAACATTGTCCAGCGCCATATCGCCCTGCAGAATAAAATTGAGGGCGTCAACGGTCGCCGTCATTTTGTTCTTGTCGTCCTGAAAGGAAAGCTTGGCGTCGCGTATCTCGAATTTATTAAGGGCCACCTTGAGCGGAGAGGCTTTTTCAGGGGCACCTTTATCGGCGGGAGTTTCCGCGGGCGGAGTTTCAGCGGGGGGAGCCTCCCCGGTCGGCTTTTCCTCCTCCTTGCCGGGTTTCATGATATTCCAGTTAGCGTTGCCGTTTTCCGCTATATGCGCGTTTATAACGGCATGATCCAGCAGTATTGATTTTACCCGTATATTGTCCATTTTGATGACGCTCTTGATGTCAACTGTTACGTTAAAACTTTTAAAAGCCACCAGCGTTTCGCCTTCAAATTCGCCCTTGCCCGTTACCGTCAAATCATCCAAACCCACATAAGCGTTCGGAAAATTACGGATAAATGACAGTTTGAGATCCGAGAAATCTACTTGCGCCTCCAACATTTTATTCAATTCTGTTTTAGCTATGTTGAGTATTTTGCCTTTGAACAGAATGGGTGTGACCAACAATATCAAAAATATTGCTACAACCGTAATCCCGGCAATTATTAATATTTTCTTAACTATTTTCATTTTCTTTGATTTCTCCTTTAGTGATAAATATACCACATTTTTCATATATTGAGAAGTATGTTATGGAACGCTGTCCGCCTGGACTCAAGTATTTTATTCGGCATACATCTTGCCCCACTTTGAAAAAAGCATAATTCGTGGTAAAAAAACCTTTCCCTCTTCCCTTCAATCATTGAAAAAAGCAATAAAAAATAGTATGATATACCTGCAAACGACAGTTACCGCTGAAATGTCATATAAGGAACAATTATGGAGAGTAAAGATACTTTGTCAAAAGTGAGTGACGGCGCTTCTGCGGCCATGCTGGAAAAGAGCCATGCCGATTGCGTTGAAACTTGTTTTGACCGTTCTGAAACTCAAAAAACGCAGTGCGGTTTTGGAAAAAGCGGCCTTTGCTGCCGTATTTGCCACATGGGGCCTTGCAGGATTTCGCACAAGTCGCCCAAGGGTATTTGCGGCGCGACAGCCGACACAATTGCAGCAAGAAATTTCCTTCGCGAGGTTGTTGGCGGAACAAGCGCACATTCGGATCATGGTCGGCATTTGGTATTACAGTTGAAAGAAGTCGCGCTTGGGAAAGCGCAAGGCTATCAAATAAAAGATGAAAAAGCTTTACGCAGAGCCGCGAAGCTTTACGGCGTGGAAGAAGAGGGCAGGGGCGTAGAAGAAGTCGCGTTGGAGCTTTCCAATTTATTCCTTGGCGAATTTTCAGAACAGGAAGGTTTTTTAAAAACTTTAAAATTGGCGCCTAAAAAAAGACAGGGTGTTTGGGAAGCCACGGGCATCAAACCAAATGGCGTGGATCGTATGATCGTAGAGGCGATGCACAGAACAACGATGGGCGTTGACCACGATTATCTTCATTTATTACATCACGCCCTTCAGGTGTCACTTGCGGACGGCTGGGGCGGCTCAAGAATAGCTTCAATTTGTTCCGACATACTTTTTGGAACTCCCTCCCCTGTAAAAAGCGCCGCAAACTTCGGCGTGTTGAAAAAAGAAACGGTAAATATTTTAATTCATGGACATGAACCCGCCCTTTCTGAAATACTGACCACTGTCGTGTCTGATCCGCAAATTGTTGAATACGCAAAGACTGCGGGAGCGCAGGGGATTACTTTAGCTGGTATCTGTTGCACCGCCAATGAAATTTTAATCCGCCACGGCGTTCCGCTTGCCGGAAATTTTCTTCAACAGGAATTGGCGATTGTCACCGGCGCGGTCGAGATGATGATAATAGACGTACAGTGTTGTATGCCGAGCCTTCCCGACGTTGCGAAAAATTATCACACGGAAATTATTTCTACCTCTGACATTGCCAAAACTATCGGCGCAAGTCATGTCAGCGTGGAGCATGGGGGCGATCCCGTAAAGAACGCGAAGGAGCTTGTAAAACGCGCCATTGATAATTTTAAAAATAGGGATTCATCTAAAGTGAATATCCCGGCAAATAATGAAAAACTCATCGCGGGTTTTTCAGTGGACGCGATAAAATATATGCTCGGCGGACGTTTCCGCGCCTCTTTCCGTCCGCTGAATGACGCGATCATCGCGAACAGAATTCTTGGCGTAGCGGGAATTGTCGGCTGTAATACTACAAAGCAGAAGACCGATGATTATACCAATACGCTCACACTCGAACTTATAAAACGAAATATACTAGTGCTTCAAACGGGCTGTTCGGCGATTGGAAGCGCAAAGGCGGGGTTGTTGAAACCGGAAGTCGCGTTGGAGCAGGCGGGCGCGGGACTTAGGGAAGTTTGCGAAGCCGTAGGAATCCCGCCTATTCTGCACATGGGAAGTTGCGTGGACAACTCAAGGATCCTTGAAGCGGCGACGGAAATTGTTTTTGAGGGCGGTCTTGGCGATGATATTGCTACTCTCCCCGCCGTAGGCGTAGCGCCTGAATGGATGAGCGAGAAGGCTGTGGCAATCGGTTGCTACTTTGTGGCAAGCGGAGTTGACGTAATACTGGGAAATCCTTTTTATGTATCTGGATCGCAGGCTGTCAACGATTACCTCCACAACAAGGTGAGGGAAGAATACGGCGCAAGTTTTCATCTTATTGAAGACCCGATAAAGGCGGCGGATCGCATTGTGGAACTGATCAATCAGGCGAGAGACGCGCTTGGGATTAACAAAAAAGCTGAGCGCAAACTCTTCGATATGAAAGACAGGAGGGCGTTGTAATGTCAAAGCTAATATGTACCAGCGCGATTGACGGCGCAGTCGCGTTCGTCGCCCAGGCTGTTAATAAAGTTGAAGAGGCTGTAAAACAAAAAGGTTTAGACTGTCCCGTAGGTTTTCCCGATACAAATTATTTCCTGCCTGTCATTTATTCTTTTACGGGTAAAAAAATGAAAACGCTTGCCGATTTAAAAAATATTTTGGAAGAGGCAAAAGCGCTTTTGCCTGCAAGACCCGCTGAAAATGTTTGGCTGCCGTATTTAGGCAGCGCCCTTGACGCGGGAGTCTCCGCTCTTTTCGCGTGCGAAGTAATAGAGGCGTGCAAGTACCTTATCGGCCCAAATCCCGTTGACGGCATTTGGCTTGGAGCGGCTAACGATGTAATTATGCGCGAGCGCGGAATAGAGTTCGTAGACGGAACCGCACCCGGTTTTGCCGCGATTACGGGAGCCGCGCCCGATAACGCCACGGCTGTTAAAATCGCGAAGGAATTACAACAGAAAAATCTTTATGTGTTTATGGGCGGTTGTACAAATGGAGTGCAATTTGCGGAGCAGTTAGCCGCCGAAAACGTACAGCTTGGCTGGGAAACCCGTCTTGTTCCTTTTGGCCGCGACGTTTCCGCTTTAATTTACGCGCTTGGTTTCGCAAACCGCGCCGCGCTTTCTTTTGGCGGGGTAAAGCCGGGGGATTATGAAGCTAACCTAAAATATAACAAGAACAGAATTTTCGCCTTTGTCGTTGCGTTAGGTGAAGTGACAAACGACAAGTACGCGGCGGCGGCGGGGGCTATTAATTACGGCTTCCCCGTTATTTCAGATACCGATATTCCTGAAATTCTGCCGACGGGCGTATGCACTTACGAACATGTGGTTTCAAAAGTGCCTCATGATAAAATAGTGGAAAAAGCGCTTGAAGTGCGCGGCTGTAAAATAAAAATAGTTAATGTGCCTATTCCTGTCGCTTATGGCCCCGCGTTTGAAGGAGAGAGAATCCGCAAAGAGGACACCCAAGTTGAATTTGGTGGCAATAAAACCCTTGCCTTTGAATTTGTTACAAGCGTGGAATATGACGCTATTAACGACGGTGAAATTAAAATTATCGGCCCTGATATTGATACTGTGGAACCCGGTGGCAAACTCCCACTCGGCATTTGGGTGGAGGCCGCGGGCAGAAAAATGCAGCCTGATTTTGAACCTATACTTGAACGGCAGATTCATCACATGATTAACGGCGCGGAAGGAATCTGGCACATGGGACAGAGGGACATCGTGTGGACGCGCGTTTCCAAAACAGGTTATGAAAAAGGCATAAGGCTTAAACACTACGGAGAAATTCTCCACGCCAAATTATTGGCAGATTATCCGGCGATAGTGGATAAAGTGCGCGTAACGCTTATTACGGATCAAGCCGAGGTGGAAAAGAGGCTTGCCATTGCGCGGAAAGTGTACGATGACCGCAACCGCAGGTTGGAAGCCATGACTGATGAATCGGTGGATACTTTTTATTCCTGTCTGCTTTGCCAGAGTTTTGCCCCCAATCACGTCTGTGTTATCACGCCGGAGAGGCTTGGCTTATGCGGAGCGTACAACTGGCTGGACGGCAAAGCGGCGTATGAAATTGACGAAACGGGACCCAATCAGCCGCTTAAAAAAGGCGAGTGTCTTGATCCTGTAAAGGGAATCTGGTCTGGAGTAAGCGATTATGTTTTTACGAACAGCCATAAAACGGTAGAAACTTTCTGCGCTTATTCAATCATGGACAGGCCGATGACAAGCTGCGGTTGTTTTGAAGCTATCTGCGCCTATGTGCCTGAATGCAACGGCGTAATGGTTGTAAACCGCGAATTTTTGGGCGATACTCCCATCGGAATGACATTTTCAACATTAGCCGGTTCTGTAGGCGGAGGCCAGCAGACTCCCGGTTTCTTCGGCTGCGGAAAAGTTTTTCTTACAAGCAGAAAGTTCCTCTACGCTGAAGGCGGTTATGGCAGAATCGTGTGGATGACAAAAGAATTAAAAGATCTTTTGCATAACGATTTATTGAAACGTTTTGACGAGCAAAAACTGCCCGGATTTATCGATCAAATTGCAGATGAAACTGTTGCCGTGACTGCCGAAGAAGTGCGGAAATTCATGGAAAAAGTTAAACACCCAGCGCTTAAGATGGAAGATATGTCCCATTTCGCGCAAAGCGAACAGGCAGGGGAAGCTGTAGCGAAGACCGACGCTGTTAAAAAAGACGCGCCGTCAGGCGAATCCGCGTCTGCGAAAACGGAAGAAGCGGGGAGTATTCCCGCGAACATTGACATTGCCGCCATCACAGAAAAGATAAAAGCCGATGTAACAAGAGAGGTTATTACCGGCATAATCGATATTTTAAGCGAGCGTTTTTTAGGCAAAGCTCCATCTTCGGCAAGTTTGGAAGTTAAAACGGAATCAGCTAACGTTGTAAGAACACCGAGAATATCAGCCTCTGAGCGTATTTCCAAAATTAAAAGTTTTGATCTTCCAGTAGATAGCGCAAGCTGTTCCCTATACTCCGTAAAACTGGGGAATTTAAAATCAGAGGGTGGTACGCGCGGAAAAACGTATACGATTGGCGGCGCGGACTGTATGCCGTTCCACTTCTGGGAAGGGAAAATGCCAAACAAACCGTTAGTCGCCATGGAAGTTTTTGACAGCGTGAGCGAAAAGTACCCCGACATTCTTCGCAAGGCTTATGGAGACGTTTTAAGCAACCCCGCGCAAATGGCTAAACTCTGTGTGGAAAAATACGGGGCGGATTTAATAAGCGTTAAGCTTGACGGCACTCATCCCGAACGTGAAAACCGCAGCGGTAAGCAAAGCGTCGAACTTGTCAAATCAATTCTTGAAGCGGTTGACGTACCGCTGATTATCACTGGCACCAGCCACTTTGAAAAAAACAACGAGGTGATGAAGGCAATCGCCCAAAACTGCGAAGGGGAGAACCTCCTCTTTAACTGGGTAGAGCAGGATAATTACAGAACTATCGCTGGGGCCGCGATGGCTTACGGCCACACTTTGGTAGCGCAAGCCCCAATCGACGTTAATATCAGCAAACAGCTAAATATTTTGTTGACCAACATGGGCTTGGCCGCCGATAAAATAATCATCGACCCAATGACAAGTACGATTGGTTACGGTATCGAGTATACTTATTCCGTAATGGAGCGTATTCGCCTAACGGGGCTTGGCGGAGACAATATGCTCTTAAGCCCGATGATTGTTTCCGTCGGGCAGGAGTGCGCCAAGGTAAAAGAATTTAAAGCGCCTGAATCGAGCTTCCCGGACTGGGGTGATCTTGAAAAACGCGCGGCTTATTGGGAAATTGCCGCGGCGACAACGCTGTTATACGCGGGAGCCGACATATTGATACTTTATACGCCTGAAGCGGTAACAACAATAAAGAAAACCATCAATAGTTTGATGGACAGGGAGGGTAATTAAATGGCAATGAGCGGATTACAAATTCAAAAACTCCTTCCTGGTACAAATTGCAAGGAGTGCGGTTCAAGCACATGTATGGCGTTTGCCATGAAGCTTGCGGCGAAAAAAGCGATGCTCTCCGAGTGTCCCTACGCTTCCGATGAGGCAAAACAGGTGCTTGGAGCCGCAAGCGAACCGCCGGTAAAAGGCGTAAAAATTGGTACTGAAGTTATAAGTCCCCTTGGCGAAGAGACCGTAATGTACCGGCACGAAAAAACGTTTGTTAATAAGACGGTTATCGCGATTAACCTTGACGAAGGCGCCGATCTTGCGTTAGCTGAAAAAATTAGAAATTACAGGCCTGTTCGCGTGGGCGAAGAATTATTTATCGGCGCGATTGCCGTTACCCAAGAGGGCGAGTCCTTTGCAGATTACTGCGCTAAAGTTTACGCAAAAACAAAATTGCCGCTGCTGCTTCGAGCCAAAGATATTGCCTCCCTTGATAAAGCTTCCGGGGCGGTAGCCGGTTCTAAAAGCGTTTTATGCGGCGTTACGGCGGACATGGCGGAAGAAGCGGTAAAAATCGCAAAACGGGATAATCAGGTGATTGCTGTGACAGCGGCGGATTTGGACGGTATTTTTGAGTTGACGACAAAAATAAAGGAGGGCGGTTTTAACGATTTAATTATTGAGTTTCAAACACATTCTCTTGCCGAGAGTTTTCAGACAAATTCAATCGCGAGAAAAACCGCGCTTAAAAAGAACGTAAAAGCCCTGGGTTACGCGACACTCAAGTTTATTAACACCGGAAACTCCGCGGATGACGTTGTCGCCGCCGTTACGGAAATTGATAAATTCGGCGGAATAATAGCGCTCCCGAGTTTTGATCCAGCGCAGCTTATGTCGCTTCTTACGTTACGCCAAAACATTTATACCGACCCGCAAAAACCAATTCAGGTGGAGCCAAAACTTTATGCGATAGGCGAGCCTGACAGGAAATCGCCTATTTTTGTGACGACAAATTTTTCTTTAACCTACTTTTTGGTATCAGGAGAGATTGAAAACAGCGGTATTTCCGCGTGGCTTGTTATCCCCGAATGCGAGGGCTTTAGCGTGCTGACGGCGTGGGCGGCTGGAAAATTTTCAGGTTCTTCGATCGCCAAGTTTATTAAGGAGATAAACATCGAAAATCAGACGGACACTAAACAAATTGTTATCCCCGGTTATGTCGCGCAAATATCAGGCGAGCTTGAAGAAAATATGCCGGGTTATAAAGTTCTTGTAGGTCCCGGCGAGGCGGGGGATTTGGAAGGCTTTATTAAAAATGTACTGTTTAAAAAATAATGTCTAAAATAACTTTTTTACCGGATAATATTACAGTAGAAGCGGAAAAAGGCGTTCCGCTTTTGGAAGTTGCGCGTTCTGTCGGAGTTTTTGTTGAGACTCCGTGCGGCGGAAAGGGAACTTGTCAAAAATGCAATGTAAAAATATCCGCGACAGAAGGTAATAATGAAAGCGTTAAAACCGTGCTGATTTGCAGAGCCACAGTTCCTGATGAATCAATTACAGTGAAACTTCCAAAATCAGCTTACGGAAAATCCTCCGCAGCAAAAGGCCAATTTGAAAATTTTACCGATCCATCCGAATATTTACCGGAAAATAGGGAAGCGTTTTTAATGAAAATAAATCTTCAAGTTGCAAAACCCGCGCCGTTAGACGGGTTATCTGATATTGACAGATTTTCAAAGGCGTTTATTAAAAAAACGGAATGTCGCGCCGTTGAAATGCCGCTTAATGTGTTAGCTGTTTTACCTGAAAAGTTACGGAATCCCGATTCTTTGCCAAGTTTAAAAGACGGCGCGTCTGTGGACAGCGGTTTTTTACCCGAAGGCGAAGTACAGGTTTTTTATTTTGTGGAAAATGATATTGCCAAAATAGTGGATATTTTTAAAAAACCGCAAAAAGCTTATGGAATTGCCATCGATATAGGAACCACAACCGTGGCATTGTGGCTTGTTGACATGGAAGACAGAAAAGTTATCGCGGTTCATAACGCATATAACGGTCAGATTGAGTGTGGTTTGGACGTGATAAGCCGGATTAATTACGCGAAAAAATTCCTTCCCGAATTAAAAACGTGGATACTAAAAACAATTAATGAGTTGTTAATTGCCGCCTGCAAAGATGCGGGAATTGAGGCGAACAAAATAGTTTGCGTATCCGCGGCAGGAAACACCACAATGACCCATCTGCTGTTAGGAGTAATACCTGAATACATACGCCTTTCCCCATACACTCCCGCTGTTTTCCTGCCGCAATGTTATACGGCGGGGCAGGGAGGAA
>Ga0268262_10003895_pt1 | contig 15763 bp, 21 predicted proteins | sample TergutNc150P3_FD_190354 | JGI IMG/M metagenome (GOLD analysis project Ga0268262, IMG submission 190354) | Nasutitermes corniger P3 segment gut microbial community from laboratory colony in Florida, USA - Nc150 P3 (SPAdes) (version 2) | ecosystem: Host-associated > Arthropoda: Insects >... | reverse complement strand
AGCAACGTACTGCCCCTGAAGGAGGCCGCGAGGGATTTTTCGATGATAAGCAGGCTGTTCCTCGTTGAAAAGCGCGTCAAGACGAGGGACTTGCAACTGCAAACATGAAATTAGGTTAGTGCCTATGCCCCAGACCCCCGCCACGCTTCGCGCGGCTTCTTCGATGGGCGCGAGGTTTAGTGGAGATGGCTTCGATGTAGGCACCCCAGGCGGTAACAATACTCCGTCCGGTGCTAAATGCTCAATCCGCCACTGACCACTAGCGGTGTGCCGGTCCTATCCATTAGGCATGAACTGGCAGCGTAAGACCGTGTTTTGCGGCGTAGGCATCAATATCCAGTGCTATCCAGTTCACAAAGCCATCTCCAATCCTTTCATCGGGCCTGATACTCTCAATCGGGCTGGCCGATGGGATGTCCTGACCATCTTCAAGGGATAACCGTATCCAACCCGATGCGGCATCAACGGCCATTAAGATGGCTTCGGTAAGATTGCCGCCATAGGACGTAACGCCTGGAAGGTCGGGAACTGTAACTGTGTATCCCTCTCCCTCGTCTTTGTCGTTGGGATAAAAAACTGCGGGGTAGCTGAGTTTCATCGTTTCCTCCTATTTCAGGCCAGCCTGAATGAGTATCGAGTTTATTAGTTTGCGTGGCAGATCGTCTTCTCGGGTTCGCGGCCCGGCAGCTTGGTTCGTTTAGTGCCGGAGCGTGGCCTTCCGAATGCTAACTGGCGGTCCGCTCGGTCCCGCTCGCATGCGAGCGACTTCCCTCGCTACCCCCCAGACCCCGGGTACTCGCTTCGCTCTCTGCTTCTATATTCAGGTGGATGCCCAAATATGGCTTCGTTCAGCGGTGGCTTCAACGAGGGCTCTGACGCTTGGTGGGCAGATACGAGATTGGCTTCATGCGGGAAGGAATCAGTCTATCCCATCTATGGGACTAGGAGCGTGGTTCTTTCCCCGGTACACACATACTTCCACTCGGGGCTGAAATCCAGCACGGGCCGCTTTTTCGCAGACTTGATGGCCTTTCGCTGTACTTGCCCTTCCAGCAGCGAAGCTACATAGCAGTCGCAACTGAAGCTGTTTGGTGGGTAGTGCGTGTCCCACCACGGGTCGCTGGCAGGGACCACCAGGCCATCTAAACTTTTGTGTCCGCATTGGGAATCGCCGCACACGTAGCGCCAATATGGGTTGAACTCCATCAGGCGCATTTGGACGTAGTGCCTTAAGGCATACGCGATGCTCGTGTAGGTATGGAAAAGCAGCTCAGCGGCGCGGTCTGTACCTTTGGGCGGTCCCCAATTGCTGAGGGTCGCTGCGGCGAAGTCTTTTTTGAAGTTCTCGAAGTTCTCGCCCTTCAAAGTTCTGTCCATGACGGCGCGCAGGCCAGGCAGAGCGTCGGTGGTTTTTATTTTCGCCACTTCAAAGAGCCTGTCTCGCATCGGAGCCAGTATCTCCATGACGCACTCTGGGAAAAGCCCCCTGTTAATGGCAACGCCAATCTCCGCGATGGCTTCTGGCGTCAAGTTGAGAGGTGAAATGAACATGGCAACTCATCAAATGAAAGTTTGCAAACTAATTACTATAGCACATTGGCGCAGTCCTACAAGTTTCACTTGGTTGCGGTTGCTCTAAAAATATTGAGGCTCAAGCAAAATTTTGTTCGTGCCTGATTCCAATTCTAAATAGAATCAGCCATGATTCTATTTAGAATTGGAATGCGCGACAGGAGGTCGCGCCCGAAATGCACTCCAAAATTTCTGTCTAGGGAGGTTTGTAACTTCCAGGGAGGATAGAAATTGCGAAACAGCTTGGAGTGCAGAGAAATAAGGCTCGACAGCGCGAATAATCTCACGCAGCCGCCAGTTGTCCTGCTGGGCGGCGTGCGTTACAAGCTCCAAGCCCTTTTTGGAGGTGCAGCTTGGAACTGAGCGCGACGATCAGCCGCGTCCAGCTTTTGAAAGGCTGGCTGGATGCGGAGAAAAGGGCGGAGGCGGCTGAAAGGGCGCTGGTCTCCACCGTCAAACAGATGCAGGACCTGTTGGCCCAGGCGCCGCCCAGCTTCGGCGAAATGGTGGCCCAGCAGGGCGACCAGAGGGAGCAGTGCGACGTCGGTCAGATACCAACGGGGGAGTGCGACGTCCAGCGGGTCTTTAGCCTCTCGGACGCGGCCAGGCTGCTCGGCATGCAGCCGCTCCAGCTCATAGACCTGCTCAAGACCTGGCAGTGGATATACCAGGACGGCCCTACCCACAAATGGCGCGTATTCCCCCCGACCGTTGAGGCGGGCTGGCTCGCGCCGAAAGGCATCCAAGGGCAAATATTCGTCACCTCCGAAGGCATGGAAGAGATCAAGAGGATCATCGCCGGGGAGAAGGGGAAAGAGGAAGGGGAGAAGGGGGGCGAGGCATGAGGCCCCGAACATCATACATCGGCGGGCCGGACATGGCCGCCATTGCGGGGCTGAACCCGTACGCCAGCGCGTTTGATGTCTGGCAGCACAAGACGGGGCAGGTGGAGCCAGCGGAGCCTACCAAGGCCATGAAGGACGGGCTGCTGCTGGAGCCTGTAGTGGCTGGCATGTACTCAGAGGCCACGCGCCATAGCCTGAAACACGCCAAGACCGTCTTCCACAAAGACCACAGCTTCATCGGCGGCACCCCCGACTTTCTGTGCCTTGACGACCCCAATCTGCTACTGGAGTGCAAGACCGCAAGCGGGCGGATGCTTGCCATGCAAGACGACAGCGGCCTCCCACTGTGGGGCGACGAAGGCACGGACATGGTTCCAGCGGCATACTTCGTCCAGTGCCAGGCATACATGGGCCTGACGGGACGGCGCAGGGCGGACTTGGCCGTGATGTTCAAGAACGATGACCTGACGTTCAGGATTTACCGCATAGCCTTTGACCCCGAACTATACGCCATGCTGCTGGCCAAGGCCGTGCAGTTCTGGGACAGATACATCGTCCCAAGGGAAGAGCCGCCCATTGACTTCATGACCCCCCAAGTGAGCGAGTATCTGTGCAGAAAGGCAATGCGGGGCGGCGTTGAACTGGACGCAAACCAAGACCTCAGCTTGCTGAGGATGGCATACACGCTAGACCAGTACAGCGGCATAAGGAAGGACATGGAGGCCAGCGAAGCGAAGACCAAGGACTCGCTGCTGCAATTCATGGCCGAGAGGGGCGCCAGCAAGGTCAGGGGACAGTTCACGGACGGCTCAAGGTTCACGCTGGCCATCCAAGGCGGGGGCGAGGGCAAGGACGTGACGGACTGGTCATCCGTGGCCTACCAGCTTGCGCTGCGGTCGGGCCTGAACTCGGTGCCAGAGGACTTAATCATGGCCCATACAGTCAAGGGCAAAAGCAAAGCGCCATACTTGCGGGCGTATTTCGGCGCAAGGAAAAAAGTAACGGCTGAGAGTTACACTCTGCAACCAACCCTAGCATAGGAGCAAAACCATGAACGAACTACTGAAAGACATTCCAGAGCTGCCGCCGAGCGGCAGCCCAGAAGCCAAGCCAAGCGGCGCGGTGGCAACGCCCGCGACGAAAAACGACAAGGGCAATGTGGAAGTGGTTGAGCTGCCAGACACCACGGCACTGACCCTCAGCACAGTGGCGGGCGCGTCGAAGCTGGCGCGGGTGGCGGCCCACATCTGCAATTCCAAGCTGGTGCCAAAGGAATACCAAGGCGAACCGGCCTCGGTCATCATCGCCATTGACATGGCGAACCGCATAGGCGCGAGCCCCATGCAGGTCATGCAGAACCTTTACATCGTGCAGGGGCGGCCAAGCTGGAGCGCAAAATTCCTAATATCCACGTTCAACTCCTGCGGCAAGTTCTCCCCCATACGCTACGAGTTTGTGGGGGAGCCAAACACCGACGGCTACGGCTGCCGCGCCCACGCCAAAGAAAAGGCCACGGGGCAGGCGCTGCACGGGCCGGTAATCACAATCGGAATTGCCAAAAAAGAAGGCTGGTACAGCAAGAACGGCTCCAAGTGGCAGACCATACCCGATCTGATGCTCATGTACCGCGCGGCGGCTTGGTTCATCAACACCATAGCCCCTGAAATCGCAATGGGCCTCTCAACCACGGATGAAGCGGAAGACTCTGCGGACGCGGACACGATGGACGCGCCCAAGCCGCAGCCTGCAAGCAGGGCGGCGCAGGTCAAAGCCAGCCTGATCGACGGGGAATCGAAGTGAACATCAACGCCAACAAGCCGCACAGCGGCAATTTCTGAGGAGGATCGCCCATGAGCATCCCATTGACGGTTGAATCTTTGGCCGGAGGAGGCGCCGTTGAGCGGCTCCACAATGCCATACAGGAGGCGCTGGACAATATCCTCGACCCCAACACGCCGACGAAAAAGGCGAGGACGGTCAAGCTGATATTGAAGATAACGCCCAACAAGACCCGCGACCGGGGCGACATGATGGTTGAAACGTCAACCGTCCTCTGCCCGCCCGCGCCGCTCGAAGCGTCGATCATCATTGACCGCGACAGGAAAGGCAAGGCCGTGGCGAGCGAGCTGATGGAGGGAGAGATACCCGGCCAGATGTCGCTGCCCGACATAGACCCGGCAGGAAAAATAACCCGCATCAAAACTAAGGAGGCATAGAGATGAGCGAACTGGGACTGCTGGAACTTTACAACCAAATCAGGAAAGATGCCGTCATAGAAAAGTTTGAATTTGATGGCCGCCAATACACATCGCAAAGACTCGTTGAATTGCACGAGCCGACAGTTGAGATGCTGAACAATTCAACGCTCACGGGCCTTGTGGACTATCTGACGTCCAACATAGACGGCTATGGCATGGACGAAATCTTCTGCCATGTCCAGAGCCCGACGAAAGTCACGATAAGGTCAACCATAATCGGCCAGTTCAAGCAGCGGGAAGCCATAATCATGGCCGAGCCGAACTTCACGCACTTCAAGTTTGGCGAGTGGTACGACACCGAGAGATTCATAATCGCCGCGCAGTCGAGCTTCAAGTCCAACGAAAGCAGGGACCTGATACTCAAATACGTCGGCAACATGAAGGCCGAGAACATCAAAACGGTCGGGGACGATGGCATCAGCCAGCAGATCACGACCAAGACCGGCGTCGCCACCGTCGGCAACGTCGTTCTGCCGAACCCTGTGGCCCTGCGCCCCTACCGGACCTTCAACGAGGTGGAGCAGCCTGAGAGCAAGTTCGTCTTTAGGGGGAAAGACGGAAACGGCGAAATATATTTTGCCCTGTTCGAGGCCGACAACGCCGCATGGCGCGGAGAGGCCATGCGGAACATCAAGGAGTACATGGAAACGCATGTGCCTGGCCTGCACGTGATCGCGTAAACCGTTGCGGCGCTGGTGGCCAGACCTAGGTCTCATAAGCCTGGAGAAAAGCAATGAACAGCCCAGAGGAAAGACAGGCGCAGGTGATAGCCGCATTCGCGGCGATGGGGATAAAGCCCAGGCCCGGCGACGGGCTGAAGCCTTGGGAGAAGTCAGAAATGAAGGAATGGCAAAGGGAATTGTGGAAAAAGGCGGAACCGGCAGGAGTGGAACAATGAACAACCTTTGGTTCAAGGTCTGGGCCGCCGACTTGATGCTGGACAGAAAAATCAACGAGCTTGAGTTCCACGAACTTGGCATGCTTTTGAAAATTTGGTGCCTGATTTGTCGCCAAACTTGCATCACTTTTGAGCCAAAAAACATCGCAAAACAGATTGGATGCGAGTGGAAAATTTTCAAAAAAGCATGGCCGAAGTTGGAAGAGTTTTTGGACAAAACTGAGCATGGTTATGTGTCAAAACGGATGCAAAAAGAGTTGAGCGACCAAGACGCAGTTTCGCCAACAAAGTCTTACGCTGGCAAGGTTTCAGGGGAGGCAAGGCGGGCCAAGAGGGACGCAAAAAAGGCAATTTCTGTTCAATCTGAACGAACAGAAATTGAACAGAAAATCGAACAGAAGCATGAACAAAACGGGAACAAAAAAGGAACATTATCAGAATCAGAATCAGAATCATATAAAAGCATAGGGGGTAAACCCCCTATGACCCCCTTTAGTGAATTTTCTAACGAAAATTCACATACGTCACCTGACGGCGACGCGCAGCCGCAAAAGCGCAAAGGGAAAGCGCAAAGGGAGCGCAAGCCGCGTGAACCCGAATGGGCGAAGGCCCACAAGCCCGAAGTGCTGGATGCGACGCGCAGGATCATCGGCATCTGGCCGACGCGCAACAAGGGGGACACCCAGCCAAACGGCGAACCAGTGCCGAACATCCGCGCCCCCGCGCTCGCGACGAATCTGGCAGCAATCCACCAAAAGGGCGGTAGCTTGGCGATCTGCGAGGCGATAGCCCAGAGAGCCGTCGCCGAATGGAAAAGCGGCTCATGGATCAAGGCCCCCCAGCACTACTTTGGCGACAAGGGGCCGTGGAAAGACTACTACAAAGCGCATGTGACAAACGCAGCACTGACGAAGGAAAACACGCAAAATGGAATACCTGCCAAGCAAGATGCCTGAAGACCTGGACGCGGAAAAGGCCGCGCTGGCAACGCTGGCGACCTGCCTCAGTGGGCGGTTCCACACGCCGGAGGCAGACAAGGCCCAGCTCAAGAAAGGCCGCGAGCTGCTGCACTTCTTTGAGAAGGACAAGGGCCCGTGGGGCAGCGACATAATCCGCGTCGTCCACCCCTACAACCCCCACGTCATGGCGCCCAAGGCGGCATATCTCATAAAGGACGCAGTATGAGCGCACAGGCCAACAAGAATCCGAAGAAAGACCAGCAGCCCCCGAAAGACCAGCAGGACGGGGCCGCGCAGGGCGGATTCGCTCCGCCCGGAGCGGACGGGGGGCCTGGGGGGGAATTGGGCGGAGCGAACCCCCCAGGGGACATTGAGGGCAGCGCCGAGTATGAAGTCATCCAGCCCATATACGGCGTGGACACGCCCGGCGTGAGAAGGATGCCAGGCTACAGGTTCACGGGCCCCGCCGTTAACAACGAGCCACTTGTCAAGCTGGGGTACTTGAAGCGTGTCTAGCGTACTGCCAGCGTCCCTGCTGGACGCATCGGCCCAGATAGGCCGGATCCTTGACGAGGGCTTCAACGCCCTCCTGGCCGCCCACAAGGATTCCGTCTTTGTGGACTGGGATGGCTGCGCCCCCTGGAAGACGGAGGACGGGAAGGCCCTCCCCGGCGCGGTCGGCCTTTTCCGGCGCGTGGGCAAGCCCTACGAGTACGAGCGCGGCGAAGTCAAGGTCACGGGCCACGACACGTTTGTGATCATGCGGACAAAGGACGTCCTTGACGGCAAGCTGAAGGCGCAGGCCATAGTCACAGTCACCAGCCGCGAAAGGGCGGGCGACCCGCCCATACGATACAGAGTCCGCATGATAGACGAAATGGGCGACACAAACGCCCACGTCTATCTGCTGGACATAAGCCAAGGCGCCGAGCCAGACGTGGACGCTAACCCAGATGGGGACAGCGAGCCTGGCCCCGGCGCCCCCACCGACAGCCTGCCCCTCAGCCCCTCCGAGCGCAGAAGGCTGAGCAGGTGGAGATGATGATGAATTTCTCTGGGAGCGGACTTGGAGCCGCGCAGGAGGGCGCATGATAAACCCAAGGAACAAGCGCTTCTGCCTCGCAGAGGACATAGTGGAGAAGATATTCCACATCCTCAAGGACGCGCCCAACGGGCCAGACGAGCTGACCATACTCGCCAGCCCGGAGATGCCGCTCGGCGAGGGCAGCCTGCCATTCGTCTCCGTCGACGTGCTTGACGGGGACGCGACGGACACTTTGGCCACGCGGGACATCTCAAACGACGGGCAGACCATAACCGTAGTCAGCACCATAACCCTGAACTTCAGGACGGACATGAGCAACGGCGTCAACAACGGCATAGCGGCGGCCGCCAGCTACCACCGCTGGGCCATGCGGACGCTGATGAACGACAGGGGCCTGAAGCAGATGTGCGAGGGGCCGATACTGCCGGTGGGCTGGTACCTCTACGGCGACACCCACGAAGTCACGGCCAAGGGCCTCATACAGAAGCTGCAGTTCAGGCACAAGCTAAACATCTCGGAGGCGTGGGAAGACCCGCCCCCCCAACCACAACACCTTAAAACATAGGAGACACAATGCCATACACATCCGCCTTCAAGATACTGGGCATGAAGAACGTGGAGCAGTTCAACACGGGCGGCGGCTCGCTGTACCTGTTCCCGCCGCCCCTGAACTTCACCCCCAGCACCGCCTCCGCCGCCAAGGAGGCCATGTCCCTCTGGCTCTGGAAGGACGCGGCCAGGCAGGAGATCAACGAATGGCTCAAGCCCTGGTGCACGCTCTCCAGCGATGGCCTGAAACTGAGCTTCAAGCAGCAGAAAGTGGAGTTCAACCCCAACGACGGGCCAAAGGTCTCCAAGCTCACCGGCACCTACGAGGAGGCCAAGCTGACCTTCGACGCGCTGGACATAGCCCTGTCCCCCGTGCATTACATAGACCTCATGGGCGACCAGAGGCTGGTGGACTACTTCGCCAAGCCCCCCGGCACCGACAGCCGCGCGGGCGGAACACTCATGACCACCGTCGGGCCGACCAAGCTGGCCCGCAAGGTCTATCTGGCCTACGTGAGCCTGGGCCACCCAGAGTTCGAGGACCGCTGCTCCGTGGTCTGGTTCTACGGCGAGCTTGCCGCTGACATAGAGGGCGAGTTCTCCATATCCAACCCCGTCAAAGGCTCGGTCACGGTGGAGTGCTACGAGTTCCCCAAGTTCAGGCAGCCAAACGGCCTGCCCGCCTACTTCGTCTTGGAGGCCCCCGTGGCACAGGAGCCATCTGGCTGGTAAGGAGCGACAATGAACGCAGTCGAATCAGTCACCCTCGCCCACATCCGCTTCCTGTCCCACACGGCGGAGAAGGCCATAAACAAGGACAGGAAGCCGGACGAGCCTACCACCTTCGACGGGCTGATGGGCCTGGTGAACGGCATCGAGGGCGGGGAGGGCCAGGCCCTGGCCAAGGGCCTGCCTTTCTACCTCGGCGAGACGCCCCTCACCCCCTACCTCCTCATAGCCGCCACGACGGAGGCGGGCAAGCTGGCCGAATACATAAAGAGGCCGGACGGCCCCGAGCTGAAGCAGGCCCTTGAGGAGGCTTCCAGCAACTGCCTCACGATGGACGTGCCGACGCTGGTGGAGCTGGCCCTGGATTTTTTCGGCAGGTTCTCTCCCTGGCAAAGCAGCACCCTCGGCTATTTGGAACGGGCGGGGCTTCTAAAGAAGAGAGAAAGCAAAGAAAACTAGGGAACTGGAGGGGCACTGCGGACCATTTCAGGCTCGCCATGTTCGACGCGGGCCTGGGGTGGGACGAGACGCTCACAATGCCGCTGGCGGACTCACTGTCGATCCTTGAGTCCCACCTGGACAGGCTGATGGTTGAAAGGCACAGGCAGGCCGAGTCCGTCTGGGCATCTATAGCCCCCCACTCGTCCACGCGCATACCCGCCCCCGAGCCGCCGGAATTGGAGGAATGAAATGGAAGAAATCACAGAAGAAATGCTCAACCCGCGCTGGGCGAAGGCCGTGCGCGACCACATGAACAAGGCCAATGCGCTCTACAAGTCCAAGGACAACCCCTTTTTCCCGTGTCCGATAATGGCCGACGACGGGCTAATCCTCGTCCTTCATGCGGAACATCGAGAAAGGAAAGGGCTCCTCTCTTTTGCAGGCAGGGCAGACGAGTGGGCAGCTGGTGCTGGACCTTTCCTGTCCCATCTCAGTCCTGCAAACAGGGCAGTAATAACGGTCGGAATACCTGTACCTGACCGTTTTTATGCGGAGAACACTGCCGTACTTAACAAACTCCTCTCGCGGGGGGCGTTCTTTGATCTGCACTTGAAGCTCTCCCACCTCTTTTTCAAGCTGGGCGTTCTTTTCTTGCAGGCCCACCAGTTCCTCTTCAACAAACGCTACCAGGTCGCGCAGAACAAGGGCCTCGTCCGTCATGCCGTCCTGCGGCAGCCGCCCGAGTAGTTCTTTGATTCGCTCTTGGAAGTCCATGCTGCCATCCATTGTAGCCCCATGACGCACGAACCTAAAACAGCCGACGGAGTTGTTTCACGATGACCGGCGAAACTAAAATAACGCGAAAGAGCGAGACAGCCGCGCAGGGCGGATTCGCTCCGCCCCAAAGCGGCGGGGGGCGCGGGGGGGAATTGAGCAGGGCGAACCCCCCGCGCAGCATTGCCTTTGAAGCCTTCCTCATAAGCCTGTCATTCTTTGCCACAACGTGCCTCGCCTTCGCAAAGAAGCTGGGCATGCTGGAGCTGACCTGGCTGCAGGTGTTCACGCCCGTCATGGGCTACTTCGCGATCCTGGCCATCGTGGCCGCAGCCGGGGTCGCAATATGCTTCTGGATTCACCTGGGCCCGTTCCTGATCCCGACGTGGCGGCTGTGGAAAATCCAGCGCATGGTGAAGCGGCGCGACAGGCTGGGCAGAAAGATCAACGCGGAGGTGGAGAGGATGGGGAGGGGATGATGGCTACAGCAAAGATGCACCCAAAGCCATTGAGAAGACCATTGCGCTGGGAAGGGCTTCGTTTTGGAGGGCTTGGAGTTCTTTTCTCTCCCTTAGATATTTTGCCCGGACATCACAGTAGCTTTCCAGGTCGTCGTTGGTGTCCTCAAACTCAATATCAAAATTCTGCCCTTCCTGCCAGGCCTTGTATATGATCGCGTCCACTTTGTCAAAGTCGAGGGTCTCAACGGGGCCGAACCTGAATATGACTTTCTCGCACATAGGCCCCTCCTTGGCTTATGCTATCGGCAATTCTGCCCAAAACTTTAGGGGATATAGCCATGCTGCAAATGGGTTTCCATTTAGACATATCAGGGCTGGAAAACGACGTGTTTGGCCTGATGAGCAGCAAATTCGTTTCGCTCGCTGGCGTCAAGGGTTCCAAGCCGAGGCCCATGATTGACAGGGTGGTTGCGAACACCGTCAACTTCTGCGCCCACAGCGCACAGGAGGCCATCGTCGACAGGATCGGCAGGGAATACAACATCAGGGAGAAGAGGGGCATGGGCAGGTTCCCCTCGTTCATCCAGAGCCAGGTGAAGATAACCCAATTTGCCAACGCTGGGAAAGGCAGCCCATACGTCGCGGAGCTGACAGCCGCCCCATTCAGCGAAGAGGCAAAGGCCAACAGGCCCAACGCCATACCCCTGATACTGGACATACTTGAGGAAGGCTCCTACCGACTGCCATTCATTGGGAAAAACGTGGCGTTCCCCAATTCCAAGACGACGCGGGAAGGCGGCACCTTCAGGGGCAAGGTCAGGAGAGAATACGAATGGGAAAGCCTCGGCATCAGCAAAATTGAAGGCGAAAGGAAGCGGAGCAGAGGCGAAAGAAAACGGGGCAGCCGCTATGAGCTGCTAAGGGGCGAGAAAGGCAGGGGCATCTTCATGATCAGGCCCAAGGAGGGCAAGGGCAATGGGGCCAAGCATCTGGTGTTCCAGCGCGTAAAGGGCATGAAAAAGCCAAATCTGCTCTATTCGACATGGAAGAAAGGAAGCCCCATCACCAAGCAGAAAGACTCCCTGCATTTCGTAAGTCTGGCCGAGGAGACCATAAACCGCGTCGTCGAGAGGCACTTCCTTGACTTGGCGGATAAACTTGGTGACGGCAGGAGCCTCACGGGCCAGTTCAAATACTATGAGAACGCAGTATGGATGAAGTGATGGCTATTGAAATGCCCCATTCGCCGCCGCCCAAGCTGTCAGGAAGTGGCGGTTTATCTTTTCGGCAATCAGCACCTTTGCTGCGGCCACCTGCGCCTCATATTCGGCATCGTGCCGGGCGGTCTCTTCTTCCATCTTCCGCGTTCTCGCCACGATCTCTGCCGTCTCTTGCTCAATTTGGGCAGTCTCTGCCTCTGTCTGGGCGATCTCTTCTTCAAGCCTCTGCGTTATCGCTATGGTTTCCGCCGTATCCCTCTCGATTTGGGCGATCTCTGCCTCTGTCTGGGCCAGATCGGCGAGGTCGGCTGCGTCGTGCGAAACAAAATCAAAAAGCAGGCAGTCCACAGGGCCAGCGGCCAAAGCCGCCTCCACCGCGCCAGCGGGGATCACCCCGTTCACGCACTCTATGCGGATTTCCAAGCCCCGCTTCCTTTTCCCCACCGCAGCGCTCCTTTCCTCCATTATCGGCAAACAGGCCGGAAAACTAAAGGGAAAACATCATGGCAAAACCAATCACCATAAAAATCGTAGCGGACGCGACCAATTTGCAGTCGGTGATACAGCAGACCATCGCAAACACAGAAAACCTTGGGACTCAAGTAAGGAGGCTGGAATTTGTTACCAGCGAGACTAACGCGGCGCTGAGAAAGCAAAACGAATCTTTGATGGATTCGACAAAGCGGCTGGCGGAGAAACAGGTGGCCATCAAAGAGGCCATAGCCACAGGCAAGCAGCAGGCAAGCGCCATCAGAAAAGTCATATCCGAGTCAGAAAACGAGGTGGCCGCCGCGATAAAGGCGAGGAAAGAGGAAGAGAAAAAAGAGGCGGCGCTCAAAAAGACCAACGCAACTCTGGAACAGCAGATAAAGAAGCTGGGCGAAAAACAAGCGGCACTCAGGAAAACCGCGAGCGAAACCAAGAGCTTTAGTGCCACAGTCAAAGAAGCCGGGAAAGCCATGCAGGATGTGAACATACACCTAAATGGCAGCACGGGCAGGCTCATTGGAGTCAATGTTGCCGCCAACGCCATAACCGGCGCGTTCAGGCGCCTCGCCCACCAATGGCGCGACGCGCTGAACACCACATTGCAGCTCGAGTCCGCCCAGCGCATACTCAAGCACTCCGTAGAGGACGGCGGCGCGGCCTTCGATTGGGTCAAGGAGAAGGCGCTGAAGTACGGCCTGGCCGTCTCCGACCTCGCACACGAGTACGGCCTCCTGATGTCCGCCACAAGGAACTCAAAGCTCTCCACAAAGGAGATACAGGACGTCTTTGAGTCCTTCGCCATAGCGTCGAGCGCCATGGGCCTCACGGCGGAGAAGGCCAACCTGATCTTCTACGCATTGAGGGAGGGCTTCAGCAAAGGCAAGGTCTATACGGCGGACTTCATCAGGCAGATGGGGACGCACCTTCCCGGCGCGGCCAACAGGGCGGCCAAGGCCATGAACATGACCGAGCAGCAGTTCCTCAAGGCCCTCGGCGCCGGAAAGATCATGGCAGAGGACCTCTACCCCAAGCTGGCCAAGGTGCTGAAGGACGAGCTTGGCCCGGCAGCCGTCGAAGGGGCCAACGCCCTCCAAGGCTCCATCAACAGGCTGCGGGACAGCCTGCAATTGTTCTACCTGGAGGTCGCCAAGGGCGGCGCAAGCGGCGGCGTGGCGAAGCTGGCCAACGACATGCACCTGGCGCTCAGGGACCCGGCCGCCATAGTGCAGGCCAGGGAGCTTGGGGCGTCGCTGGCCACCGCCGCGAAGGTGGCCGGGGGGCTGGCCAAGGGCATCTGGGAAATGAGGCAGTACATAATCCAGATGGGCAAGGCGTGGGCCGCGACCTGGGCCCTCGCCAAGGTCAAGAACTGGGTCGCCGACCTAAAGAAGCTCATACTGGAGAAGGCCGCAGCGGCGAAACAGGCATGGCAGAACGCCACGGCAGTAAAGGCCGAGACTGTGGCCATGATTGAAAACACGAAAGCGACGCAACTGAACCTTGCGGCGCGGCTCAAGCTGGCGGGCCAAGAAGCCTTTGACGCCATGCAAAAAATCAAGGAACTCATAAGGACAAAAGAAATAACTTTCGCGGAGGGCAAGCAGCGCTGGCAGATGCAGCAGACCCGCCTAGAGGCCATAAAGAAAGCCTACGCGATGGACCAATTGACGGGGGCAACAACTAGGCTCAAGGCGGCGATGGCCGCCCTCGGCGGGTGGATGACGGTGATCAACCTTGCGATAATGGCCGCTGGCGCGGCGTGGGCATGGTACAAAAAGAAGCAGGACGACGCCAAGGCGGCGACGGAACAGGCCAAAGAGAGGATAGAGCAGCAGAGGCGGTCCCTGCAGGACGCCTTGGTGACATTGCAGGAGCAGGCCGCCGCCCTGGGGAGGGCCAAGGAGGGCAGCGACGAATACAACAAAGGCGTCCTGCGGATGAAGGACACCATCCTGGAGCTGCAGAAGGAATACCCCGGCCTATTGGCCAACCTAAAGCTGGAGGGGGAGAGCCTAGAGAGCATCAACGGGCAGCTGAAGGAGCAGGTCAACTGGCTGGCAAAGATCATGCGCATGAAGGCCATGTCCGCGCAGGACGACGTGACCGAGAACAAGAACGCCATCGAAATGGCGAAGGCGAAGATGTTCTACCTGAAGGAAGCGGGGAGGCACCAAAAGACGGTTTATTACCATGGCGAACCGTTCCAGGTGGACACCGCTGAATACGCAGCCCTAAAGAAAGAGCTGAAGGAGCTGGAGTCCCAGGCCAAAGGCTTTGAAGATGCGGCGCAGAAGGCCCAGAACGCTTGGGAGCGGTTCCAGAACCAGCAGAACATGCTGAAGCCCGGCAAGGGCGGCACAGGGGGCGACAAAGACGGCGGCAGGCCCGACAGGAGCATAGTCACCGACCTGGAGCACAGGCAGAGGATGCTCCAGTACGAGGCGGACGAGCTGGCCACCCTCAAGAAAATCTCCCACCAGAAGAAGCTGGACCACGAGCTCGCCCAGATAGACGCCAAGCTGGAGAAGGACACGCAGCGCATCCGAGAAGAGAACTTCCAGACGGCGGCATACAAAGAGGTCGAAATAGCGAGGGTCACGGCAGTCGCCAACTCTGCAAAAGCAAAGGCCCACAGGGAGTTCCACGACGCGGTCGAGGCGGACAGGAATGCATTGGCCGAGGCGGAGCGGAAGCTCATGGAGGGCGCAGAGATCGCCGAGGCGGAGGGCCTGGACAGGCGCATAGCCAGGATCAGGCAGAACACGAACAGCGCCATAAGGGAGTACCTGCGTGAAGCCATCGCCAAGAACGGGCTTTGGGGCGTGAACTGGAAGGCCGTCGCCGACCGCAGGGCCGCAGGGGAGACGGAGGAGCGGAACGCCACCGACGACTTCAACCAGAAGCAGGAGGAGGCCAGGCTGAGGCGCGTCCAGCAGGCATACACCGAAATAGGCAGGCAGGTCAGGCACATAGAGAAGTCCAAGGGCGCGGCGTTCAGGGCCGACTACCAGAGGATATTCGACGAGATAGCCCAAAAGTGGCCAGACGCAAAGGAGGCCATTGAGCAGTTCAAGGAGGAGATCAACTTCGACGGCACCGCCTTCCAGGGCATCACCCACGGCTTCAGGCAGGCGCTCAAGGAGTGCGAGAGCAGCTACACGCTGTTCGCCAACGCAATGAAGGGCGTCGCGCAGGACCTCCAGAGCACCATGGCCACCGCCATGCAGGACTCATTCACCAGGGGCATGACGGGCGCCGAGAAGTGGAACAGGATGTGGGACAGCATGCGGAGCTCCGCAGTCTCCAACCTCACGCAGATCATGGCCAAGAAGGCGATGGCGCTCACCTTCGACAAGCTGATTGAGAAGTACGAGGAGTGCTCATTCAAAAAGAAGATGGCAAAGAAGATGGCAGAAATGAATGTGACAAACATGGAGATGGCGCAGCGCGTGGCCCTGACCCATGCCATCCTCGCAGGGAATGCGGCCGAGGTCGCGGCCGTATTGGCCAAGCAGCCAGTCAC
>Ga0268262_10003894_pt1 | contig 15767 bp, 12 predicted proteins | sample TergutNc150P3_FD_190354 | JGI IMG/M metagenome (GOLD analysis project Ga0268262, IMG submission 190354) | Nasutitermes corniger P3 segment gut microbial community from laboratory colony in Florida, USA - Nc150 P3 (SPAdes) (version 2) | ecosystem: Host-associated > Arthropoda: Insects >... | reverse complement strand
TTACTTCCAAAAGCGTAAAAGGCGAAGAGATGTTTTTCTCCCTTGCCTTTGAAAAGCCAAGCTGTCTTTTGGATTACATCGGGCAGAGGGGTTCTTTATTCCTGATTGACAGGGAAAGGCTTGAAAACACCCATGAGAGCCTTGTACGCGAGTACCACGGGCTTTATTCGAGGGCGGTAAGGGAAAAGTACGAATATCCCCTGCCTGAGCGGCTGTTGCTTAATTTTGAGGAAATGCTTAAAAATTACGCTTCTTCAGTTTCCCGCGTGATTTCGTTTAGATCGATTAAAGGGGAGGCAAAAAAGGGAGTCTGCCACATTGAGCTTGCCTGCGAACCGGGACGCAGTTTTTTCGGCAACATCAATTACCTAAAAGAAGAATTTGCCTCTTTACTTGGAAGCGGCTGGCAGATAGCCGTCGCGGCGGAATCGCAGGTACAAGCCGACCGTATAAAAACGCTTCTTGAGCCGCATGCTTCCTTGTCGATAATGGCAGTCCCTCTTTCCGCCGGATTTTGTCTGCCGGATATCAAATTTATGCTGGTGCAGGAAAATGAAATTTTCGGCAGGCGTAAACTTCCGCCGCGCTCCTTAAAAACCGTACGCTCCAGCCCGATAGACACCTTTCTAGAAATCAACCCGGGCGATTACATTGTCCATGTAAACCACGGTATCGGTCTTTTTAAAGGTATCGAAAGATTGTCGTCCGGCGGTAACGAAAGGGACTACATAAAAATCGAATACGCCGACGAGGAAACCGTATTTGTTCCCGTAGAACAGCTTAACCTTGTACAGCGTTATATCGGAAACGACGGCTTGCAAGCGCCGCGGTTAGACAAGCTGGGCTCAAAAAGCTGGGAAAACAGGAAAGGGAAGGTAAAGAAATCAGTAGAAGACATCGCGCATAAACTGATAGAGCTTTATTCAAAACGAAAACAGGCGCAAGGCTTTGCGTTCCCCAAAGACAGCGAATGGCAGACAATGTTTGAAGCCGCCTTCCCGTTTGACGAGACGGAGGATCAACTCCGCTGTATACAGGAAATCAAGCAGGACATGGAAAGCTCTTCGCCCATGGACAGGCTTGTCTGTGGCGACGTAGGATACGGTAAAACGGAAGTCGCTCTGCGCGCGTGCTTCAAAGCGATAATGGGCGGGAAGCAAACCGCCTTCCTTGCCCCCACGACAATCCTTGTTGAACAGCACTATGAAAACTTTTTGGAAAGATTTTCGCGCTTTTCCGTAAATGTCGCCATGCTTTCGCGTTTTGTAGACAAAAAGAAAACGCGTATAATTCTTGAACAGTTAAAAAAAGGCGAGATTGATTTACTGATAGGCACTCACAGGATTATTCAGAGGGACGTACAGTTTAAAAACCTCGGCTTGATTGTAATTGACGAAGAACAGCGTTTCGGCGTAAAAGACAAGGAACGCTTAAAGGAACTAAAAACAAACGTGGACTGCCTGACACTTACCGCGACGCCGATTCCCCGCACACTCCACATGAGTCTTGTAAAAATAAGGGACATGAGCCTATTGGCTACCCCTCCCGGCGGCAGACATCCGATAGAGACGTTTGTCGAAGAATACGACGACCATTTGATAGCGCAGGCTGTCCGCAGAGAGGTTGAAAGGGGAGGGCAGGTCTTTTTCCTGCACAACCGTATTGAATCGTTAAAAGAGATACGCATTAAGTTAGAACGCTTAATGCCTGAGATACTGATTGAAACCGCTCACGGACAGATGGATTCGCAGGAACTTGAAGACGTAATGCGCCGTTTTATTCACGGCGGTTTCCATGTTCTTGTATCGACAACGATTATAGAGAACGGCATAGATATTCCGAATGTCAACACAATCATCATAGACCGCGCCGACATGTACGGCGTATCGCAGTTATACCAGTTAAGGGGCAGGGTAGGGAGGTCAGACCGTGTAGCGTACGCCTATCTTTTCTATCCCGAACAAAAAGCGCTTTCGGAAATAGCGATGAAACGTTTACAGACAATTTCCGATTTTACGGAACTCGGTTCCGGTTTTAAAATAGCCATGAAAGACATGGAAATCCGGGGAGCGGGAAATCTCTTAGGCAGAGAACAATCGGGCGACATTTATTCGGTCGGTTTTGATTTATATGTGAAACTCTTGGAAGAAGCCGTAAAGCGTCTTGAAGACTCCAATTACGAGTCAGAAACGGAAACCCTGCTTGAACTTGAATACACAGGCTTCATTCCCGACTCATACATCGACTCTCCCCAGCAGAAAATGGAAGTATACAAAATGATAGCCGCAATACGCGACAAAGAAGACTTGGAGCGCGTATACTCGGAATTGCTTGACCGCTTCGGTCCGCTCCCCGATGAAGCCGCGTCCCTGCTAGCGCTTGCCGAAATCAGGATTATATGCCGCCAATTAACGGTATCAGTACTCAAAGAAAGGTCCGGCGTTGTGCGGATAGAGTTCGCTAAGGCGGCGCGTGTAAACGTAGAGCGTCTTATACGCATGATGCAGCAATCCGCCGGCAAGGTAAAATTAGATCCAAAAAAAGCGAACGTAATTCTGCTTACGACGGGCAGTATCGGCTTGAAAGAAAAGAGCGAATTTATCCGCGAGAAACTGTCGTCTCTCGCGGGCTAGAACGTGTAACCTACGGATAATACTAATGACGATTTAAAAGGTTTCTTATAGTCTTTATCATATCCAAATATAAATATATGAAATGGAGGGTTGTATTGAAATCCGATATTTCCGTAAAGACCGGGGAGATAGCTTGTGGTTATTTTAAGTCCTCCCTGTATAACGGGAGAAAAAATAGATGAATTGAATTCAATTTGAATTATATCGGAATTAGCCTTTCCTGAGGAACTACCAGGAGTCATAAATTTTCCATAATCAGTGTCTTTTATATAGGCTATACCAAATCTGCCATAAGGAATAAACGCAAAATTACCTGCCGGAATTGGATAATTTATACTGAATAATCCGCTAATGCTGAAAAATTCAGAATTTACATAGTATAAATTAAACCCAAAAAACAGCAAATCCGTAGAAAGATAAAAAGAGTTAGCGTCGTTTTTTTTGTCAAAAAGGTTTGCATACCCCAATTCAAAGTAAAAAGTATTGTTTGTATGCAGTTTATCAGACGTTTCTTTTTCTTTCTGTCTCTTGGAAAGAAGCTCTTTATCTCCTCTGGCAACGCTTCCAAATGATTTAATACGCCAGTTACCGTATTCGCGTACCCATACGGACTTAGCGTCCTTATTATTTATTGTGAATGTAACAGTATATTCCTCGCCTTCTCCCGTTACTTCTTTTACCTCAGCTTTAAGCGCGCCGGAACCGGTTCTGATGCTGTCTTCAATTGTCCATGCTACCGCAATGTCCATAGCGCCTATCAGATCCTCGCGGCTTTTCTCTATGAAGGCGCGTCTTGCGGATGCAGGCGCTCTTTTAAACAATTCTTCAAGAGCGTATTCCGCGTTTTCGCCTATACAGGCGTTGGATAAATATTCAGCTATATGCGGATAAACGGCTTTGTTCTCTCCAAGTCCTTTAACAAATTTTTCAAGAAGCGTGTCTAAAGCGGCTCTAAAAGTTTCCGGTTTGGGATTCAATGCTCTGTTAATAAACGGCTGAAGCGTGCTTAAAGGAATAGCGTAATTAGCCGCCTGTCTTCTCATGCCGCTTAACGTGTTCACGCCGGCTACGGCGTAACCTGAAGGGACATTACGCTGAGCAACCAAAAGAGGACCGCCTGAATTCCCGCTGTCAACCTGCGCCGTATGCTGGATATAAGGTCCCATCATTGTATCGTCGTTAAAACTTTTGGGAAATTTAACGGAAGCGTTAGATATCATACCGCGCCCGAACTGCCAGATAGGCGTTATACCAAGCCCGGGAAACCCGGCTGAATACGCGTCTTCTCCCTCATCAACGGCTCTTGTAAGAAAAGATAATCCCTGCGTTACAAAAGGTTTTTCGCCCGCCGGTATCGCCATGATTGCGAGATCCGCTTCCACATCGGTGGCTATAAGTTTTAAATTTTCTATTTTTTTTGTAGTTCCGTCCGCGCGTTCAAACGTGATGGAAATAGTATGAGCCTGAGAGATAACATGGTTGTTGGTAATAACATATAAATTTCCTTTCGCGTCATTGTATAAAAACCCCGAGCCAAAGGCGCCGCCTAAAATTATATCAATGAACTTAGCGGAATCTTTTTCTCCTTGTTTTTCATATTCTTTTTTTGCTTTTTCAAAATACGCTACAATACCGGGATGATAACTTTGATTTATTAATCCGACATAATCGCGCAGAACAGAAGCTCCCTGCTGCGCATATATACAAACCGGAAAAATGCAAATAAACAAAAAAGTAATATAACGCTTCATAAATTCCCTTATTTACGTTTCACTATATTGCAAAGATAAAATATACCCATAAAGTTCCTAACGCAATCCCGGTAATTTCGTATTAGGTAATTTAGCGCCGCCCGGAAGATTATCTTTTACGGCTTGAGTAGCCGTGTCTTTCGCCAGATCTTTTAATTTCTTTTCAAATTCAGCTTTCTTGGCGTTAAGATTGTTCTTCATTTGATCTACTGCCGATTTGTCGCCTTTTACCGCTTTTAACAGCGTATCAACCTCTTCTTTAGAAGCAAATCTGCCGTCGATATACTGGTCAATTTTTTGCCGTAACGCTTTTTCAAGCTCATCCATAGCTTTTTTTACATAAGCCTCCGCTATACTGCGTAACGCTTTGGCAAATAAATCGGCGATATTTGAAGTAATTTTAAATTCATCAGTTTGATTTATTTTATGAATATATTGCATTCCCAAATTGATGTTTCCCGCCTGTCTTATAGCGACATCAATCGCTTCCGCGATAGTCCCGTTCGGATTTACAAGCGCGGCTTGATTTATTTTTATATCTCCTCCGCTGGAGAATCCGCCGTCAGGTTGTCCTGTCATTTTTACGGTGAATTCCGACGTACCTTTTAATCCGTCTACACCTAAACCTTTTAACTGTTCTCCAAGGCTTACAGGGAATCCTTTTCCCGCTACTACCGCGTTAAACCGCTCTTGAGATACCGTTCTTATATCGGCTTTTCCGTTAAAAGAAACATTCCGCATGTTGCCTGATTCTTCTTTCGCGGCAAAGTCAAGGGTAATAGCGGGTTTGTTACTGTCTAATTTATATGTTAAATCGGGATCAGAGCTAATGTTACGCAAATCAAAAGACCAGTTCCATGTGTCAATCGTAAAATCAGACGCAAGTACGCCTAAATAAAACGCGGGATATGTTACTGTTGGGAAAATAACGTCCCTTCCCTTAAAGACAACCTTGGGTTCTTTTTTTGGTTTTTCTTTCTTTTTTGGTTTGTTCGCGGATTGAGCTTTTAACTCATCCAGAACTTGAAGAGCCATAATACCGTAATCAAGATACTGATTAGCCGCGCCTGAAAGCGCTTCGCGGATAAACGGTTCTATAGCCGCAAAAGCCGCGCCGCTATTCGGGTCTATGTATGATTTTAAATGATTTATATCAGATGTTATCGCGTTACGCGCGTTTGTTTCCATGCGTCGCGCTTTATTTATATCCGATTCAATACCGTTTGCAATTGTCGTAACGTCATTTGCGGTGGATTGCACTGTATTTACAGCGGTAGTAATTTTTTCTATTGTATTCTTGATTGTTTGAGGATCGCGCATATCGTTTACATTAATTTTAAGCAGAGGTTCGGTTTCAGAACGAAGCTCATTCACTTTGGTGTGGGAACTCTCTACCTGCGCTTTGTATTTTATCGATGTTTCATCATAAAAACTTATTGCCTCGTCATAAAGTTTCGGCGTACTAAGTTTGTCGAACTCCTGATCCAACAGAGCCATTGCGTCAAAATTCTTTAAATCGACCAAAGGAGGCTCGTCGCTTTTTTCCTTCTCAACTTTTTCTTTCTTTTCTCTTGGCGGTTTTCCCGGTAATGAGCCTGATACATTTCTTTCGGTTCCAAAGCGAATAGTGTCCGCGCGAATTTCCTCAATATAAACTTTTCCGCGAAGTATCGCCTGCGTTTTAATGCGTATCTCTATTTTTCCCATCTGGAACAAGTTTGTCATTGGTTTGTCGCGGTTTGCCACAGTTATGCCGCCGATAGCGATGCGTAAAGGAACAAGGCTTAAGCGTAAATTGTCAACGTTTGATCTTGCCTCAAAAGCGGCTTCAAATCCCAATTCCATAGCTCTTTCCAAAAGCGGGTTTGCGAAAATAGCAAAAAATAAAATTACGGCGGCTGTAATACTTGCCGCAAAAACAATGGGGACTAATTTAACAGGACCTTTCTTATTTGATTTTACTATCTTTAAAAGATTTTTTAATTTTTTTACGTCTTCTTTTGTTAAATTGCCGCGAATTATGTAAAAATCATCTTTGAGTTCAAAACAGGAATAAAGGAATTGTTTATCCTGCGGATGTTCGATATATTTTGCGTATTTTCTGTCAAGTTTATTTTTTTTAATTGGTTTTTTAAAAGAACCCGGCGCTTTTACGGTATTTTGTTTTTTTTCAGTTTCATTTGACATTTGATTCTCCTTTTAACCTTTCATTGCGTTATCAATTGCCGAAATCAATGGAAATTTAACAATTGCCTGTACAATTTTTGAATTTCTTATTTTTGGACCTAAAGTGTTTCTGTAAAGCGGAATTAACGCTATGAACAAAAAGAATATCGGAAGCCAAAGAATAAGACCTGAGACCAGTCCGCCCATGACAAGAGTGTTATTAAATTTTGTAAATGGCACGAACGGCATGTTGTAAAGCTGGGTAAAAAAAGCATTTAACGAATCAATATTAAGTACAAACCAGCCTACGCTGTCAAGCGAATACGCTATTACCGGATATAATATCTTTATTATCGCAAGAGCCGCTATTTTTCCCCCGTGATGATGTGTAAAAAAGAACGATATTAAAAAAAGTACAATCCAGAACGCGTTGCCTGCGGGTATAAGCCCTAAAAGTATGCCCCATGCAAATCCTGCGGCTATCTGGGTTTTACTGACATTTCCATTTAAGGCAAGAATTAATTTTGCAATCCCCTTAATCATGTTAAATTCCTCCTAATTTACTTGCTATAAAAATACATTCTATGGTAAAATTGAATAGATGTCAAATACCTCCGGACAAACCGACTTTTTTTGTCACGTTCAGCGAATAACAGAAGCTTTTTTAACAAAAAGAGCGAAAAAACGTCATGAAAAGAAAGAAAAGCGCAAGGCAAAAAACCCTATTTTAGACTGGCTGGACGCTTTTATATGGGCTGCCGGTATGGTTTTACTGGCAAATCAGTATCTGATGCAGGCTTACAGGATTCCTTCGGGCTCAATGATAGATACGCTTAACATAGGCGACCATGTTTTTGTTAATAAAATCGTCTATGGACCCGAATTACTGCCCGGTTTTTTCAAATTACCAAGCATAATACACCCGAAACGCAATGATATTATTATTTTTGAAAATCCGTCGTATATTTCGCGGGGAACCGCCTTTGACGTTACACAACGGGTTATTTATATGCTTACTTTGACGTTAATCGATATTGATAAAGATGAAAAAGGAGAGCCAAGGGTTCATTTTCTTATAAAACGCTCCGTAGGGTATCCGGGAGACAGAATTATTCTGGATAAGGGCGATGTAAAAATACGTTTTTCAGGCGAGGATCGCTGGATCGATGAAAAGGACTATAACGCCGCTATGGGGTGGAATCACAATGTAAGCAGATTAATGACGAGGGAGCAATACCCGGCTCTTTACGCGGCGGCAAAAGCGGCGGGGTGGATGGATGTTAAACTAAATCCTTCCGAGACATTGTTTTCGCAGTCATCGGGAACAAGTGAAATACGCTTCCCCGATTACCTTGCTTATGAGAATATAAGAATTGAAACGCTGCGGAAGGCGGCTCCCGGCGATACGCGTTACGCCGCCCTTTTGGCAAAGCATCGTCTTGGCTGGTATGTGCCGAAAGGAAGAGTCTTGCCGTTAGGGGATAGCCGCGACAATTCAAGGGACGGACGTTATTTTGGTCCTGTAAAAGAATCAAAAATAAACGGAAATGGAATGATTGTTTACTGGCCGATATGGCGGTTTGGGAGAATTAAGTAGGGGAGTATGTTTGATAAATGGACGCAATATTCATATACGGCTCAAAGAAGACAACAATACAAGCTTATAAAATATATTTCTGTTTTTATTTTTCTGTATATCTTGTATAATTGTTTTAGCGCGTTCTTTTTCTCCGTATGGGTTGTTGATAATAATACAATGCAGCCGGGAATTAATTCAGGCGACCGTTTGTTATTCACTTCTTTTGTTCCTCCTTCATGGATTCTTAATAAAAGCGATCAGAATAAATATCTGTTTAAGCGCGGCAGTATTGTGTTAGTGGATATGGGGCGTTATAAAGAAAAAAAATTACCTTTGCGCGTAATTGACGGAATTGTAAGATTTTTTACAGCGCAAAGAACAAGCATATTTTCAGGGAAAAAACAATATCATATAAAAAGAGTTATCGCTCTTCCCGGCGATGAAATTTCCATGAGTAATTATGTGTTCAGGGTAAAAGCCGCCGGAAGCGCTTACAGCCTTACTGAGTTTGAACTTTCTGAAAAACCGTATCAACCGTATATTCCGCATACGTCTGAATTGTGGGATGATTCAATTCCGTTCTCAGGCAATATGGATACGATTGTTTTAAGGCATGACGAATGTTTTGTAATATCAGACGACAGAAGCAATACAAATGATTCGCGCACATGGGGAGCCGTGCCTGTTTCATTAATTACGGCGAAGGCTTTGCTTAGATTCTGGCCCATCGCAAAGATAGAAATATTTTAAGAAATTGAAAACAAGCGCGTCGCTTTACATTCATATTCCCTTTTGCTCCTCATTCTGCGATTACTGCGATTTTTTTTCAGTAACCAATAATTTAGACGAAGGTTACATTGATTCATTTATTACCTCGCTGATTAAAGATATAAATTATCAGATAGAGTATTTTAACATTGGTGAAATTCCCGCCGCGTACATAGGAGGCGGCACTCCTTCCATACTTGGGAAAAAACTCTCCCGTCTCTTTGACGCGTTAAAAGAAATCCCTTTTTTTACGCCGGAAGAATTTACAGTCGAGGCGAATCCGGAGTCCTTAACAGAGGAGTTTCTTTCAGTCTGCCGGCGGGGCGGAATAAACAGGCTGAGTCTTGGAGTGCAGACTTTTCATGAACCTTCGCGTCTTAGCGTAAACAGGGTTGGGAGCGTCCTTTTGCTGGAAGAACGTCTGAAATCGGCATTGCGGTATTTCCCCGGCGCTCAAACAGGGGCTGATTTATCCGTAGACCTTATGACGGGGTTACCGTACCAAACCGAAGAGATAATCACAGAAGACATAAAAAGGATTCGCGTCTTTAACCCGTCGCATATCTCGCTTTACAGCCTGACTGTGGAAAATAACACGGCGTTGGAAGAAAAGCTCAATAAAAAGGAAATAACAATGCCCCACATGGATAATGCTGACTCTCTTTGGCTTTTGGGCTGCGAATTGCTTAAAAACGAAGGTTACGCTCATTATGAGGTTTCCAATTTTGCCCTTGCCGGGAAGCAGTGCCTTCACAATTTGCGCTACTGGCATATGAAGAATTGGATTGGCGCGGGTCCTTCGGCGTCAGGCACTCTGATAGACGAACAAACCGCAACAGCGAAACGGTTTACCTACGCAAAAGACGTTGACATGTATATAAAAACGCCGTTAATTACTTCCGCGCAATGTGAAGAAATAGACAAAAAAACTCTTTTGAAGGATACGATTTTAATGGGTTTCCGCCTGAAAAATTGGACTGAAAACGAATTATTCAAAAACAGGTTTGGCTGTTCATTGGAAGAGTGTATACCAAAAACTATGGCAAAGTGGAAGAACAGGGATAAAATGTCTTTTTTAAATACTTTTCTCTCCGACGCGTTTACCGAGATGGATTTTATTTAAGAAATTTCACACAAAGGACACGAAGGAAGAGAAGGACACAAAGAGAGAATCAGGGGTTTGGACTTGCGAATAAAATTACTTAGCTAGAGCAATCTCCGCGTCTGTTTTTCTGATATATTCGGGTCCCGAATAAAGGTTGGCGGTACAGTCGTTAGAAAACAAATTTTTATTTTCCGCAATGGCGATAAGTTCTTTTACATATCCTTTGTTTTCGTTTACAAGAGTGATATTAGCTTTTAAATTCTCAGGCAGGGCTTCATAAAGAACCCTTGAACCATAACCCGTAAGCGTTATTTTTTCCCCGTCTTTTACATACCGGGCAATTTCATCCGTTATTTGCAAAAGCTCCGAATCTTTATCTTCCGTAAGCCTGTTTCCGTTTTTTAAAAACGCGTTAAAGTATGCGTTTTTTCTTGCCTCTATTACCGCAAGGGTAACCCCATGTTTAAATTGCTCGTTGTGCACAATACATTCCAGCGTTGGGACGGGCGCAAATGGAATAGACAGCGACAAGGCAAGCCCCTTTGCGATTGAGTAGCCGATACGAAGCCCCGTAAACGAACCGGGTCCGCCCATGCAAAGAATACCGTTAAGGTCTTTCGGCGAAAGACCGGCTTTTTTCATTTGACTGTCTATTAATTCCATTACAAGTTCCGAGTGCCTTGCTCCCGCTATTGTTTCGCTTACAAAGATTTCTTCATTTTTTGAAACCGCAACGGAGAGAATGGAGGCGGCTGTTTCTATCGCGAGTAAATTCATAAACTATCAAGCCCTTTTATTTTTATTGCTCTTGAAAGAGCGTCTTTTATTTCAAGGTTAATAAAAATTGAATTTTTGGGAATTGAATTGGGAATACGTTCGCTCCACTCAATTATTGAAATCCCTCCGCAATTTATTGTATCAATGCCGCCAATGTCTTCAAAATCCTTATCGCAGTTTAAACGATACGCGTCAATATGGTATAGGGCAGGGGAGTTCTCTCTTTGGTATTCATTAATAATTGTATATGTAGGGCTTGTAATATTCTCCGTAAGACCTAAACCAAGCGCAATGCCTTTTGTAAGGCAGGTTTTTCCGCTTCCAAGCGTCCCTGTAATTGCGACAATTGATCCTGCGCTAAGGGAACCGGCTATTTTTTTACCAAGGGCAATAGTTTCATCGGGGGAATTAGAGATAAGCTCAAGCATAAATTAATCGGGAAGCCCGTCGGCGGCTTCAAGTTCGGCTATATAATGCTTTAATTCTTTTAATATAGGAACAAGAGGATAATCAACAGCGTCAATAAAATTGACGGTAAATTCTTTTTGTCCGGTCGGTTTTATTTCCATGGAAAAATCAATGCGATATTCATTTTGCTTGTTATTTAACTCAATAACGGCGACGCTTGTATAAAGCTTCCTGTAGTAAATGGGAACGTCCTTTCTTATCATGTCTTTTAATGTTATAATTTTCATAGTTACACCCTTATTATATCACTATTTCCTTATTCATTGGAATACTCATATACAAAAGAATTTATGGAATTCATTGATTTTTGAGATACTTTAAGAAATTTCATGTGAATAATAGTGTTAACGCCCGTCCTGTTTGTTCTTAGTATCTGCCCTAAAGCCGCTAAAATTATATCGCTTATTTGAAATTCAACCTTAAACATAGCTCCCGCTTTTACTGGAGTCATTACTTTAATTGAACATCCCCCTACTGATATATCGGTAATTGCCCCCTGAAACCTTTTTTTATCCGCTATTAAATGCTGTTTTTTGCCGCTGCCCTCTATAACTACAAGGTTCATTGTACAGCTTAAATTAGCCTGTCTTCTTCTGTAACGCCGCTGTGAAAGGAATCTGACATGGTTGGAATGGGCTAGCATCATTACAGGACGGTTATTTTTGGTCGCATAGCCTATAACCCTGGTCTCAAATGAAAAGCCTTTATTGTTTTTACTGAAGAACAATACCGTAAGCCTTGTGCCTTTTTGAATTTTTATCTGGCTTCCAAGCACATTTTTTGGAGCTTCCACGTCAATGTAATCGCCTTTTACCGAAACAACATGAAGATTAAGTTTGTCTTTGTTATATATAACCGTAAATGTTGTTTCTTCTTTTATTTGGCGCGAGGAATTTAACACTTCCAGCACGCTGTTCTCTATGATATTTCTCGTCGCAAAAAGAACGGCAATTTTATGCTGATTTTCGGCGTCATTCCCCTGCGTCTGATCCAATATTCTGAACGCGCGTCTGAAATGCCTGTCTAAAAGCTCCGGGTTTTTTATGGATCTTTCCGGGTCTGATACCTGATCTGTTTTAAAAACATAATCAAGCATTCTTGTCTGCTCGGGGTCCAGTCCCAGATTTCTCGCGATACGGTGAAAGTTAAAAACAGTGAAAATACCCCCGCGCGCGCCCCCCGGAGCGCCGCCCGGGACTCCGGCTGCTCCTTTTTTACCCGCCGGAGCGTTTTTTGAAACTAAATTAACAATAACAAGAGCGATTACAATGACGGCAATGACGACAAAAATACCTATCATTTCTGCCGGAGATGTTTTTTTTGAGGCAAAGTTAAAATCTTTTACTGATACATCTAATAAAAAAAATATCAGAAAATTAGTTGTCATTTATCACCCTGTGTTTTTGCCTCTTCCCGGCAGTTACTTAGAATATTTAAATATAATTCTTTAAGTTTTGGAGCCGCTTCATACTCGGCTACGTCTCCAACGATAATAATATCATGTTTTTCATAAGATTCCAATAGTTCAGTTAATATATTCTTAAAATCGCCGAATCCTTCCGCTATTTTTTTTGCTTCTTCTATTTGAACGATATATCCTTGAGTGCTTAACTGATAAAAAAGCCTGATTATCTTTTCCGTAATGGCGGCAAAAAGCTGAATTGTTTGAGCCGCGGTAAGGTCTTTTCCGGTTTGAATATCAAGGGGAAGGTTTATAAGTTTGTCGCAAATCTCATTTAAAATCGGCTCAATCTTTACAAGCTCTTTTACAGGTTCGTTTACTTCCCTTTGTATTTCTTCCGTTACCGAACGCAGGGTTTGAACCGGTATTTCGCCGCTTAAAAACGTATTTTTAAAGTACGAATAAAGATCCGGCATTTCCTGCATGATAAACTGGGCTTGGGCGCTGTTTTTCCAGTTGTCAAAGAATTTTTTCTTTTCATCAAATTTAAGGTTTTCGTATTCGTCAATATCTTTTAGAAGGGTTTGAAGGCTTAACGCGGCAAGTTCCGCAACGGCGTTTGTGCTGATATTAAGCTCTTTTATGGATTTAACTTCTTTTTTAAAAACCTCTTCTACCATTCCGGCGCTGACAGCCTGACCGTCAATGGAAATTTCGCTTAAGCGGTGACCTGAGTTGGCAAGCCATTGTTCAAGAGATGTAAAAACTTCTCCAAGCGTTTTTTCATTATCAAGAGAGAAATCCAGCGGTTTGTCGTTGATTTTAATTATCATTACTTACTGCCCCGATTTTGCTGACTGAAGCTGTCAAGAGAATTGGACATTTTTTCCATTCGCGAGTAAGCGGATTCCATCTTCGCGTATTGCATTTTTAAGTCTTGTTCTTTGGCGGCTAGCTGGCGGTCAAGATTGACAATGCGTTTTTCATCCTGAGAAATACGGGAATCAATTGTACTGGTTTTTAGGGAAATAATACCGCCTGTTTCAACAAAAGGTTTTACTATGGTATCCACATTGTACGCGACTCCGGTATCGGCGATTAAATCGCCTGAAGTGTCGCTTGCAAATAATTCTTTGATAGCGGGTACTTTTGTCTCTAAAGCGGCGTCAAGCGCTTTTTCGTCAATTTCAAGGTAACCTCTTAACTGCGACGGATTGTATCCCGACGTCCTTGAGGCGTTAGAACTGATTCCTATCTGCGCTAAAAGAGCAAGATCTCTTTCCATGCTGGTAGGGTAGGGCGCTGTTACTGTCCGCATAAGGTGGTTTCTTAAATTGTTTAAGGTTACGTCTCCGTTAAAAGCGCCTAGTCTGGTTTTCATCTCGGCTTTTTCCTCAGCCGTTAAATATGTCAATTCGTTTATGATTGTATCGTCTACGCTTGTATTGTACCCTGATCCTGAATATACGCTTCTTGCGGTTAACACGTTTATCTCAGCCATAAGCCGGTTGTAATTTCCGACAAAATTGATGATAGATTCTTTTACAGCCTCAACATTAGGCGTAATTTTTAATTCAACCGGTTTGTCGGATACGCCTCTTACGTTCAAGGTAACGCCGGGAATTAAATCGTCAATAATGTTTGAGGAACGGGTAATATCTATACCTTCCATCGAAATTATCGCGTCGCGCGCCGTAGCCACGGCGTTTAACGGTTTTAAGCCGCTTGTGGTAGTAGGGTCTAAAACTTCCACTTTGCCGATTGAAACTTCACGGTGGGTATTTGAATTTTCAATGTTAAGAGATGTAATAGTTCTGCCGCGCGCGATTTCCGCTAAATTGTACTGCCTTGCTGTAGGCGAGGAAGAATCGGTTATTGCGGGAAGTTTTGCGGTTGAGCCGTCGGAGAAAACAAGATTTAAAACTTCCATGTTGTCTACGCGCTGAGGTACGGTCGGAGGAGTAAATTCCGGCAGGGGAGCGTCTGACGGTTTATTTTCAATGGTAATTCCCTCGTAGGTTACGGAGCTTGTCGGTACGTCGGGTCCCGGAGGAGGTTGGGGAATATTAAAATTATCGTCCGATCCAACCTTTGTTTGAGTTTGAAGGCGCAGTACCAAAGGCGAATCGGAGCCGACTGCGATATTTATGGGAAGGGACACGGAAGAGAGCGGGGCAACCTTTACCACGCCGTCGTTAACCGCTATAGCATCCGCGTTCTGTCCTGTTTTTCGCACTGTGTTTTCGCTGACGACTATATCTTTTTGAGCGTCATGGCTGACTTCCATCATTCCGATTTTAGTCGCTAAAGTTGATGCGTCTTGTGAAAAGCCCAGTCTGTTTTCTGAGCCTGTTAATTTGGATTCTATCAAAAGGGAATTTGTTCCCGGTTTTACTGTGATTATAGAAGCGGATATTTTATTTTTGCCGCGGTTATTAATTGTTTCCGCGAAATTTCTTAAAGTGCCGCCTCGGTAATTTATGGATATTTCATCATTACCAACGGAAAAAACGTAAGTTCCGGCGTCAATTCTTGTTTTTTCATCGAGAGGTTTGGAAAGAAACCTGTCCGCCTGAGCGGTTTGTTTAACTGTAAAAAAAAGCGATTGTTCCATCGCTTCCCTGTTTGCGGTAGCCGTAATTACGGATTCATCGGCGCTGCGTCCGAGTCTTTCGTTAAAGGGGTTTTGAAAAGAGTAGAGTTGGCGGGAACTGTCGCGCAGTGTATTTATTCGTTTTCCTACTTCCTGCCAATAGCTTTTTTGTACGCGAAGAGTGTCAATGTTGTTTTGAGTTCTGTCTCGGGGGATTCTTTCAATCTTCATAAGATCGTCGACGATCTTTTCTGAGTTGAATCTGCTTTTTACCCCCGGAATGTAAACATCAGACATACCTGAACTCCCCATCAACAGGTAAAACCTGCAAATCTGCGATTAAATAATCGCTTTTGATTAAAACAATCCTCTTAAACTAGACCATTTCATCAAATAATAGACCAATAGCCTCTTTTAGATTACTGTGCAGACGCTGTAATTCCTCGGGAGGAAGCTCCTTAATCACTTTATCGGTTTCTTTATCAATTACCTTGATAATGACCTCGTGAGAGCTGTGATCTACCA
>Ga0268262_10003893_pt1 | contig 15768 bp, 15 predicted proteins | sample TergutNc150P3_FD_190354 | JGI IMG/M metagenome (GOLD analysis project Ga0268262, IMG submission 190354) | Nasutitermes corniger P3 segment gut microbial community from laboratory colony in Florida, USA - Nc150 P3 (SPAdes) (version 2) | ecosystem: Host-associated > Arthropoda: Insects >... | reverse complement strand
GGGTCGGTTATTGTGTATACGGCGTGTCCCTGACCGTAGATTAATCCTGTTTTGTCGTAAGCCTCGCCCTTTAGTATTTTTTCCAGATAGGCGGTAACTTCCTGCTCGCTTTCCCAATTATTTATATTCTTTTTTACATCGTCCATCATTTCCATAACTTTTGCGTTCGCGCCGCCGTGCTTAAAACCTTTAAGAGAACCAATCCCCGCGGCGATTGCCGAATAAGTATCGGTATCGGAAGAAGATATAACATGAACGGTAAACGTTGAGTTGTTACCGCCGCCGTGTTCCGCGTGAAGCACCAAAGCCAGATCCAATAACTGCGCCTCGTATTGAGTGTATTTTTGATCCGGCCTTATAAGCGAGAGCAGAGTCTCGGCAATGGAACAGGAAGGATCAACCTGATGAATTACAAGGCTTTCTTTATGAAAATAATGCTTCATTGCCATATAAGAATACGCGACAATGGTCGGAAAACGCGCGATAAGCTCAAGGCACTGGCGCAAAACATTTTCAGGCGACTGGTTTTCAGGATCGTCATCATAAGTGTAAAGAGCGAGTATGGAAGACGCAAGTTTATTCATAATGTTGCGCGACGGGGTTTTTAATATTACATCTTCCGCAAAATTTTTTGGAAGCGTCCTGAATTCGCTTGTTAAAGCGTGAAAATCATTAAGCTGTTCTTTTGTCGGCAGTTTGCCGAATAAAAGAAGGTATACGGTTTCTTCAAAACAAAAACGCCCCTCGTTTGCGGCGGCGCTGACAATGTCTTCGACATCAACTCCCCTGTAATAAAGCTTGCCGGGAACGGCGATTTTATCGCCCTCATCAATAATATAACCGTGTACGTCGCCTACGCGGGTAAGTCCGACAAGAACGCCCGTCCCGTCCGCGTTGCGCAAGCCGCGCTTTACATTAAACTTGGGGTACAATTCGCCGGCGATATAATCGTTACCTGCAATTTCCGCCAAATGTTCATTTAATCCTGAAATATTCATTTTTTCCCCCTACCTGGATTTATCTTCATCTCGAATCTGCACACGGCGGATTTTTCCGCTTATTGTTTTCGGAAGTTCGCTGACAAATTCGATAATACGGGGATACTTGTAAGGCGCGGTTGTTTTTTTCACATGATTCTGCAATTCAACTTTTAGCTCTTCGGAAGCGTCATACCCCTTCGCGAGTATCACTGTCGCCTTTACCACCGCTCCGCGATCTTCGTCGGGAACGCCCGTTATCGCGCACTCAAGCACGGCGGGGTGTTCCAAGAGAGCGCTTTCCACTTCAAACGGGCCTATGCGGTAGCCGGAACTTTTGATCACGTCGTCGTTGCGCCCGACAAACCAATAGTAGCCGTCCTCGTCTTTCCACGCGACATCGCCAGTATAATAGACATTGTCGTGCCATACGCTTGACGTAAGGTCATTGTCCCGGTAATAGCCGTTGAACATTCCCCACGGCTTGCGTTTATCCGTACGGACTACGATTTCCCCTTCTTCGCCCATACTGCAGGAAGTTCCGTCTTCCAGCACAAGATCAATATCGTAACCGGGCGCGGGTTTTCCCATAGAGCCGGGTTTCGGTTTTAACCACGGGTATGTGCAAAGCGTTACGGTAAGCTCCGTTTGCCCGTAACATTCCCGCAGTTTAATTCCCGTGCCTTCCAGAAACTGATCAAAAATTTCAGGGTTAAGCGGCTCTCCCGCGACGGTGCATGTTTTAAGTGAAGAAAAATCGTACTTCTTTAAATCTTCCTTTATAAAGAAACGGTAAATCGTGGGAGGGGCGCAAAAACTTGTAAGCTTGTATTTGCAGATAACTTTAAGCATTTCGGCGGGGACAAAACGGTCGTAATCGTACACAAAAATACCCGCGCCGCAAAGCCACTGTCCGTATATGCAGCCCCACGCGGCTTTTGCCCAGCCGGTATCAGCAACTGTTAGGTGCAATCCTTCAGGAACAACTTGATGCCAGTATTTTGCGGTGGCGATATGTCCCAAAGGATAGGTAAAATCATGTTGTACCATTTTCGGCATTCCGGTTGTGCCCGAGGTAAAGTAAAGAAGCATAATGTCGTTGTTGGAATTTGCCTTATCCGGCCTCTTAAAATCCGGGGAAGCGGAGTTAAAAAGCACGCTAAAATCGATCCACGACAGCCTTTTATCCGTTTTTTCGGCAAGGCGCTGAGCGGCAATTTCCGCGGGGTTAGAGTCTTTTGGGGTGTGAACCGAGCGTATAAAAGCTTTGTAACGCAAGGTAGCAGGACCATCTGATTCGGAACTACTATTAATTATCGCTTCCGCTTCATCTATGCGGCACATAAGATCAATATCATCTACGCAGACAATTCCCTTTATGTCGGCGGCATTGCACCTGTAAACAATGTCTTTGGTGGTAAGAAGGTGCGTCGCCGGAATCGCTATTGCTCCAAGTTTGTGCAGGGCAAGAATTACAGGCCAGTATTCCCAGCGGCGCTTGAGTATCAGCATTACGGTATCGCCTTTGCCTATTCCGGCTTCGCGCAGTACATTGGCGGCTTTGTTGGAGTAATCTTTCATTTCGTTAAATGTAAAAACCGCTTCCGCGCCCTTTTCATCGCTCCACTGGAGGGCGCGCTCGCCGCCTTTTTCCTTCGCAAGCACATCAACTACATCGTAGGCAAAATTAAAGTTCTCGGGAAAGGAAATCGTGAAATTTTTATAAAAATCCTCGTACGAGTCAAATTCGGTTTTTGGCAAATATTTGTCGATCAATGCCATTTCACTTTTCTCCTGTTAATTAAAACACAAACGCCAAAAACCGCGCCGCCTTTCCGCCCAGCGCCTTCATTCCGTGCGGCTCGCCGGAATCGTAATATACGCAGTCGCCCGGACCCAGTTCAATATCATGGCCGCTGATCGAAATCAGCAGTTTCCCGTCCAAAACATAGTTAAATTCCTGGCCGGGATGGGTATTAAGGCTGATGGGTTTATTCTCTGTCTCGGGAGACGCTTCCACCAGAAACGGTTCCGCTTTCTTGCGGTGAAAATTAAAAGCAAGGTTCCAGTAGCCGTACATGGGGCGTCGGCTTACTTCGGGGGCCTGCCCCGCTCGCGTTACGCAAAAAGTTTTAAGCTTGGAAGCCGCCCCGCTTATAAGTTCGGATAAATCAACTTTAAAACGCGCGGCAATTTCCACAAGCGCGCCTACGGGAAAATCTTTTTGCGCGGATTCCCATGCCGTGTATTCAGACGGTTCAAAGCCCAATTCCTTTGCAAGAGATTCGGCGGAAATTTCTTCTATTTCCCGCAGTACCTTAACGCGGGCGGCGATTTCCTTTATATCTTCTTTCATTTTTTCCCTCTTGTTTCTATTGTTCCGTCTGAGCGGGCAATATAAACTACGGGTATATTTCCCGTAAAAAACCCGTTTTCCACAACGCCGGGCACATTGTTAATCTCGGCTTCCATCAATACAGGATCAACCGGAGAGTTGAAACGAAGATCAAGTATTAAATTCCCGTGTTCGGTGATGACCGGCCCCGCTTTCCGCAGCGCCTCCCTAAGTATAACATTTGCGCCCAGTTCTTCAAAGACCCTTGAAACCTGAACCCTGGCGGAAGGAATAACCTCTACAGGAACCGGAAAACCTGTTCCAAGGCTTTGCACGACTTTAGACTCGTCCACAATAACTGCGAATAACGCGGAGGAATATGCGGCTAACTTTTCAACTAACATAGCCCCTCCGCCGCCTTTGATCAGGCGGTTTTGAGGATCAACTTCGTCGGCTCCGTCTATGGTAACGTCCAGCCCTTTTACAAGTTCCTTTGAATTCAGCGAGAAAAAAGGTATCCCAAGTTTTTCACACTCTATCTCTGTCTGAAAACTGGTGGCAAATGCGCTGATGTCACGTAACGTCCCGTTCGCCATAAGCTCGCCGACTCTGCGGACGGCGTGAATGGCGGTAGACCCTGTGCCCAGACCCAGTTTCATGCCGCTTTTTACAAGCGCGTCTACCGCGGCTTTTCCGGCGGCTTCTTTCATTATTCTGTTCGAATCTTGTTCCATGAACTTGCCCCCACTATATTGATAACTCTCGATAAAAGCTGTTGAGAAATATCCCTGCCCATAATTTGTTTATATTGATGGCAAGCCTGATTTGTTACCATATCGTAACCGTTAATTGTTTTGCACCCTGCCGACGCGGCGCGCGTTAAAAACGGCGTTTGCGCGGGATAATAAACCAAATCCATTACAACTTCTTTCCCTGTAAAAGTATAAAGCTCAAGAGGATCGGAAGCTTCGTATCCTCCCATTCCGACCGACGTCGCCTGTATGATAATGTCCCGGTATTTATTAATTAATTCAATCCCGTGTTCGTCCAGTCCTCCCCAGCGAAAATCGTACAGCGACGCGATATCTTTTGCTTTGTGAATGGTACGGTTCAAAATAAGCGCTTTGCCCCCCATACGAAAAACTTCGGCGGCAACAGAGCGGGCAACGCCGCCCGCCCCGATAATGGTAACCTTTTTCCATTTAAGATTTTTTTTGCCGAGGAAAGCCAGAATTGACGCTGAAAAACTTGTACTGTCGGTATTATCTCCAAACCAGCCGTCGGGAGAACGAAACATAAAATTACACGCTCCAATAGAGTGAACCGCGGCCGAACGCCTTGTAAGCATGGGCAAAACCGCTTCCTTGTAAGGAACTGTAACGGAAAGCCCCTGAACTTCCATTTCTTCGGCAAGCTCCAAAATATCGTTAACTGAGTCCGCCGGAAACGGCACATATACCGCGTCGGTATTTTCAAAACCAAAAGTTAAATTAAAAATCCATGTGCTTATACTGGCTTTTAACGGATAACCTATAATGCCGTAAATCTTTGTTTTTTTTGTGATATTGCGAAAACGGAATAGTTCGTTTAACTCTTTAATATCAACCTGCCATACAGCTCCGGGAATTTCACTTTCAGATAACGCGCTTGAATAGGTCATAAAAGAGCCGAATTTTTCGCTGAGAATCCGCGAATAAATACCAAAATGCCCCATGCACAGAATAACTTTATCACGAACGCTGCTTTCTTTGGCGGCGCGGTAAACTTTTACAACATCTTTTGTGGAATTGGCTTTTAATGCCATTTTAACAATTTCATCTCCGGTACGCATCATGGAATTAATCTTTGCCGGAATATCGTCAATTATCCCTTCAATATTGTGGTATGAACGGATTATTTTTGTCCCGAAAGTTCTTGCCGCTTCTTCAAGGCTTGGCACTTCAAGATCATCTTCAATATCAACATAAGCAAAATTTTTCCTTCTGTCCGCCTCCGCAAAGGCAAGCCCGTTTGCGAGCAACCTTATCCTCGCGCCTTCTCCGCCTGAAAAATATCCCCCGTCCGAGTCGCGCCTGATTGTAAGAATAACAGGCAAACCCGCAAGTTCAGGAAAGCGGCGTATATAAAGACGTTCGTCGGAATTAAGGCAGTCTACGCGCAATTCCGCAATGTCAGCAAACTTCCGGTATCTATCAAGAATTTCCAAATTTTTTTGAATAGTTTTTGCGGTTAGACACAAGCAAATTTTTGCCAAAACTGTCCCCCTTAAAAGTCCGGCCGGTAAATATAAATCGCTGCGACGCGCCCGGCGCTGTTAATGTTTACCCTGAAAATTAACGGCCAGTCCTTGCCGGATACCGGCATAAGCAGATGATCCCCCCTGTCCTGCGCTTTTGCGCCCAAAACAAGCGCCGCCGCCTGTTTTTGATCTCCCGAATTAATCCCAAGAGCCGCCGCAAGTTTTACCTGCCAGATCCGATCCTTAACAATGTAAAAATCCGCGCCGGCATACTGGAAAACAACATCGTCCTGCCAGACCTCATTGCCTCTGACGGCAAAAACAGCCGCCGGAGCCCCGAACCTTTCAACAAGTTCAGCTACCTTCATGCCGACAAGGGAAAACGGGTCTCCGCCTGAGCCTGCCTGCTCCTGAGGCCACAGCGGAAGAGCGAAAAACATCAGTAACGGTAAAAAAAGCCCCCGCTTCATAATTATAACCATAATAACCAATTGAAGGCTTTGTGGACAGAGGGTTTAATGTCCAGGCTTTTCCGCTTAAGCGCAGAATTCCGGCGGAAGAAACCCAAACATTAAGATCGGGACGGACATGAAAAACAGGGGTATCGCCTTCCATAAAATACAAAGGTTCGCTGAATGGGGAAGTTCCGTACCAGGGACCGCGGGCAACGGGAATAGACACAGATCCTGCGGCTTCGGGAACAAGGCGGCGGCGGTCAAAATTGGCGTTTATTGTTTTTTGGGCGACGGAATGCCAGTCGACAAGCCAGGGGTCTTTGCGGACTTCTTCATTTGTTTTTTCATCATTAAAAAGCTCCCTAAACCTCTGCCAATCAAAATTTGCCGGGATTTTCACAGCTTTCTGTCCGTTTCCTGCAAGGGCAAGTTCCCAATAAAAGACCGTATCAACTCCGGCTTTCCAGCTTAAACAAAGCCGCCCGCCTTCCGCGTCGAAAGGAAAAATCGCCCCGGCGGGTTTGAAAATTCCGGCGGGCAGGTTATGGTCCGGCCAATAGGGCCACGCGGTAACGGGGTTTGCCCATGTTACGGGAATCTCAATTTTCATGCTTTCGCCGGGTAAAATATCCGCTATCCGCTTATCGCCGCTTTTGTCCAGCCATTCAAACCGCCAATTAGGCTCGCCCAGAAGGGATACCCACGCTTCCGGCGCGGGCGGGGGAACCACAGTGTACGCCGATGGCGCTAAATCCCCGCAGCAGGCAAAGAGCAGGGACAAGATCAGCGCCGGAAAAGTAAAAACAACTAACTTCATACAGTATATACGGCGCGGACTTGCGCTTTTGCTTTACTTTAGAGGAGAAAATTGTAGATAATATTTAAAAATAAGCTTAAATCAAGCCTATTTTCAGGGTGTTTCTTGAATTTTCTATATATTTATATAATAATTATAGTATGGCAGATACCTCTCAAACACAAGTAGCTTCCTATATTAGTACTATGCAAGAAGTCCTTGCCGCCAGAAAGGAATGGCTGGAAAAGGAAGAAATGCAAAAACTCAAAGACGAACTCAGGAATTTTCACACTTCCTACGCTTCTTTATACAATATATATCTAAAGAAAAAACTGATAGACGAAGACCCTTACAAGCAGGAAACAAAAATAACCGAATTGGAAGTGCCGGATTCAACGCCGTTTAACGAACCTAAAAGGCTGGAACAACTGTCTATAAGGCTGTCAAATTATGATAACCAGCTTGACTATATGACCAATTTTTACCAATTAGGCATAGATTTCCTCAACCTTGACAGGATTAAGCGGATTGTAGGGCTTGTTCGTTATATAGACTGGGTCGCTTTATCGCCGGACAGCCAGAGCCTTATGACCAAAGCGGCCGCGGAATTATCGATTAGTTCAAAAGCCGGCGTTGATCAAATAACATTAAGCATAATCGGGGAAAGCCTTTCAAGGCTGTCCAAGACAACAGCGGCGTCTATGGCTATATTGAAAAACTTGAGCATCTACTACAGGGAATGTTATAAACTCGATGTACGCCAAAAAATAACAAAAGATATGTCCGCGGGCGAAGCCACACCTGAGAATATCAGGAAAAAAATGCCTTCGGCAATGCCCGGCTCGCCGTTTTATAAAGAATTAATTGATGAGCTTATCAAGGAAGATTATTCCAAAAACGGCGAAGACATGAGGGACACGATCCTTAACACCCTTAAAGTCCCCACCCAAAAGCAAAAAGCGGTAAAAGCCCCCGTAAATTTCAAAATTATTCTGCTGGACGGCATACAGGTAATCGGCGGCGCTTCAATCTCGCTCACGGAAATCCTGTCCAAACTTGATGAAAATCAAACCATAATGGAAAACTATAAAAAAAGCTTAATGCAGGTGATAAAGGAGCTTATCAGGCAGATTACAAACGCCGAACCGGAAGAAGTTATCTACACTATAGAATATATGGATCAAACCAAAGATTTGCCGGTTAAAGAAAAATTATATTTCCATAAATTCAGGGACGAACTGGAAAAAAAGATAAGGTTTTTGTCGAGCTTAATGAAAGGGCCCGCTTACCAGAAACTGTCGCAAATGACGGAAGAGCAAATCATCGGCTATCTGGAAAAAAATATCAATGAAATGCAGAATTACCACAAAATCCTTAGCGCGCTTGATGACTTTTTCAAGGCAAAAGTCACTCCTGAAAACCGGGATAAGATAAAGGGAATAAAACCGGAATTGTCGGCGTTAAAAAACTCTTATGTAAAAGCCAACCAAATGCGCTATGAATACAGCGCCCAAAAAGAAGAAGAAGAACAATTAAAACGCCTTGGCGTTAACCTCTCGGACGCCCCTCCCCCTGAAGATCAGCCGGCCGGCGCTCCCGCAGCAGCCCCTGCGTCTGCCGCTCCTGCCAAAGCAGCCCCTGCAAAACCCGCCGTTCCCGCTAAACCCGCCGCCCCCGTTAAAGCCGCTCCCCGCGCTAAATAATGATAATTTCCCCGTTTTATCTTCCTAAACATCAAAAATTTACCGATAATAGAAGATAAGCAGGAACAAATGTTGTCTACTTTCAAAAAACCGGCTCTGGTACTAGTTATCTCAGGCGTTCTCTTTGCCGGAATTGTCTTTTTACTGGACTTTGAACCGCTGGACTACGTAAGAACGCATTTTTATAACCCTTCATTTGTTAATTCCGTCGTTAAAGAAAACGAAAAAGCCGCTGAAATTGTCCAAAATTTCATTTCAGAACTGGAAAACAAATTTGCCGCTACCTTGAATGAACCGGCAGTAAAAAGCAGTTTTCTTTACAACCAAACCGCCGCGGATATTTACGAGCGTTCAAGGGTATTCGGGATACTGGTGGAATCCGTCAGCGGGCTTCAGGCGGTACAATTTGTTGACAACAACGGGGTAAGAATTCACTACTCTACCTCTAACCGCGACATAATAAGCCTTAGCAGTAATTCCGCCACCTACCGTAATTATACCGACGACAGCAGAGCCCTGCCCTATGACGATATCAGCGTAAAGGCAAACGAAAAATCAAAATATACCATGGACGATTACCATGACAGAATAATTTTTTCGTTCCCTTTTTATGACTCCATGGACGTTTACAGGGGAACCGCCCTGTTTTCGCTTTCCATCAGGGCGGTTGCCGAAAGGCTTATCACCGAAGGCAGCCTGAAACCCGCCGACGATGTTTCGGTTATAAGAACTCCCAGGGGGATTGTCTTCGGAAGCCCCAGCACGTCAAAGGCGGTTATTTTAAACAAAATATCTTCCGTCTGGAGCGCGGGGCTTCAGGAATATATCACGTTTGACGCGGAAGATTCCGGGGTTAAATACGCACTGATCTCGACAAAAGCCGGCAATAACCTGTTTTTCGGGCGCATAATAAACGATTCAATTTTTACAATTCCAGGCTCAATGAAATTTATTTTTCAACTGTCAATGTTCCTTACATTATTCCTTGTATTATTTTTTCTTACTAATTTTAAGCCGCATCCTGTAACGCTTGTACAAAACCGGATTAAGACGCTCAGAACCAATCTTTTTGAGCAGTTATACATTAAAAAAACGGGACAGGACAGGGCAAAATGGATACTGGAACTTGAACAACGCAGGGACGAAATTCGTTTTGAGCTAAAGAACAGCCTTAGCATCAACCGTAAACTGGAAAAGGAAATAGACGGCATAATTGACAAAGCCTGGGACGAACTGTTAGCTGTCATGAAGTCAGGCTATGATCTCGCTTCGCTGGAAGAAATCGTCAAAAACCGCGCGGTAAAAATAGAAAAACCAAAAACAAAAGAAGCGGAAAAAACAGACGATCTTGAAGAGATTGAAGAGATCGAGGAAATTGAAGAAGTCCCGGCCGGAACAACCGCTGTAAAAACCAAAGTTAGGGCGGGTAAAGCCGAGGAAATTGAAGAGATTGAAGAAATTGAACCCGACTTAGATGAAGATGCCGACGACATACAAGACATTGACAACATTGACGCTCTTGAAGAAATCAGCGAAGAAGGCGAAGAAATTGAAGAGATCGAAGAAATCGGCGATACGGAAGAAATTAAATCTTACGCGGAAATTCAACTGTCTAAGGGCCTGTTAAAAGCCGCAAACGAAATACTTTTAAAAATTAAAAAAGAAGGGGCAAAAGCCCCGTCCTCGGCGCGCAAGAAAGGGCTTCTTGTACGCGCAATTGAATACATTAATTCAAAAGAATCCGATTCCGGTTCCCAGCCTGATCATAAAAACGGGCTGCTTAAGCTTGCGATTGGATTCCTTAATTCTATAGAAAATAAAAAGATAATGGAAGCTGAAGAGACTGAAATCGCTGAAATGGAAGAAATTGAAGCTGATGATGATGAAGATTCAAAAGGGCTTCTTGCCGCGGCATCAACTTATAACAAGCCGGAACATGTGGCTTTAACGGCGGAAAATTACTCAATAAGGGAAATTGAAACAGACAGCCCCGAACCTGAAGACAACAACGGACAGGGATTATTGTTTGATATGGAAGTTGTATCTCCGTTCTCTTCGATGTTCTCTTCTCTTGAAGACGAAAAAGCTGACGCCCAGCCTTCAGAAGCGGCTACTTCATCAACGAACGCGGATTAACAGTAACGCCGTTTTTATAAACCATAAAATGCAGATGCGGACCCGTACTAAGGCCGGTGCTTCCGACATCGCCTATACGTTCTCCCGTTCCTACAAACGCGCCGTTCTTTGCCCTGATAACGCTTAAATGTCCGTACAGGGTGCGATAGCCGGAATGGTGGTTAATAACAACATAATTCCCAAAAACAGGATCATAGCCGGTATTGCTTACACGCCCTGACATTGCCGCCTTGACGGGTGTTCCCGTCCCTCCCCTGATATCAAGGCCGGAGTGGAACTGGCGGCGGCTATTATTAAACGGATCCTTTCTGTAGCCATAGGGGGAAGTAATAGCGCCGCTTACAGGCCATATAAACAAGTCGCCGTTAATTTCCTGAAGGCTTACCCAGTCAAGCTTTGCGCCGGGAATAAAAAGGTCCGTCCCCGCCCTTATCGTATCGGAAAAAAGTTCATTCGCGATTTTTATATCTTCCGCTTCGGCTTTGTATTTTTCGGCAATGGAACTTAATGTATCGCCGCTTTTTACCGCGTGTAAAACGCCGTCCTGATTGGGAATTTTTAAAACCTTGCCAATCTGCAAAAGGCGGGTATTTGTAATCTTGTTTACGGAAATAATCGTACCCTGATTAAGCCCCATATTAACCGCAAGGGTGCTTATATTTTCTCCTTGCGTAACCTGGTATGTATCGTAGAGTAAAACACGGGTTTTTGATAATGACTCAGGTTCAAGAACGGCAGCCTCAGCCTCAACAGTCTGCGCGTCCAAAGATGCCTCTTCAAATGAAGCATCGCTTAAGTAAGCGTCGCTTAAGTAAGCATCGCTTAAGTAAGCGCCGCTTAATGAAGCGAGGGTTATTGAAATATCTTCATTATTAAAGCTTCCTCCGCCGATACCGTTTTCGTTATCCTGAATTTCCCTGTTTTTTAAGGAAAAACCGGGCAAAAACAGCGAAAAAACGAATAAAACTACCGCGAATCTGAAGATTATTCTGCCATTATTGATAAAAAACGACATATATATATTATATTAAAAAGAAATGTGCTTTGCAATACAACCTTCAAAATAATTAATCATCATCGTCGTCACTGCTTTCCAGTTTTTTAATTAAATCCCTTATTTCCGCCGCCTGTTCGTATTCTTCTTCGGCAACCGCCTGTTCCAACTGCTCCAAAAGGGATTTGTTTTTGTCATCGGGGGCCTTTTCAATGGGTTCAAGAAAGAAATCCAGAGGGATACCCGTCTGCTCCACGACAGCGGCATAAATAAAGAAAGGGCATTTTTTACGGACAGCAATGGCAAGGGCGTCCGAAGGCCGGCTGTCCAGAACAAGCGGTTTTTCATTTGTATATTCGCCGCCGGTTATTATCAGGCGGGCGTGGAAAGTATCGTCTTTAAGCTCATGGATTTCGACTCTTTTAACGGAAAGGTTTACATGGTTTAACATATTCAGGAACAGATCGTGGGTCATCGGGCGCGGAAGGCTCTTGCCGTCCAGGGCAAGCAATATGGACTGCATTTCCAAAGAACCGATAAAAATCGGAACAGCCACGTCAATGCCGCGCGGTTTTAAAAGCACGGCGTTACCGTGCCTGACCTTTACGATAGACCATATATCGCTAACCAACATTTCCCGCACTTGTACACCTCAACTAATCGCTTCTATAAGGCCATTAAGAAGAAGACGGCTTCTTTTATTTTCGGCAAATTTGTCAACTTCAATGGAAGAAAATGTTTCATGCACTTCGTGCAGCATGGAATGAGCCCTTTCCTCTGATTCGCTTAAAACGCCGGCGGCGTGCAAGGAAGTGATTAACTCTTCCACTTCCGGCGCGGCAGTGCCGTTTATTTTTGCGGCATGGAAACAGTAGAAAACCATTTCGCGCTTTTCGGGGTATCTTGTAAGGTACAACAATGCCGGAAGGCTCTTTTTCCCCTCAACCACGTCGTCTCCGCGCAGTTTCCCGGGAACTCCCGTTGTCAGATTTTTTACGTCATCAAGTATTTGAAAGGCAATCCCCAATTTTTCCGCCGCGTCGCCGAACTTTTTGGCTATTTGTGCGGAAGCGCCCGCGGAGTACGCTCCGGCTTCGGCGGCAAGCCTCGCAAGGCTTCCTGTTTTAAGCCCGCACATAACAAAATATTCTTCGATAGTCGGGACAAACGATATTTTTTTATGCCAGCTTATATCCATCGCCTGCCCCAGATGAAGCCCGCGTATATATTCCGCCCAAAGCTTGTAAATAAGCGCTTTATTATCGCCTTTGCAGGCTTCGACGCAGGAAAGCGCCAGAAAGTAAAGAAAAGAGCCTGAGTTTATCGCGGTGTCTACGCCGTAAATCTTATGAACCGCCGGCTTGCCCCTCCGTTCTTCAGAGTCGTCCTCAATATCGTCATGTATCAATGTTGCGTTATGTGAAAATTCAACAAGCGGCGCGAGAGGAAGGGCGGAGTCTCCGCCTCCAAGGCTTTCACACACAAGCGTCATCAAAAGGGGCCTCCAGCGTTTGCCCCCGCGGGAAAGCATGTCTTTTATGGGCGTAAGAAGGACACGCATTGATTCATCGTCGATTTTTTTTACATCTTCCGGAAACACTTCCTGAGCCCAGACAGAGCCTGTCGAAGACGCCTGAAAAGCGGGGATTCCGGCATTATTAAAACCGGGCAGCCATCTTTCAAGTTCCGCTTCAATTTTTTTTATTTGTATACTATACTCACTATCCATAACATCATTATACAGGGAAAAAATGACAGATTACAAGAAAATTGATTTCTGGCAGCAAAAAGCGCGAAAAGAAGGCTACCCTGCCAGATCTGTCTATAAATTAAAAGAAATTGACGAAAAATACGCCCTTTTTAAGCCTTTGCACGGCAAACAAGGCGGCGCAAGCTTAGCTAGCGTGCGTATTCTTGACCTTGGGGCAGCCCCGGGAAGCTGGAGCCTTTATGTTTTGCGTAAAATGGGCGCGCGCTGTTTTCTTGCCGCCGCCGACCTTTCGCCCCTTTCCCGCGAATTTGACAAGGGGCTTTTCGACAGCGGCAATTTTTTCTTTATTCAGGGCGACATTACCGCGGAGCAAGTCCGCGAAGCGTTATTGGAAAAAGGCCCCTATTCGACGATTATAAGCGACGCGGCTCCCGGCACCACGGGTAACCACACGGTAGACGCCGCCCGTTCGTTGGGTCTTGCGGAAGAAGTAATTAATTACGCGGAAAAAGCGCTCGCCGCGGGCGGCAATCTGGCGGTTAAAGTTTTTCAGGGCGGCGACAGCGCGGATCTTCTTAAACGCATGAAACCGCTTTTTGAAACGGCGAAAAGCTTTAAACCGCAGGCCTGCAGAGGCGAATCCGTGGAAACTTACTATATAGGGTTAAATAAATGCTGAAGGCGCGCAGGTTCGCGGGGGCAATATTTAATTATTTATTTTTAAAAGCCGGGAAGTATAAATATATTATTTTTGTTTTATTAATATTTATATCCTTATATGCGTTTATTTCATATAATACGAATAAATCAATTTTAATAAATACATATCTTTTAAGAACTCCTTTACTTAAAGAACAAAGCGGCATAAGAATTGTTTTAATTTCAGATTTACACAGCGGAATCTACGGAAAAGAACAAGAAATATTAATTGACGCAATAAAAATTGCCGAGCCTGATTTAATAATATTGTCAGATGATATTTACGACAGTATTATTTCAATGAAAGGAACCGATTTATTGTTATCAGGCATTTCCGGCGCCGCGCCCGTTTTTTATGTCACGGGCAATCATGAATATCAAAGCCGAAATATAAAAACAATACGGGAAAAACTTGTTTCGTATAAAGTAAATACACTTTCCGATACTTATACAAAAGTTAAAATAAGAAACAATGAAATAATATTGGCTGGAATAGAAGATATAAAGAAAAAAATATATGAAAAGCCTGATTATAATCAAATTGAAAGCATGGAAAAGGCGTTCAGGAAACTGGACGAAATTCCATTATACAAGATATTGATAGCGCATCGTCCTGAAAATATCGAAAATTATAAAAAGTTTTCTTTTGATTTGGTTTTGTCGGGACACACGCACGGAGGCCAAATTATAATCCCGAATTTAATAAACGGATTATTCGCGCCGAATCAGGGTTTTTTCCCAAAATACGCGGGAGGCATTTACACTCACGGGAAATTAACGCATATTGTAAGCAGGGGGCTTTCAAAAAAATTCATGCTTCCCAGAATAGGGAACCCGCTTGAACTGGTAATTATCGAATTAGGAGGATAATTTATGCGCAGGAGAATATTTATATTTTGTTTTTTCTTTATAATTACAAACGCATACTCTCAAAGTAATCTCTACAAAGCTGTTTATAACAGAGATATTGATTATATATATGAATATTATGTAAATAGTAAATATCCTTACGGACATTTTAAATTTTCTAATAACGATCTAAGAATTTTGAGAAACACTATTTATGCAAAGCATGGTTATATATTTAAACAAAGATGGAACAATTTTTATGGATTTAGGAGGCAGTTGGCTTTGGACATTTGACGGAAAAACATTCCGTTACAGAAGAAATTCTTCGGAAAAATTTAATGAGACTGAAAATCTCCGTATTAATTTTATTGAATATAAAGGCGTATTATATAGCTCTTGTATTTTTTTCATGAACGATTCAACTATATATGAGGGCTGGGATTTTTATGGCCCTGATAGCCGCCCTTCCGAAGGATATTGGGGTTTTGGAGAAGATGATTAATAGGAAGGAAAACAGTGTATTGTTATACCAAAAAAATTCGCCATTATAGAAATAAGAATATAATAATGTACGCCTATAGTTCACATAAAAGCAGTTATGCGAAATACCACCCTAAAATTATTCTGTAAAATTAGGAATATAAATAAGATAATATTTCTAAAAAATAGTTGACTAAAATATGAATTTTTGTAAAATAATAAGAAGGAGAAATTATGAAAAAAGGGCTTATTATTGTTGCTTTATTGATTGTTTTAATCCCAATGCTTAATGCCCAAGAAAATAATGAGGGTAATTATTTCCAAAATAATTTTCGGCAAAGGGTAGTTTTAGGATTATTTAATTCATATTATAACGATAATATTGGATTTATGT
>Ga0268262_10003892_pt1 | contig 15769 bp, 12 predicted proteins | sample TergutNc150P3_FD_190354 | JGI IMG/M metagenome (GOLD analysis project Ga0268262, IMG submission 190354) | Nasutitermes corniger P3 segment gut microbial community from laboratory colony in Florida, USA - Nc150 P3 (SPAdes) (version 2) | ecosystem: Host-associated > Arthropoda: Insects >... | reverse complement strand
GGCCGAACCCCTCCGCCGCCCGGAACACGCCCGTTTCATAGGGCCGGACGTCTTCATCCACGCCTTAAGCCGCTACCTGGCCGTCCGGCAGGCAACGGCGGAGGCCGGGCCCATGCGGGAGCTGCTCCTTCAGATGACGGAAGGTCTTTATAATAACGCCGCCGCCTGCCGCGCCGGCCGAACCGGCCGCAGCGCGGCCAATTGGGAACGGCTGATGGCCCAATTGCTGCCGCCTCTGGTCATGCTTGAGTCAACGGCCGGCGACCAGGGGGACCTGGAGGCCGCCCTGGCCCGCCTGGCCGTCCGCCGCCCTCCCCTGCCCCCGGGCCTCATAGCCCGGGTGCAGACCGAACTCCGGCGGGTCTGCCTAGCCCAGGGAAAAGCCTCCGGCCTCCTGGGCCTCTCCCCGGCCGATCTGAGCCCGGAACTGGACTACGCCGTATTCCGGCCCCGCGGCCATTACGCCGCCGATCCGGCGGCCCGGGCCTATTTCCGGGCCGCCTCCTGGTTTCAGCGGCTGGGCTGGGACACCGGCACCGAATCGGGCCTGGCCGATGCCTTGAACTTCGCCCTGGCCCTCTCTTATGAGCCGCCGGCCGCCGCCGGTAAGCGGCCGCCCCCCCGGGAGGCCCTGGCCCGCCTTCTGGAACTGAGCGCCTTCTTTTACGGGCCGGCCCTGGCCCCGGGCTGGGCCGAATGGGCGCCCTTCCTGATGAAAGAGGCCGAGGTGCCGGAATTCACGGCCGACACCGCGGCCTCGGCCGAAGTTCTGGCCCGGCTCCGGGCCGCCGCCGCCTCGGCCCAATTCCCCAAAGAACCCTCGGGCCAGGCCGCCCCGGTTCAAATCCTGCCCCGGCGCCTCTCTTGGCCTCGCCTCCTGGCCGAAGAACTGATAAGCTTCTGGCCGGATGACGCGCCGCCCCCGGTTTCGGCCCTGTGGCTGCCGACCCTGTGGAGACAGAGCCAGGCGGAAGAGGCCATAGGCCGCCAGTTGGCCAGGACGGCCCCGGAGTCGGCGGGCAGCCAGTTGGCGGCCCGTCTGCCGGTGCCGGACTTTCTGGAAAAAGCGGCCAAAGGCCTGAAAGACCAGCCGGACGAATACTGGTTCAACTCCCTGGGCACGGCCTGGTGGCCCGTGTGGAACGCCCTGACCGGGCGCTACGGCCCGGGACATCCGCTTTATATGCGCAGCTGGGCCTTCGCGGCCAAGGAACTGGAAACCATTTTCGGCGGCTTGGCCGATCTTCCGGCCCCCCTGGCCCCGGCCGCGCCTTCCCTCCCGGCCCGGCCCGGCCCGGCCCGAGCCGGCCAAGAGGCCGGGGCCGGCCAGGCCTCGGCCCCCCTGGTCAAGGGCTTTGTGGAACCCAACCCGGACTTCTGGCGGCAAATGAACCGCCTGGCCCTCTTCATCATGGCCGGTTTTCAATATTTGGAAATCTTTCCCGAAGACCTGGAGGAGGAGGGCGCCCTTAGGCGCTTTTCGCGCCGCCTGGAACGGGCCGCGGACATCGCGGAAAAGGAACTGGCCGACCAGGCCCTGACCGGGGACGACTACGAGTTCATCCGCCTTTTCACCCTGGACTGGATGGCCGCCCTCAAGCCCGCGGGGGCGCGCCCGGCCACCCCGGGGGGCCAGGGCGCGATCTCGGAACTTTGGTCGGCCAAAGGCGCCCATGTTTACGAGGCCACGGCCGCCCCCTGGTTCATCCTGGTCTTGGTCGGCAATGAAAACTCGCCGCGCCTGACCGTGGGGCTGGCCTACAACCACTATGAATTCATCTCCGACCTCTCCGGCCCCCGGGCCGAGGAGATGTGGCGGCAAAGCCTCTCCGCCCAAGGCCGCCCGCTGCCGCCGAAAAATTTCTGGTATGAGCCCCTCCGGCCGCGCCCGGCCGATTAATATGGCTGAAACCCCCGTCAATCCCCAGGATTCCGCCTGTGGCTGAAAACCCCCGTCAATCCCCAGGATTCCGCCTATGGCTGAAAACCCCCGTCACTCCCAGGATTCCCGCTCATGGCTGAAAACCCCGTCACTCCCCAGGATTCCGCCTATGGCTGAAAACCCCCGTCAATCCCCAGGATTCCGCCCATGACTGAAAACCCCGTAAATTTAAAAAATTTCAACGACCTCTGGACCGTCCACCGGCCGGACCGGACGGGGCAGGCTGATTTCTGGAACCGGAGGGCGGATTCCTATGCCGCCCACGGCGCCGATGAGGAAGGGGAGGAACACCGCCGGCTCATTATCGATACCCTGGCGGCCAAGGCCGGGCTGGGCCCGGAGAGCCTGGTCCTGGATATCGGCTGCGGTCCCGGCCGGCTCGCTTTACTGTTTTCCGGCCTGGGGGCCAGGGTGGAAGCCTTCGACCTGGCCCCCAGGATGATAGAACTGGCCCGCCTGGGCGCGGCCAAGGCCGGACAAGTCAAGGCCAATTTCCAAGTGCTGGACTGGGCCGAGGCGGATTTGCGGCTTTTGGGCTGGGAAAAGAAATTCCAACTGGTGGTGGCTTCCAAAACGCCCGCCGTGCACGACCGGGCCGCCCTGGAAAAGATGATGTCGGCCTCGCGCGGCTCCTGCTGCCTGATCTCCCAGGTGGATGTCCGCCATTCCGTCATCGACCGATTGAAGCCCCTGGCGAACTGGGACGAGGATGCGGCCAGGACAAGGCGCGGCTCATATTGCGTCTTCAATCTCTTATGGCTGATGGGTTTTTACCCCGAGGTCCTGTATTTCGACCGGGCCTGGGAAAGCGACATCTCCCTGGAAGAGGCCGGGCCCATGTACACCCGGCAATTGGAAATATTAACCGGCCTCTCCCCGGAACAAAAAACGGCCTTGGCCGACAAGCTCAAGGATTTGAGCCAAGGCGGCCGGGTGCGCGAAAAGGTCGAAGCCAAGGTCGTCATGATTTTTTGGAAAGTCTGAACTTCAATCAAGGCCGTCAACCCTCGGCCAGGATGATATGGGTATGATAGGCTTTGACCAAGGCGGTGGCCTCATCGCCGATCTTCAGCTCCAGGGTCCGGATGCTTTCATTGGTTATGAGGGCCTCGATTGATTTGCCGTCGGGGAGTTCAATTATAACCACACCGTTGACCGCCCCCGGTTCGCACTGGCTGACCAGGCCGGTGAATTGGTTGCGGGCGCTGGATTTGAAGCCCCGGCCCGGGGCCACGATGACGCTGGAAGCCTTGATCAGGGCTAACGCCTCGGTCCCGACCTTGAGGTCCAAATCGTCGACGCTTTTATTGTTTATCATCCCCACCACCCGGCGGCCGTCCCCGATATCCAGGCTCACCTCGCTCTTGACCTCGCCCCTGGTTATTTCCGCCACCCGGCCGCTGAACTGGTTGCGGGCCTGGGTTTTCAATTTGCCTATGCTCGTGTAAAATCTGAATTCCTTCGCGGAGTCGTCATCGGCGTTCAAGAGATCCAAAAAGTCCTGGAAGGCGTCCTCGAAGTGTTCTATATGTTTCATCACCTTCAGGCCGTGCTCGGTCAAAACCGTCCCGCCGCCTTTTTCGCCGCCGACGCTTCTTTCCAAAAGCGGCCTGGCCGAGAGGCTGTTGACTTCTTCCGCCGCCTCCCAGGCGGCCTTGTAGGAAATGCCCAGTATTTTGGCCGCCGCGGAAATGGAACCGTGGTCGCCGATTAGGCGCAATAGGGTCATGCGGTTGATTTTACTTTTCTTTTTTTTGAGTTCTTCCAGCTTCATGCCTGGCATTATAGCACATTAAAAGCCCCTTGACCAAATTTCCGGCCCGCGGCGCCGCACAACCCGCCATTGACAAAAAAAATGAAGGCGTTATAATATTTATGGTATTAACGTGAAACATCATGACTAGTCAGGGGGCCAGACCTATGGAAAGTGTAAGAACTACTTGTCCTTACTGCGGGTGCGGCTGCAATTTTTCCTTGAACGTGGAGGACGGGCAAATCACCAGCGTCACTCCCCTGGTGGAAAAAACGGTGAATCTGGGCAAGTTGTGCCTGAAAGGACGTTTCGGCTTTGATTTCGTTCATCACCGGGACCGCTTGACCGCTCCCCTGGTCAAAAAAAACGGGAAACTGGAGAAAACCGACTGGCCGGAAGCGCTGGGCTTCATCTCCGACAGGCTGAAAAGCATCAAGGAGGAATTCGGGCCGGACAGCATCGCCGCTTTCAGCTCGGCGCGCTGCACCAACGAAGAGAACTATTTGCTGCAAAAATTCATGCGGGCGGCCATCGGCACCAACAATATCGACCATTGCGCCCGTCTCTGACACGCTCCAACGGTGGCAGGTCTTGCCATCTCGTTCGGCAGCGGCGCGATGACCAATTCAATCCATGAATTGCTGGATATGACCGTCGGCGACGCCATGTTCGCCATAGGCACAAACGCCACCGAGTGCCATCCGATTATCGGCATATATATGCTGCAGGCCAGGGATCGCGGGGCCAAGCTCATCGTGGCCGACCCGAGAAGGACCGAATTGGCCAAGGGGGCGGATTTGTGGCTGCGCCAAAAACCCGGGACGGATGTGGCTTTGCTCAACGGCATGATGAACGTCATCATCAATGAAAAATTAATGGATGAGGGGTTCATTGCCGAAAGGACCGAAGACTTTGCGTCATTCAAGGACACGGTGGTGAAATACACCCCCGACCGCGCTTCGGAGATTTGCCGCGTCCCGCCCGAGAATATCATACAGGCGGCCAGGATGTATGCCCGGGCTGAAAACGCGGCCGTTTATTACACCATGGGCATTACCCAGCACACCACCGGCGTGGATAACGTTCTTTCCGTGGCCAATCTGGCCATGCTTACGGGCAACCTGGGCAAAAGAAAGGCCGGGGTCAACCCCCTGCGGGGTCAAAACAATGTCCAGGGGGCCTGCGACATGGGCGCCCTGCCGAATGTGTACCCCGCCTATCAGCCGGTCAACAATCCCGATAATCAGGCTAAATTCGAGAAGGCCTGGGGCGTCGGCCTTTCCGACAAGCCCGGCAAGACGATTCCGGATATCCTCCACGGCCTGGAGGAAGGCTCGATCAAGGCCCTCTACATTCTCGGCGAAAATCCCATGCGCAGCGATCCGAATATCAACCATGTGAAGCACTGTATGCATAATGTGGATTTCACATCCGTCAAGGACGCCAAGTTCATCATCGTCCAGGACATATTCCTGACGGAAACCGCCGAACTGGCGGACGTGGTCCTGCCCGGCGCCTCATTCGCGGAAAAAGACGGAACCTTCAGCAACACTGAGCGGAAAGTCCAAAGAGTGCGAAAAGCGGTGGAGCCCGTGGGCAAACCGGACTGGCTGATAATAAGCGAATTGATAAAGGCGATGGGCCGGCCCGCCCCTTATTCGTCACCTGAGGATGTTTTCAATGAAATCAGGACGGTGACTCCGAGCTACGCGGGTCTTTCCTATAAGCGGCTGGAAGAAGGCGGCATTCCCTGGCCTTGCCCCAATGAGGAACATCCGGGCACGCCCATCCTGCATATCGGCAAATTCAACAGGGGCCTCGGCAAATTCAGCGCCGTGGAATTCAAGCCCCCGGCCGAGAATCCGGATGAGGAATATCCGTTGATATTGACCACCGGGCGTTCCGGCGCCCATTACCACACCGGAACCATGACCAGGCGGAGTTGGGCCCTGAATATGCTTCATCCCGAGGACGCCCTGGAAATCAACCCGGTTGACGCGGAATACCTGGGAATCAACGCCGGGGATACCATAAGGGTGTCCAGCCGCAGGGGGGACATAACCACCAAGGCCAACGTCACCCCCCGGGTTCCGGCGGGAACCACCTTCATCACTTTCCATTTCACGGAAACCCCCGGCAACATTCTGACCAACAGCGCGCTGGACCCGGTCTCCAAAACCCCGGAATATAAAGTCTGCGCCGTGAAGGTTGAAAAAATCGTCCAGGAGGTCTCGGCCTGACGGGTTCCAGGCCGAATTCCTTTTTTCGCCGCCGGGCCGTGAAAAATTCGCGGCCCGGTCGGGAATCAGCAGAGGCAGGATGATATGGACATGAATATGTATGTGGTGGCCAACCCGCACCGGTGCATAAGCTGCCGGGCTTGCGTGATAGCCTGCGCCATAGCCCACCTGAAAACAAGCGTGGTCGTCGCCAATATGACGGATACCCCATTCCAGCCGCGCCTCAACCTGGTGCAGACGCCGCTGGCCTCCGCTCCCATACAATGCCATCACTGCGAAAATGCGCCTTGCGCCAAAATTTGCCCGGTAAAGGCCATTACCCAGCGGGATAACGCCACCGTCGTCGATACCGACAAATGCATAGGCTGCAAAAGCTGCCTTCTCGCCTGCCCCTTCGGGGCGGTGGCCTTGGTGCCGGAGTATAAAGAAGGGCGGCCGGAAAAGCGGGTCGCCCATAAATGCGATATTTGCCTCGGGAGGAAAGACGGGCCGGCTTGCGTGGAAACCTGCCCGGCTTCGGCTTTTGTCGTGGTCAAGCCTTATGAGCTGCGGAACAGCATCCAGGCCAAGCGAACCTCTGCCGCCCGAACGGCTCTGGGCGCCGCCCGCACGGCTCAGGAAGTTGCTCCTCGCGCGGCTTACCCGCTGTCATAAGGGCCGGGTTCGGAGTGGCCGGCGAGGGCGGGGAAAGCCTGATCCTGGTTTTTGAATCCACCAGCGCCGCTTTAATGGCGGAAGACGTATTGGAGGCTTCGGGCCTGGATTATGAGGTGGTGCCCGCCCCGAAACAAATCTGCCTGGATTGCGGGTTTGCCATCGAAATTGAGGCGGGGCTGAAGGACCGGGTCTTTGATTTGCTGAAAAACGAAAAACTCCCGCCTAAAGCGTTTTATAATCAAAATGGTGAAGGGGGGCCGACAAGGTTTCAATTTTGACGACCTCGCCCGCGTTTTCGCGGCTGTAGCCTCCCAACCCGTCAAGTTTTTTTTGGAATTCCGGATTCTTCAGCATTAGTATGAATGACTGTATATGCTGAAGTTCCAAAAACTCCTCCAACACGGCAAAATCATATTCTTCATCGCCGACCGGAATGAAATCCAAGCCCATGGCCTTCGCGGCGGAGAGAACGCCCAGGCCCGCGTCCGCGCTTTCGCTCCGCACCGCGGCGGCGACGGCCATATGGGTGGCGGCCTCCCTCTCGTATCCCGAAATGCCGGAGGGGTCAAGGCCCAGCGATTTCAATTTATAGTCCAAGAGCACACGGGTTCCAGCCCCGCGCTGTCGGTTCACATAGCGGGTTTTAGGCAGGTCTTCCAGCCCTTTCACGCCCAGGGGATTCCCTTTTTTCACCATAAGGCCCTGCCGGCGGCCCACGCCTTTTATCAGGGCCATTTTCGTGCCGCCGAAGAGCTTTTTGACGGCCGGTATATTATATACCCCCGTCTCCTCATCCAATAAATGGATGGGAGCGATGTGAGCCTCGCCGTTTTTAAGCGCCATCAGCCCCCCCAGGCTGCCCACATGGGTGCTGGATAAACGCCGGCCGGGCATTATTCGGGGCATTAAATCGGCCAATACGTCCAGCATTAAATCATGGCTGCCGATACTGATCACCGTCCGCTCCAGTTCGTCCAGGCCGTGACCGGGCAAAACGCTTACCTCGGCCCCGGCTTCCAGGCCTTCGACGTCTTGGTCGATAAGGCAGAACCCGTCGGCCCTGACCAGAGACATGGCGGCCCCCGCCCCCCTGGCCAAGGGCGAAGCGATGAGCCGGCCGCCAATGAGCCCAAGCTTGACCCGCGCATATTCCTTGTATTTAAGCGAGGAAACGAGCCTTTTGGTCAGCCTGGCCTTGACGGGCGCAAAGCCTTTTTCCGCCTGGCCCGAGGCGGCCCGCAGAACCGGCGCGATGAAAGTTTCAAAAACAAGATAAGCCGAAACAGGGTATCCGGGAAGGCCGACGACCGGCTTGCCGTTTACAATTGCGAGAATAACCGGTTTCCCGGGCTTCATGGCCACGCCATGAACCAGCACTTCCCCCAGTTCACGCAGCACATGGACTACATAATCCTCCCGGCCCGCGCTGGTTCCGGAGCAGACCAGCAGCATATCAAACTCCGCGGCGGCCTCGCTTATCCGCTTATTGATGACATCGCCATCGTCGGGCACTATGGCGAAACGGGCGGGAACTCCGCCGCAATTCCTTACCTGGGCTTCAAACATACGGGAGTTCGACTCGATAATGGCGCCTTCCCTTATTTCCTCCCCCGGCTCAATAAGCTCGCTGCCGGTGGGAATAATTGCGACTTCCGGGCGTTTTCGGACCGCTAACCGGGTGATGCCGCCGGAGAGAAGCACCCCTATGTCAATGGGGCGTATTTCATGGGTTCCGGGCAGTATGATTTCCCCCTGAACAATATCTTCGCCGACCGGCCGCACATTTTGCCAGGCGGCGGCGGCCGAGCGTATCAAAACCGAATCGTTCTCCGCTTCCTGAATGTCCTCAGCCATAATGACCGCGTCAAAGGGAGGTTTCACGGGATCCCCGGTATCGACCGGCAGATAATCCGCGCCCATCTTCAGGGCCAGCGGGGAATTTTCGCTTGCGCCGCGGGTATGGCGGCTGATCACCGCTATGCCGTCCATGGCCGCGCTGTCGTAAAGAGGTGAATTGTTAAGCGCGAATACCGCTTCGGAAGTGACCCGGCCCAGGGAATCCGCCGCGTCGATAAGCTCGGCGCCCATTTTCAGATCAGGCCTTAGGGCGCCCAGAAAACGCGATAGGGCTTCTTCCACTGAAATATTGTTCAGGTAAAGATTTCTTGGCATTCAAAACCTTCAATAAAATAAATTCACCAAAACGGCCGAGCCCGCCTGTAAGCCTTCCCGGTCACGCTCTATGACAAAATAGCCGTCCGCTTCGGTAAGCGTGGTGATCAAGCCTGATTTGCCGAATATCGGCTCGGCGGCATACTCCCCGCCCTTCCGATGCAGCTTGGCCGGGCAGCAGGTGGTTTTGCCCGGCGAGGCCGCTACATTCGACAGCAGCCTGGCCGGAATGGGAAACGGGGGCTCAAGCCCCGTCAACTCCCTCTGCAAAAAACCGAACAACAACTCAAAAACCATCATCGCCGAAACCGGATGTCCGGGCAGGCCGGCCAAGAGGGTGCGCGAATAATCATCATAGCCCAATATGGTCGGTTTGCCGGGTTTCAGGGCCAAGCCGTGGGAGAGAACGCCCGGTTTCGATACTTTATTTATTGTCGCCGCGGTCATATCCTTTTGGCCTTGGGAACTTCCGCCGGAAACGGCAATGATGTCGCTGTGTTCCATGGCCCCCTTCAGGGATTCTTCCAAAATGGCCTCACTGTCGGGCAAAACGGCCGATTGAACGACCAGGAAACCGTGCTTTACAGCCAACGCGGTCAAGGCATAGGTGTTGATGTCCCTGATTTGGCCCGGCTTCGGTTCGGCCTCGGGGTGAACCAGCTCGTCCCCCGTGGAAAAAACCGTCAGGCGCGGAAGGGCGCATACCGGCACGGTTATGATGCCGGCGGCGGCCAAGGCGCCGATATCCTGTGGCCTTAAGCGTCTTCCGCGGCTCAAAAGCGGTTCCCCCCTTTTTTTATCCTCGCCGATTTCAACCGCGTTTTCGCCGTGGGCCACGCCGCCGTAAACAGCGACGCCGCCCGGGCCGGCCTCCTCCGAATATTCCGCCATCACCACGGCGTCCGCCCCGCGAGGGAGCATTCCCCCGGTCGGTACCAGTGCGCATTCTCCGCTTTTAATTTCAAAAGACGCGGGCCGCCCCATCTCCACCAAAGCCTTGACGGTTAATAATACGGGTATGCCCTCGCCGGCGGCGGCGGTGTCTTTCGATAAAACAGCATAGCCATCCACCGTCGAACGCCGAAACGAAGGTATATCCAAGGGCGAAAAAACATCCACAGCCAGAATTCGGCCGGAAGCTTCTGAAAGGGGTAGGTTCTCAAGGCGGGGCAGCCAATCCTTTACGCGGGAAAAAAGCGTGTTCCGCGCGGTTTCAAGGCTGTCAACTCTCAAGAATTCCATTATTTTCACCCCTGGCCGGCATTTCAGATGTCTAGTTTTTTTATGGACGCGGAGAGTATGAGATGGGCGCGGCGGCTTACGGCGCCGGTGAATTGGGGGCTTGAATGGGGCCCGGCCCGCGGAACAGGCGCAACGGAATAGGCGCATCAGGGCCGGGCGGTTGACTTTTTTTTATCTTTTTTTTATAATTTTAGAAATTTCTTAGTTTAAACCCTGTAGCCGCCGGCCGGGACCCGGCCGGGCTGGTTTTGCCAACCCGGCCGGCCCGGCCGGCCTCCCGGAGGTCGAGGGAATAAGAATGTGCCGGCATTCTTATTCCCCCTCCCCCCTCCGAAAAGGGTTTCGCGGCCGGCCAGGTCGTCCGCCTTGGCCGGCCCGTTTGGGTCATTGAACGGGGTCTTTCCCGTGAACGTCTTCCCGAGGCGGGAATCCCGCCTTTTCCTTGTCCAGGGCCAGAAAAAGCTTGGCGAATTCCTTGGCCGCTTCCCGGTGGGCCGAAGCATTCGGTATGGTGAGCGCGTGGGCGATAGGCGTCGCGATCACCGTGTTATTCTCGTCAACGGCAAAACTGACTGTGGAATATGTATCGGCCAGTTTGGGGTCGGAAAGGTCCATCACCGCCGGAAGCTCGGCGAAGTTCAGGCCCCTTGACTTGGCGCCGGAATAATACCCGAATTCATATTTCGCCTCCTTCAGGTTGCCGAAGGGGCCCGGGTTTTTCTCCATTCCGATATGGCCGGGATGCTTCATAAGGCGCTCAGAGAGGCCGGGCTTATACTTATCCGCCAGGAGCATGGCCATGACCGCGCGGTAGCCCCCGGGATCGCCATAGGGATTTTGGTGCTTGAAAGTCGCGTCGGGAGCGAGGAGCTTTTCCTCCCAGTTGCCGGAATTTATGTCCCCGCCGGTCACCACCATCTTGTTGCCCGCCCAGATGCGGTAACCTTCGGCATATTTCGGCGTCATCATGGTGCGGATGATGCTGTCGTCGGCTGAAATCAGCACGTCGCAGGGGTCGTCGCCCGCAATGCATTCGCGTATCAAATCCACCGAGCCGCCCGGGGTCACGATGGCCGGAAGCTCGGGGTGGAGATCGTTCCATTTTTCCGCGGCCTCCCTGGCCAGGTTCAGGGCCACGCCGGCGGAAAGAATATGCAAACGGTAGGGCGCCAACTGCCTGGTGGCCTCCGCGGCCAGTTCGGCTTTTTCCCGCCGAATATCCGTCACCTTCTGCGCCAGGATGCCCAGGAAATTGCGCAGCATTTGGCCCTGGGCCGCAGCCAGCCGCTCGCCATGGTATTTGGTGACCATTTCCCCGTCCAGGCGCAAGAGATAAAGCTCAAATTCTTCCCTTTTCGGGGGCGGCTCAGGGGATAAGGCCCGGGCCTTAAGCCTCGGCGCGCGGCTTTTGTGCATTTCAGAGAGCCCGGGAATTTCTCCCATCATCATGCCCGGCTCGTTGAATTTCGGCATGTCGTAAACGTTCGGCCGCGGTTCCAGCCGGTCAAGCGGCTTCCCCTTGAGAACCACGCAGAAAATGCCTTTTTCCACGTCGATGGGCATGGGGCCCTTCGCGCCGGCTTCGCGGCGGACTATCTCGGGCTTCATCGCTTCCAAGAGGGCGATGATCGCGTCGTCGTCTATGTTCTGGAACAGGGTCGTGCTTTTCAATTCCGGCAAGAAATCCCGATAATTCATTTTTACCGCCTCCCCGGCCAGGAGGCCGGAAGGAAAGGCCATAAAGGCCATGAGAACCAACAAACGCGGAAATCGCATATAAGCCCCTTCCTTAAACCTCTTTCAGGTTGAACCGGTAAGGCACCTTGACCGTGACCGGCTGGGCCGGCGCGGGCGGCCGGTTGAGTTTGAACTTGATGCGGCGGGCGGCGGCCAAGGCGGAATAATCCAGTAGGCTATGCCTGCTGGACTGGAGCAGGGTCACCCCGCCGATTTCCCCGGAGGGCAGCACCGTCACCCGAACCACGCACAGGCCTTGCTCCTTCGCGACGATGGAAGCCTCGGGATAAACCGGGGTGGGCACTTTGAGCGCCTTCCAGAGCGCTTCGCCTCCGCCCGAAACGCCGGAGCCGCCGCCGCCCTCCGCGGCTTCCCCCTCCGTCGAACCAGGCCCGGCCGGGGCCTCGGCTTTTTTGACGGGTGGTTTTTTGGGTTTTTCCGGCGGTGGAGGCGGCTTTTCCTCTTCCTCCACTATGAAGGGCTCCGGCTCGTTCATCGACTCCAGCGGTTCAAACTCCAGTTCCTCAAAATATTCTTCGGGCTCGGCGCCGCCTCCATACAGGGTCACCCAGGCCACATCCAGGTCGGGGTCGCCCGGGTCGCCGGATATGAGCATATCCGTCACGGCGGCGAAAAAAAATAAAAACAGTATCGCGGCGATATGCAAACCGGCGCTGGAGAGGAAGAGGGCCGGTTTCATGAAAATCGAGCCGCGCCCGGGGGCGGGAGAATAAACAGCCTCGTCCGCCCGGGTTTCGTCCAGAATCAGGTCGAAAGGCTCGGCCGCTTCCTCCTGTGAACCTTCGACCGGGATATCAAGTTCGGCCGGAGGCTTGAACTTATCGTCATATACCCACGGGCAAAGGCCGGGGATGATATCGAACGCTTCGTTTTCCGGCCCCAGGATCAAGCTTTTTTCCCTCAAAAGGCGGGAGCGGGGGCCGCGAAAGTTTAAGCTTTCGCGGCCCCGGGTTGCGGAGTTTAGAAATTGTAGGCCAACCCCATATAGTAGCTGCGGCCGGGCATACGGTAGGTGGTGGAGTTGGGATTGCCATAGACATAGTCTTTGTTGAACAGGTTGTCCACGTTCAGCTTCAACTCAAGGTTCTGGCTCTCCGTGAAGTCCAAAAGGCCCTTGCTGAGAGAGAGGTTGGCCACGGTGAAACCGCCCCAGCCCGAAGTTTGGGTTAAAACATCTCTTTGCAGCGTTGTTTGAGCGGGAGTTGGGCCAAAGTAGCTGAAATTCAGGTTGGCCTTCAACTTCTCCCCCGGATGCTGAAACCGGAGACCCCCGCCGACGGTTTCTTTGGGAATCCAGCCACCGTAGGCATCAATCCAAGCGCCGTAGTAGTTTTGCCCAGGGCCTACGTAGCCTTCCCGATACAGCTCTTGCATCCTGAACAGATGCGAGTAATTGACATAGGGCCGCAGTTCGAAGCTGTCGTAGCCCAGAGCCGAGGCGACGTTGCCGCTGAGCTGCATTTCAATGCCCTCGCGTACCTGCTTGTCGGCGTTCATGACCCGCTGTCGGCAGCGCAGCGAGTTCTCGAGGGTGTTATTGTTGCACGGCGTCGTCCCATTCGCTAAGAAAGTCGGGACGGCGGGATCATTATGCTGATAGACATAGTCTTTGGTATAGCTAATGAAATAGGTGGTTGAAAAGTTCACGTGCCGCGAGTTGAGGTCAAACCCTCCCTCGTAGGTGTCGGTGACTTCCTTTTTGTTCCAGGGGTAGCCCCAGAAGTTATAGGGTTCGTAGTAAGCGGAAGTCAATTCGCGCGGGGAGGGGGGCCGCGCGCTGTTGGTGTAATTGCCCCGCAGTTTCAGCCAGTCAATAGGCAGATAACTGGCCCCCAGGGAACGGGATAAATGGCCATACGTCTGGCCACTGGGAATGTCGCCAGTATACCCCCTCAAGATGCCGGCATAGTCAGTGTTGGGGTTAAAGATTTTGTCGCTCACCTTGAAATGGTCATAGCGGAGGGCGGCGGAGAGAATAAGGGTGTCTTCCAGTAATTTCACATCGCCGTTCAGGAACCCGGCATTGTCCTTATAGCTCCCGGTGGGAGCCAATGGAGTACCGCCGGTTGCGTAGTTGGGGGGGTTAAAGGATGTGCCAGGTTTCCCTTCCTCGGTATCATAGTCCAGATTTTGAAAGCCTCCGGTCAGGCTGAACATATCGCCCTTGTAGGTCAGGCTGGCGTCAAAAATCTTGCGGTCGAATTTGGCGGCCATCGGGAAGGCATTCTCGCCCTGAGAATACTGTTTGGACCAGTTCTCGCCGAAAGTGTAGGCGGTTTGCCAGGAAAAACTTTCGTCATCAACGGCGCCCTCATACATGAGGGTGTTGCTCATGTTGTAACGGTCCATATAAGTAGGGCCATAGACGACGTTGTCAACATAATCCGTATAGGATGGACGATGGGCCTTGTCAACGGCGTAGTAGTAGGTTGACCAGCCTACACGGTGCACATCGTTAAAGGTGTAACCGAGATTGCCGGCCAGGGAATTGATGCCGTCCGTTCCCGAGTGATAGACCCTGTTGCCCTTGGCGTCGTTGTAGTCGCCCTTTTCCGAATGCTGGAAGCCCAGGGAGTAATCGACGCCGCCCACCAGGCCGTTGAGCTTGAGCTTCTCCTGGCTGGAATTGTAGCTGCCGATGCCGGCTTCCAGGGAGCCGGCCAGTTTATCCGGCCCGCCCTTTTTAGTGACCACGTTGATCACCCCGCCGGCCGCGGTGGCGGCGTATTTAAGCATTTCCGGCCCGCGCAGAATTTCCACCCGGGCCACGTTGACCAGGGGTATCTGGGTGGCGTTATTGGTGCCGCTGCGGCGCCCGTCGATGAGAAAAAGAACGTGCCCGTCCAGTTCCTTGCTCAAGTGGTCGGTGCGGAAACCGCGCATGGTCAGCAAGGTGTGGTCGTAATCGGTGGCGCCTTTATAGACCCCGATGCCCTGCTCGGCCAGGAAGTCGCTCAAGACCTCGGCCGAGGAATTCTCCAGGGCGGCGCTGTCATAGACTATGTTGTTCGTGGCCGTGGCCTTCTGGGCCTCGGTGAACCCGTAGCCGGTCACCCGCACTTCGGGCAGGGTCTGTTCGGCGGTTCCGGCCTGCGCCCACAGCGGAACCGCGCCTATGATAATAAGGGCGGCCGCCAGCCCCCCCGACAATCCAAGTTTGCCCATAACTCACTCCTTGTTTTTAATGTGCCCAAAGGCCCCGCCCCAAGGGAACGGGGCCTAAATTCTATGTTCGCCAAAAAAACCGCCCAAGGCCGGAACCCGAAATTCATATCACCACAAAAGATATAACGCCCGGGATAAAAAAATTGCCGCGCCGTGACCGTGAGCAGCCGCGAAAAACGCGCTTCACGCCGCGCCATCACTATCACATAGAACGTTATAACGCTCTTTTTATAGCATGGCTGCTCGTAAAAAGCAAGCCTTTTCGCCGTAGGCGGCGGCCTTTGACCAAAAAACCTGATAAATCGGCGATTTATTGCAAAAATCTGTTTTGGTTCATCCGGCTGAAGGATACTTTGGACTGGGGCTCCGCCCCAGACCCCGCTGGGGGAGGGCTCTCGCGAGCCCTGCCCCAGACCCCACCCGCGCCGGGGCTCAGCCCCTGGACCCCAAAGAAAGTTCCGGTAACGCCGCCGACAACTCGCCTATCGGCTCAAACAGTCGGCGGCGGTTCTGACAGCGGCGGCTTAGCCGGGAGGGCTGGCGGGATTCCGTATTTCCGGCGAGCGGATTTACAAGAACTGGCAAGAGTATGGTCTTCAGGCGCGAGCCGGCGGGGTTCCGTATTTCCGGCGAACGGTTGTCACGCCGGAATCCATCTTAGACCTGAAAGGCATGGACCCCGGCGTAGGTGGACAACCTATGCCGAGCGGATTTCATCTCTCAGCCCTGGCCTGGCCTAATGGATGTTCAAGGGCTGGTCCAGGGCTTGCCCTCCCGGTTCAGCCACCAACGCCACCGCATCGCCGAGTGTTTGAGCCGATAGGCGAGTTCTCGGCGATG
>Ga0268262_10003891_pt1 | contig 15769 bp, 19 predicted proteins | sample TergutNc150P3_FD_190354 | JGI IMG/M metagenome (GOLD analysis project Ga0268262, IMG submission 190354) | Nasutitermes corniger P3 segment gut microbial community from laboratory colony in Florida, USA - Nc150 P3 (SPAdes) (version 2) | ecosystem: Host-associated > Arthropoda: Insects >... | reverse complement strand
GCAAAAGGGTATCCATCTGAAATAGTAACGCTGATTCGCATAAATAAGTTGCAACCTTATTATAATACTGAAATTATGAATGAATATAATCGTGTATTGCGTTATCCAAGGTTACAGATTACGCCTTGGGAAATAAGCGTAATTATAAATCTAATTTTGAGGAAAGGCGTTGCTATGGAAGCGGAGAAAAGCACAATCAAAATGATAGACGAAAGCGACAGGAAATTTTACGATTTGCACAAAGTAGCAAGGGCTATTTTAATCACTGGAAACATAAAGCATTTCCCTAAAGAAAATTCTATAATGAAACCAGCTGATTTTATTGTAGCCAGCGAAAATCAATTTGAATAGTGAGTGGGCCCACTTTTCATCTTCCCTGTCCACCCAAGCTTTTCCCTGAGTGCCTGAACAAAGCCTGAATCATCGGTGTGGGCAAAGCGAGTTATGTGGCGGCTGCGGCAAATTAGGAGTTCGGATTTGTCGTTTAGCTGTTCTGTGAAGTGGCCGTCAAAAACCATTTCTGCGGTGCTGCCTTGAACGCATTTTATTTTGCAAACACAAGAAGAAGGAATGATAATTGGCCTAACAGATAAACTCATCGGATTAACGGGGTTCAAAACAAAAGCCTCCGCAGAGGGATATATTATTGGGCCTCCGGCAGCTAGGTTGTAGGCTGTGGAACCCGTTGGCGTGGCGAGCATTAGGCTGTCTGCCCAGTACTCGGTTAAAAATTTATCGTTTATTTTAACCTCTAAATTCACCATTCTCGCAGGAGCGTGGGCGTGAATAAAAACCTCGTTCAGCACGGTGCGGCTCAGAATTTTTTTATTCTTCAAATAAACAGAACAGTCAAGCATTATACGGTCTTGAATTTTGAAAGTACCTTTTGAAAGAGCATTCAAAACAACGTGAATTTCGTCTATGCCATATTCCGCCAAAAAGCCAACGCGACCGGCATTTATGCCAGCAATGGGAATTTCCTTTCCACAAGCTATGCGAGAGGCAGAAAGCACAGTGCCGTCTCCGCCAACGGCAACCAAAATATCGCATTTTTTTAAAAGCGATTCAGGGCCATAAATAATTTGTGTGCTTTTGCCCTTGCCCCACAACCTTATAGCCTCCAAAGCCTCACGCAATTTTGGATTCTGCTCCTTGCGAATTACAATGCCTATTTTCAATTCAACACCCCCCGCCATAAATTTTGAGCACACTCAATTCCCTTAACGGCTTCCTTGCTCTTTGCTTTTTTATTCAATATGTGCAAAGCTAGCCCCAAAATAGGCATACCCTTGCAGTCAAAACCATCTGCTTCTATTTCTGCTTTGCCGCGCAAGATTAAACCGTCTTCGTAAAGACCACATTCTATGCCTGCAATTTTTAGATTTTCGTAAATGGCTTCTAAAATTGGCTTGTAAAAATCGACTGCCCATTCTGGAATTTTTAAAATGGTTTCACCTTCGGCAAAACACGCTAGAACAGCGAGCAAGGGAATTTCGTCTAAACAGGTTTGCAAAACCTCTGTGCCAAGCCGCCTGCCAACCAACATCTTTGCTCTTCTAATTCTCAAATCTCCCCAAACATCTCGCCCTCTTTCATGGCGGGCAACAATATCAATCTCTGCGCCCAGCCGCCTAAAGGCTCCAAAAATTCCCGCTCTGCTTGAATCCAAATTAACCGCTTTCACAATGATATCTGAATCTGAAATTAAAGATGCAGCCAATGCTAAATAAGCGGCCTCAGTTACATCGCCTGCTATAAACCTGTCTCTTGCGAGCAAGGCTGGCACGGGAGGAATATCGCATATCCATTTTCTTTCGTTTTTTACTCCCTGCAATTTTGCCATACGCCTAGCAAGCTCATCGCTTTCATCTGGCCCGTCTTGATACCACTGCAACTCTGCGCCATAAGCGAGCAATTCTCTTATCAGAGAATCTTTAACCGCTATTTTTTCTTCGCAGTGAAACGCAACGCCGCTTAGCAAACATTCTATTATTTTCTGATTTCTCTTTTGGTGGGGAAAATTATCCCCTACCCATTCCAAATTCAAAGGTTTTTCATATTTGAAATTTGTTCCGGCAATTTCCCATTGAGTGTCTGTTATATTTACCTGCGCACCGAGATTTCTCAAATAAGAGGCAAAATCCGCAAAGTCTGGCATGGCTTTTACTTCGTGAATTATCGTGTTTCCGTTTGCAAGGGCTGCCAAAAATGCGCAGTTGAAAAAGGCTTCCCTTTCTGTGTAAAGTTCAAATTCACCTTTTATGCCAACCAAGTTTTAACCCCCTATTAAAACAGTTGGAAAGCCGCTTGTTATTGTTCCGCCGTGAACGGTGGAATCTCCCATTCTCGCGGCTGGTTTTTTGCCTATCAAAACAGATTTTGAACCCCTTACAACTGTGTCGGGAGGAGAGCCTGCGCAAAAGCAAGAAGAGCCGAGCGTGGCGGCTGGCAAATTCCCTATCAGCACAGAGGGAACGCCTTTTGTTATCGGCCCACCAACGTGCGGGACTGGCGGCGTACCGGGTGTTTGCATTGGGCAAACGTGCATATCAGTAATTCTAGCGGCTGGTGGCATATATCCCTTTTTCCTCCAAAATTTTAATCGCATTACTTGCATCGCTCTCCGCTTTAAAGGCTAAAAGCAAAGTTCCGCCAATGCCTTCCCTAACTTTCATAAGCTCAATATCTCTGATATTTATGTTTTTTTCTGCAAGGGGGTTCAAGGCTTTTAGTATTGAGCCGGATTCGTCCGGAATACGCACCACTATTTCGTGAAGCGGATATGCGTAATTTTTTCCCGTTTCCAAATTGTGCCGTATTTTGTTGCCTTGCAAAAAATTATTTTCAAGTTCGCCAAATTGTTCAGAGGTCAAGGAGCCTTTTATTTCCAAGGCTTTTTTTGCATAAGTTTCAAGCGCGCATTCAACATTTTTTTTATTCGTTTCCAAAATATCTTTCCACATTCCCCAAGAAGAACCGGCGATGCGAGTCATATCCCTAAAGCCGCGCCCTGCCAAATGCAGATGTTTTTTTGCAATATCTTGCGACAGACCAGCCGCCATTGAAGTGCTAAGTAGCTGAGGAGCGTGGCTCAGCCAAGACATCGCAAAGTCATGTTCTTGCGGAGAGATTTGAACCGGACGGCTTCCTAAAAAATTCAAAAGCTCGCTCAGCGGTTTGGGCAATTCGCTTAAATTTTTTGGCAGGCAATAAAGCCAGTAGGCGTTTTCAAAAATGGAAGGGTCGCTGTGCTCAACACCACGCTTTTCCGAACCCGCCATAGGATGCCCACCGACAAAAACAAAGGGAGAGCCAAGCGAAAAGCCAGCACCGCAAATTTGCTCTTTTGTGCTGCCGATATCGCTAACTATAACCTCTTCGCTTAGTAAACTTGCATTATCTTTGAGAATTTGGATTGTGGATAAAATATGTTTTATGGGGCTGCACAACAGAATTAAATTTGAACCTGGCAACCATTTTTCCACTTCGCCATATTCAAAAAATTCGTCTGCCAAAGAACGTTCCTTTGCCTTTGCAAGGGTTTCTTTTGAGCTAACCGCACGAACTGTGTATTTCAAATTGGACTGCTTAATTGCAGAAGCAACCGAACTCGCAAGCAAACCAAAACCTACCAAAACAATTCTCAAGATTTGCTCTCCAACTTAATAGATTCATCTATAATTTTTTTAAAAACATCAACCATAAATTCATTGCTCATGGGCCCTGGATTTTTTTCTGCCACACGCTTTAAAATAATTCCTTCTCTTTTTGAATCCGCAATCGGCAAGCCCTGCGCTTTTTTTATTTTGCCTATTTCAAGCACATATTTTGCACGTTCATTTAAAAGTGAAATTAGACTATCCTCTATTGAATCTATCTTCTGTCGCAGATTTTCTATTTCAGGAGTCATCTAAGCCTCTAAATTTCATAATCTGCCATAGCTCTTGCTTCTGCAATGCCCGATTTTGACCAGTCTGCAACTTGAACGTGCGCAGGGTGATTTTGATAAATTTCCAAATCTTCTTTTGTTTTGAAAGTTGTACACAAGCCTACATCGTAAGCTGAGGGTAAATCTCTGTAATTGAGACCAACATCTAGCGAAACAACGCAGGGGATCACGCTTTTCAAGGCACTCAATCTCTGCACAAGAATTTCGGCATTTTCCTTTCCTGTGCGGCCTTCCGCCATAGGCTTCATTTTCCAAAGAACTAAGTGTATAATCATAATGAAAGAAAGTAGAAAAATTCCCTACCTTTCCCCAAACAATGCAGTTCCCACCCTTACCATTGTTGCTCCCTCCGCAATGGCTACTTCCAAATCCAAAGTCATTCCCATAGAGAGTTCGGTGAAGTTTGCAAACTTGGGATTAGAACCCAAAATTCTCCCTCTCAAATTTCTCAAAAAAGCAAAACAATCTCTGGAATCTTCTGGGTTTCCCGTGTTTTTGCCAATGGTCATCAAACCTTTGTAAACAAGCCTACGCGGTTCTGGCAAGCTGTTCAAAAAATCAAAGGCTTCTTGCATTGAAAGCCCGCTTTTTGTGCTTTCTCCAGAAGCGTTCACTTGAAAAAGAACATCCAAATTTTTATTCGCTTCTTCGCATAGAGCTTCTAGTTTCAGCACGCTTTCTAAATCTGCAAGGGAATCTATCGCTTGCGCAACCTGGGCCGCTTTTTTAAGTTTATTTTTTTGCACAGGACCAATTATGCGGCAAATCACGCCTTCCCTTTGAGGCAAAAATTTTTCCAAAGCCTCTTGCACCCTGTTTTCCCCAAACTCACGCGCTCCTAGGGCAATGGCTTCTTCTACCGCAGAAGAGGGATGTGTTTTGCTAACCCAAACAAGGCGAACTTCACTAGGGTCTCTACCACAGGCATTGCAGGCTTTTGTCATTCTGTCTAAAATTATCTGCTTATTCTGCTTTAAGTTCATCTTTCCCAAACCTGAAATCCCAAAAATATCTGTATTGGACTGATAATATAATTCTCTCCTTAATGGAGTCAGAAAAAACATTGTCTTTGCCGCTTCTCGTGAAAAAACCAGGACTAAACGAAATATAAGACCTGCCACCATCAAGTCTCCACAGAGGACCAGTCGTTACCACGGAATAATACAGGGGTTCTTTATCGTAGGCTTTGAGGGGTGAATAGAACTTAAACTGCCTGCCAGAAAACATAAGCGAAAAATCCAAACTCCAAGAAAGATTACTGCCTATATTGTAAACTGCGGAAAATTCTTCGGCAACAACATAATCCCTGCTGTAAAGGGGAATGCCTCGCATATAGTCAAAACTCTTTTTATCGTAATCAGATGTTATATCTATAAGAGCAAAATGGAATAAAAAAAACAGGTCAAGGTATCGCGAATCGTAACTCCCGCCGAGCTGCACGTCGTAGCTCTGTATTTGAGAATAAGATGAATTGCCATAAAACTGGTTAAACATATATTTGGCATTCCAAACATCTTTCACCAGAGGCTGCTCCCCAAGCTTCATTGGGATTTCTACATCGCTCCAAAGCAAATTTTCATTTGAATAAACAAAACGGAGTTCCAAAATCGCAAAAGGTGGCGGCAAAGGGGCAAAACCAAGCCCCATTCTTAGGGTACCATAAAAAGGCGAAAGCTCTGCTCCAGCCATAAACCTCAAATAATTTGTTTTATTTGGCTTCCAAACTCCATAGCCATCTGCCCCCAAAAGCTCAATCCAGTTAAAATCAACGCTAGTGCTAGCCTGTGGAACAAAGGCTCCCTTAAACCCAGCAGGGGCGGCAGCACCCCGAGCTCCATATTCAATATTTGGGCCAAGTACCATAGGAGATGCCGCATTATAGGCAAAACTAACGCAAAATAAAGCTAAAATCAAAAAAATTTGTTGCACAGGCTTAAAAAATACTATTTTTAAAGTATGAAGAAAACTTTTTTAGCCATATTAGCAGTAAGCGCACTAATTTCGTGCGCCGTTGACAAAAAACAAAGATCGCCCATTTTAATAGAAAGGGGCATTCCAGCAGACGAGCGCAACTACGACGTTGTGCAAGAGGGTTTTGGCATAGACCCCAAGCTGAAAAAATTCTTTTTGGCGGGGTATATTGCAGAAGGCATGAACAAAAACCTAGTGCACCTGCTATGGGGAACTCCTGACAAAGAGTTAAACGATGGGCTAACCTGGGAATATATAGACTATAAAACAGGTGAGGTTATTACCCGCTTAAAATGGGAAGAAATTGACCCTATGAAGTTTAAAGGCGTAGATTGGACAAATGCCTCTAAACTGATAGGAATAGAGGGTGATCCATACGGTGGCTCGCCTGCACCAGTATTTGAAGAAGAAGGTACCTACTAAACTTAAAGTAAAAGTTTAAGTAAAACCTCAATTTGCAAAAAAATTAGATTTTTTCCTGCAAATTCCTTGTTTCTGGCACGATTATCGCATGTATATCTTGCAGAAACACACAGAAGAGCTTTTGATTGAGGCTCTTCTAAACAAAGGAGTTTGTTATGCAAATCAATCACAACATTAATGCGATGATAACCCAGCATGCGTTGTACAACAACAACAATGCTATGGGCAAGAGTTTGGAAAAACTCTCCACCGGCTTGAAAATAAACCGAGCGCAAGACGATGCCGCAGGCCTCGCTATGAGCGAACAAATGCGAACTCAAATTCGCGGTTTAGGAAAAGCTAAACAAAATTCACTAGACGGCATTGCGGCCTTGCAAATTGCAGAAGGAGGCCTTGCGGAAATAACCAATATAATGCAGCGACAGCGCGAATTGGCTATTCAATCTGCTAACGATACCCTCACTTCCACAGAGCGCAAATACTTGGACTTGGAATTCCAAGAGCTAACAAAAGAAGTTGCCCGTATTGCCAAAACAACAGACTATAACGGCAAAAATATGCTGAATTGGTCTTCGGATCCAAATCTCAGCTTTGGCGCAATTGGAGATAAATATCAGTTGCAGGCAGAAGTAGGTCGTGAAGTGACGAAAATAAGCAATTTGGCTGATGGTTTCACTGACGCAGCAAAACTCATTCCTTCTGCTACTCCTCCTGCTACTACTCCTCCCCTTTTTGATATTACTAAGAGCGGATTTGAGTTGATTCAGGATGCTATTGATGCTCTTAAAGCTATCTTTGATGCAGATCCGGCGAGCACTACGACAATTAGGCAGGATCCAGATCATACCAGCTCTCCCTATCCTCCACCAGGTGAATATGATACCCCTGATACTCTTCCTCCTCGTACTCAAACTAGCTTGATGTACCAACTGCAACTCGCAATTGATACCATCAAAGACAATCTTGATGCATATCATTTCCCTGCCGATAAAGACAGGGCACTTGCCGAGGCTCTTCACGAGCGGTTGAATATAATAGTAAATAACAATGCTAATCCCAAAACAGATAGCTTATTGCACCTATATAGCAATATGTTGGAAAACGACATGACAAATGCCGCTTCTTATACCTTGCATATAGGCCCTAACTATTCTTTTGGCATGGGTGGCAAATGGGCAAACGAAATGACGGTCACATACATATCTCTTAACCCCGGTTCACTTGGGCTTTCTACCAAAAATATCAGAACCCAAAACAACTCAACTGAGGTTATTGACCATCTGGATAGGATTATCAAGGATGTGAGCGGGGTTCGTGCCAAAATAGGTACTTATATCAATAGGTTGGAATATACGATTAACAATATATCCAGCTTGGAGTTCAACACTCAAGATGCCGAAAGCCGAATTAGGGACACCGATTTTGCGCAAGCAACGACTGATTTCACCCGAAACCAGATACTTGTACAAAGCGCGACCAGTATGTTGGCGCAAGCCAATACCCTGCCGCAAACAGCACTAACTCTCATAGGCGGATAACGATTCTTTAAGTGGAATCTTTTACTCCTTTGAAGGTTCCCCCGTCTGGCTCACGCCAGGCGGTCCTTTTGCATTTTTGCATTTTCTATATTTACACTCGCGCGGCGGTAACTCAGTTGGTAGAGTTTCAGCCTTCCAAGCTGACTGTCGCCGGTTCGAGCCCGGTCCGCCGCTCTTAATTATTCCCCCCGCTTTTTCCGCTCGGAGAGCTAACGGGGGGAACTACTTTTTAAACCAAAGTTGCCAAACTTGAGCCCCTGTTATTTTTTTCATAACGGTATTCGCTAACCAAATTGCTCCACTCGGAGCGGAATTTTTGCTCCAAGGCTTTGCGTATTATGCCGCCGCTCTTTGCACCTATGCCGTGAACTATGCGAATGCGTTTCCATTTATTTTTTTTGGCAAGCTCCAGTTCCAGCTCTACCCTGCACATAGCTTCTTCCAAACCTAGCTCGTGCAAATCTATTTCGGAATCTGCAAATGGTTCTTCTATGCTAATTCTTCTTCCTTTCTTTTTTGTTTTTTTTACATGAACATTTTTGCGGGGCAAAGCCGCTTTGTCTTTGTCAAAAATGCAGTTGTTTTCCAACCAAGCTAGTTGCGCAGGAGAAACATCTTCGTCAATCACAACCCGCCTTTCATCGCATTTTTAAGCCTAGCCATAACATCGCTTTTTTTGATAGCTGCTGCCGCTGGCTTTTTTGGAATGTTTTGAGCGGCCTGTTTCTGCGCCTTGCCAGAAAAGCGAGCTTTTAAATCTGCAAGAGTTGCTGCCTGAGGTATAGGCTTGGCTTGATGAAAATTACCACCCTTGCCTTGATAACCACCTTTGGCATCTCCTCTGCCGCCACCCTTAAAGCCACCGCCGCCGCCTACCCTGCGCTCGCTCTCTTGCTTCATAGAAAGGGATATGCGTTTATTTTGGGCATCAACAGAAACCACTCTAACCTTAACCACATCTCCAGTTGTCAAAATGGTTTTTGCATCTTTCACAAAATTGTCGCTCATTTCGGAAATATGCACCAAACCGTCTTGGTGAACACCTATATCCACAAATGCACCGAAATTCGTCACATTGCTCACAACGCCTTCTAACCAACTTCCAGTGATTAAATCTTGCATGGTTTTGATTTTGGGGTTGAATTTGGCATAATGGAATTCTTTGCGAGGGTCTCTGCCGGGTTTTTCAAGTTCTGCCAAAATATCTGCAATGGTGTTTTTGCCAACTCCGCTCTCCGCATCGGTGAAATCGCTTGCAACTATGGAATGCAAAGCCTCGGAATTGCCTATGAGTTCATTCAAAGGCTTACCTGCTTTCTCCGCGATTTTCTCTACCAAGCCGTAATTTTCAGGATGAACCGCACTGTTGTCCAAGGGGTTCTCCGCACCGTGAATGCGTAAAAATCCAGCTGCTTGCTCATAGGCTTTTTGTCCAAAACCCTTGATCTCTTTCAAAGCTTCGCGGCTTGCAAATGCCCCGTGTTCGTCTCTGTGTTTAACAATGCTATCTGCCAAGTTTTTATTAACACCGGAAACATAGCCTAGCAAAGCTGGGCTTGCGCTATTCACATCAACTCCAACCTTGTTCACGCAGCTTTCCACAACTTCGTCCAAGCGTTTTTGGAGTTCCTTTTGATTTACATCGTGCTGATATTGTCCAACGCCAATGGCTTTGGGTTCCACTTTCACAAGCTCCGCAAGCGGGTCTTGCAAGCGGCGACCTATGGAAATTGCGCCTCTTGTGGTTACATCTTCTTTTGGGAATTCCTTTATAGCAAGCTCGCTCGCGCTATAAACAGAAGCACCAGATTCATTCACTATAACCCCAACCGGACATTCTCCGCGTTTGTTTTTCAGCTTGCTGGAAATTTCCTTTACAAAATCGTCTGTTTCGCGGCTCGCTGTGCCATTGCCTATGGAGATTAAATCAACATCGTATTTTTCAACGAGTTCTGCAAGGTAAGCTGCGGACTGCGAAACTTGCCTTTGCGGTTCCAAGGGATAAATTACTCCGTGATCCATAAATTTGCCGTTTTGGTCTAAAACTGCTACCTTAACTCCGCTTTTGAATCCTGGGTCAAGAGCGAGAACCGCCTTGTGGCCTGCGGGCGGTGCGAGTAAAATATCTGATAGGTTTTTGGTGAAAACCTTGAAAGCCTCTAACTCTGCGGATTCTTTCAGCAATAGGCGAACTTCGCTTTCCAAACTCGGTTTTAGCAAACGTTCCCAAGAGTCTTTGCACATAGCTTCTAAGTGCACTTTCCAAACTCCTTCTCTTTTAATCACCTTTTCTGAGAGGTAGCCAACAAGAGCCTCGTCTGGAACCTCTATAGTCAAACGCAAAACTTTTTCTTTTTCACCACGGCGCATAGCTAACATTCTGTGACTTGGAATTGTGCCCAGAGGCTCGGAAAAATCGTAGTAGTTTTTGAATTTTGTCTCTTTGCCTTCAAATTCCTTTTTAACCTTAGAAACCATTTTGCCCTGTTTTTCAATTTGCGCGCGCAAATATCCGCGAAATTCCGGCGTGTCTGCAACATCTTCTGCCAAAATATCCAAAGCAAATTTGATTGCTGCCGCTGGGTCTGCAACGCCTTTTTCTTCGGAGAGAAAAGCCATAGCGATTGTCTCTGCGGAGTTGGATGTTTCTTCTTGTTCCCATATAATTTTTGCAAGACCTTCCATGCCTTTGTCTTTTGCGATAGTGGCACGTGTGCTGCGTTTGGGTTTGTAGGGAGCGTAAATATCTTCCAAAATATTTTTATCGCGGCAGCTGTCTATTTGAGCTTTTAGTTCGGGAGTTAGCTTGCCAAGCTCCTCAATGGTTTTTAAGACCGTTTCTTTGCGTTCTGCAAGTTCGGTTAAAGATTCCTTCCTATGCTGAATATCGCGCAACTGAATTTCGTCTAGGTTATCAGTTTGGTCTTTGCGGTAGCGAGCAATAAAGGGCACTGTTCCGCCTTCTTCCATCAGCTTGAGTGCCGCCTTAACGCGCTGTTCTTCAATTTTCAATTCTTCTGCAATTATGCTTGAAAATACCATATCTTATTCCTCTTTATTGAGGGTTTAAATATAGAAAATTAGGGCGTAGCTTTAACCCCAAGCTATTTTTCTTTTCTGCATAGCGCAATCTGCCAAATATGAACATATCAAAGATTGGTATGGAATGCCTGAGCTTGTTTCTATTGTTTTGAAGTAATCTATTATCTGGGTACTTATGTTTATGGTAAGTCGTTTTTTTAACAGTTTGGCATAGGGGTTCGGTTTCCCTTGCATTTTCGCAAAATCATATTCTTTTTTCATACTTGCTCCTTTTGTTTGCGATGTAACCAATAATATAGAAATTCTTTTTTTGTCGCTTTTCTTGCACTGATTATTCTAAGTATTGTTTGCTCATTTTTTTTATTACCTCTTTCGGTGTGAATTACAACTAATGTTTTGTGAATTTCCGAAATTCCAAGTAAGATATATCTATCCTCAGTGGCTGAATGTTCGGCATCGGGGAATACTTCGGCAAAGTCGTCTTCAAAACAAGTTTTAGCTTCTTGAAAACTAATACCGTGTTTCTTTATGTTCGCTAAATTTTTTCGCTCATCCCACTCAAATAAAATGTTTTGCATAATAGGCTTGTTTTAGGCTAGTAGTCATAGGTTATTTCACTCAACAACGCTCACAGAAGATTTAATAGTTCCCCTATATCCATCTATAACCACATGCCACTCTTTCGATTCGGGAATGGTAATTCTATATGGAGAAAGATTTGCGTGCCCGCCGTGATACTCAAATTTCATGCTGTTTTTATACTTGTGAAGATTTGTAGCATCCAGCAATATCACATTGGCGGCACCGGAAAGCGTAACTTCAGCAACATCGCCCTTGTTGCAAAACCCTAAATTGTATTCTGTAAAATCCATAGCGTATTAAATGTAGAAAAATTATTTCCTTTATTTACTATAGTAGCCACTTATTAACTCTGAATCTCGCTGTGGCGTTCCCCCCGTTAGCTCTCCGAGCGGAAAAAACGGGGGGACGAATGGTGATTTTTGTTAAAAAAATCTCCATTCAAGGGGGGATTTACTATATTCCACACAATGACCAAATATATCTTCGTAACGGGTGGTGTTGTTTCTGGGCTTGGCAAAGGAATTACCGCTGCATCTCTTGGCAGGTTGCTCAAACAACGGGGTCTTAAAGTTGCGGCTCAAAAATTAGACCCATATATGAACATAGACCCTGGTACCATGAGTCCCTTTCAGCACGGCGAAGTATTTGTCACAGACGATGGCGCAGAAACGGACTTGGATTTGGGGCATTATGAGCGTTTTATAGACGAAAATCTCACAAAACTCAGCAACCTAACATCTGGCAAGGTGTTTTGGAATGTGCTTGAAAGGGAGCGCGCAGGTGTTTATTTGGGCGGCACAGTGCAGGTAATCCCCCACGTCACAGAAACGATAAAGGAATTTATATATGCAGGAGCTGCCAGCAGCAATGCTGATGTTATGATCACAGAAATTGGCGGCACAACAGGCGATATTGAAAGCCAGCCGTTTTTGGAAGCCATCAGGCAAATATGGCTAGACAAAGGCAGCGATGATTGCCTGTTTATCCACGTAACTCTTGTACCTTATCTAAAAAGCTCTGGCGAACACAAATCAAAACCAACTCAGCATTCTGTAAAAGAACTCCGAGCGATGGGCATTTCGCCAAGCATAATAATAGCTAGAGCAGACGAACCTATCAACAGTGGCATCAAAGAAAAAATAGCTCTTTTTTGCAATGTAAAACCGGACTGCGTAATTGAAAACATAACCCTCCCAACTTTGTACGAAGCACCGATTATGCTTCATAAAAACGGCTTGGATAATGTTGTTTGCCGCGAATTGAAATTCACCGCTCCAGAACCGGATTTGAGCGAATGGCAAAATATGATGCAAAAAGTTGCAACAAGAAACAGAGAAGTTTGCATTGCCATTGTCGGGAAATACGTGCAACTCCACGATGCATATCTCTCCATCATTGAAAGTTTGAACCACGCGGGATTTGAAGTTGGTGCAAATGTGAAAATAAGCTGGATAGACAGCAAAAACGTAACTAATGAAAACGCCAAAGAAATGCTCGGCGGAATAGATGGAATGATAGTTCCAGGTGGTTTTGGAGATAGAGGCATTGACGGAAAAATATCCGCTTGTAAATATGCAAGGGAAAATAATGTGCCATATTTGGGTATTTGCCTAGGTATGCAAATTGCTGTTATTGAATTTGCCCGCAATGTTTGCGAACTCAAAGATGCCCATTCCAGTGAATTTGACGAAACCTCGCCGCATCGAGTAATTGACCTTATGCCCGACCAAGCTGGCTTGGTAGGTAGCGGCGGCACTATGCGTTTAGGAGCATATCCCTGCAAAACCGCACCAGGCTCACTATTGAACAAACTCTACGGCCGTGACGAAATAAGCGAAAGACATCGCCACCGCTTTGAATTTAACAACGAATACCGCGAAGCTCTCACTAGCAAAGGTCTTGTGATTTGCGGAACATCGCTAAACGGCAACCTTGTTGAAGCAATAGAACTTCCGAGAGACAGCTTTTTTGTGGGCGTTCAATTTCACCCCGAATTCACAAGCCGCCCGAATAAACCTCATCCGTTGTTTGTGGGCTTGCTGAGAGCGGCTATTAACACGAGAGGAGGCAACAATGAACTTTAAAGAGAGAAGAGAGAAAAAAGCGTTTTTGGCTTTGGCAAATGGCAGTGTATTTTATGGCTATTCCGTTGGTGCCCCATTAGATACTTGCGGCGAGGCAGTTTTCAACACAGGTTTGAGCGGCTACCAAGAAATTTTAAGCGACCCTTCTTATGCGGGGCAATTTGTGGTTATGACCGCCCCCGAAATAGGCAACTACGGCATTAATAAAGAGGATATGGAATCGCGAAAATTTTTCGCCGCTGGTTTTGTTATCAGAGAATTGAACGAACCCTCAAATTGGCGTAGCCAAGAATCTTTAAAGGATGCCCTCATTCGCTACAATATTCCCGCAATAGCAGGCATAGATACCCGTATGCTCACTTTGGAACTCCGCGAAAGCGGTGCGCAAAAAGCCTTTTTATGCACCAGCGGCAACCTGAGCACAGACGAAGCCGTTGCCAAGGCAAATGCCTGGCCCGGAATAGACAACCAAGACTACGCAAGCGTAGTCTCTTGCGAAAAAGCTTACGAGTGGAACTCGGACGGCGATTTGCACATTGTTGCTTATGATTTTGGAATTAAATACAATATTTTGAGAAACTTGCAACTAGCCGGAATGCGAGTTAGCGTAGTTCCTTCAAAAACAAGTGCAGAAGATGTTTTGGCTATGAAACCCGATGGCGTATTTCTCTCCAATGGTCCCGGTGACCCTGCCGCTGTTGGCTATGCCATTGAGAATGTGCGAAAATTGCTCGGTAAGGTTCCGATTATGGGAATTTGCTTGGGGCACCAGATTATAGGGCTTGCACTCGGCGGCAAAACGCAAAAACTCAAATTCGGTCACCACGGTTGCAACCATCCGGTTATGGATACTTCTAGCAACTGCATTGAAATTTCCTCCCAAAACCACAACTATATGATTATGCCGCAGGGAATTGAAGACAAAGCGGAGATTACCTACCTAAACTTAAACGACGGGAGCGTTGAAGGCTTGAAGCTGAAAAACGAAAATGTATTCTCCATTCAATTCCACCCCGAAGCCGCCCCAGGCCCTCACGATTCTCTGCATTTGTTCAAGAAGTTCAGGGAGAATTTAGCACGCTAATTTTTCTATCTTACCGATATGGAAATTTTTGACATTTTTTTCCCGATATTTGTGCTAGGGCTTATGGCTGTGGCTGTTCCGTTTGGAATGATGTTTGCAAACTGGGTGCTTTCGCCGCAAACTCAGTTGAAAAACAGGGTTAAAACAGATGCTTATGAGTGCGGGCTTTCAAAAGTGATAGGCTCTGCCTCAGAGAGATTTCCCGTTAAATATTATGTGGTAGCAATGCTCTTTTTGGTTTTTGATTTGGAAGTGGCTTTTCTTTACCCGCTCGCCATTGAATTTTTAAATGGCGGTTGGGATTTGTTCGTTATTCTAATGGTATTCCTGCTTATTTTGGAAGCAGGCTACCTTTATATTTTACGCAAAGATGTTTTGAATTGGTCAAAGATAAGCGATAGAATTGAGTAAATATCACTTCTCTTTATTGGTCACCCAAACAGAAACCGTTGTTTCAACTCCTGCAAATACCTTTATTGGAACAGAGTAATTGCCAAGCTGCTTTATGGGTTCTTCAAGCACAACCTGCCTTTTTGCAATGTTAAAGCCTTGAGCTTTTAAAGCTGCGGCAATATCGGTTGAGGAAACAGAGCCGTAAAGTCTTTCGTTTTCCACAACGCTGCGTTCTATGGTGAGTTGTGTAGCGGATATTTTTGTTGCAATGTCTTCGGAAACGGCGAGTTCCTTGCGGAAAAGGGCTTCCATAGCGGCACGGTTTTTCTCCAATGAGCGTTTTGCTTCTTTGGAAGCCAGCACAGCTAGCTTGCGGGGGAACAAATAATTGCGAGCATAGCCGTTTTTAACATTGACTATATCCAACATTTTGCCTAAATGCGAAACATCTGCTTTAAGTATAATTTCCATAGTTCCTCCCCTACCTTAAAGAATCTGCCACAAAGGGCAAGAGTGCCACGTGACGGGCGCGTTTAATGGCTTCTACTAATTCGCGCTGGTGCTTTGCGCAGGTTCCAGACAAACGGCGTGGCAAAATTTTGCCGCGGTCAGAGAGGAAACGGCGAAGAATAGCTTCGTCTTTGTAGTCTATGAAGCTGATTTTATTTTCGTGGAACCAGCAGTTTTTTTTGCGCGGAACGCT
>Ga0268262_10003890_pt1 | contig 15773 bp, 15 predicted proteins | sample TergutNc150P3_FD_190354 | JGI IMG/M metagenome (GOLD analysis project Ga0268262, IMG submission 190354) | Nasutitermes corniger P3 segment gut microbial community from laboratory colony in Florida, USA - Nc150 P3 (SPAdes) (version 2) | ecosystem: Host-associated > Arthropoda: Insects >... | reverse complement strand
CCCCATCCCGGACTCGGACTTCCTCGAGACCGCGCACGTCATGGGCTGGCAGTGCGTCGTCAAAAAGGGCGACTTCCGGGAGGGAGACCTCGGCGTCTACTTCGAGGTGGACAGCTTCCTTCCGGTGGAGGAACGCTATGAGTTTTTGCGGAAATCCTCGTACAAGGAGAACCCCGACAACGGCGAGGGTTTTAGGATCCGCACCGCCAAGATGCGGGGACAGCTCTCCCAGGGGCTACTTATCCCCTATTCGGCCTTCGCCGAGCTTCAAGGCTCAAACGAGGGCGACGACGTGACGGAGAAGCTCCGGGTCAAAAAATGGTTCGTCCCCGAAACCAACACCGCCGGCGGGGTGGTCATCGGCGAGCGCCCCCACGGAATTCCGACCTCCGACGAAACGCGGATCCAGTCCGCCCCGGAGATGCTCGACGAACTCAAAGGCAAACCCTACTACATAACCACGAAGATGGACGGCACCTCCGGCACGGTATACTACATTGACGGAAAGGTCGGCTGCTGCAGCCGAAACAAGGAGATCAAAGACGAAGAGACCGCGCTCTACTGGACGCCGACCTACAGGCACGGCCTCAAAGAAAAGTTAGCCGCGCACGGTAAGAACATCGTGCTGACCGGAGAGATATGCGGCCCCGGCATACAAAAGAACAAGCTGAAACTGCAACGCGTCGAGTGGTACGTATTCGACGCGATAGACGTGGACTCCGGCAAGTACCTTCCCTACGACGATATGTGCAAGCTCTGCAACGACTTAGGCATCGCAACCGTCCCCTTGGAAGAGCGCGGGGAGAGCTTCTCGTACACATTAGAAGCGCTCTTGGAAAAAGCCAAAGGCAAGTACCCGAGCGGACAGGAGAAGGAAGGGATCGTCGTGAGAGACGTAAACAGCCCTAAGTCGGTGTCATTTAAGGTTTTAAACAATGACGCATTGCTGAAAGAAAAGGATTAATGCCGATATTATCGGTACTGATTCGTCGATATTGGGATTTTCGTCATTTACGGGCTTGACTTGCACCGTGTTTGCAGAGGCTAAGTTAATTCCTTGCAAATCAACGTGTTAGCTCGGTTTATATAGATATCGGGATTGTCTCAAAATAAACGCGCTAACACGTAACTCATTGATTTTCGAGGAGATAAGGAGGAGTCGTACAATGATGAAAGTAGTCGCCTTTAACGGAAGCCCGCACTACGACGGCGTGGTGGCCAAAGGAATCTCCATAATCCAGCGGGAACTGGAAAAATCGGGCACCATTTCCGTCGAGACAGTCCACGTCGGCAACAAACACATCCGAGGCTGTATAGACTGCCGCAAGTGCGGAGAAACCAACCGTTGCATAATCGAAGACGGCGTTGTGAACGAGGCCGTCGAACTATTGCACTCCGCGGACGGGATCATCCTCGGCAGCCCGGTCTACTACGGCGGGATCGCCGGAACGTTCAAGAGCTTCCTTGACCGCCTCTTCTGCGCCGGCCCGACCATGCCCTTCAAGGTCGGCGCGACCGTCGTCTCCCTCAGACGGTCCGGCGGCATAGCCGCGTTCAGCCAGCTCAACAACTACTTCAGCCTCGCCGGGGTCATAATCGCCCCGAGCATCTCTTGGGGCATAATGCACGGAAACAACGCCCACGAAACGATGGAAGACAAAGAGGGCCTGCAAATCATGGAGATCCAAGGCCGGAACATGGCTTGGCTGCTCAAAACGCTGGCCGCCGAAAAGGAAGAAGTCCCCCTTCCGCCGCACGTAACCGAGCGGAAGAAAATAAACTTTATACACTAAAAAAAGGACTATTCAAAAATGAAAGTAATCGCCTTCAACGGAAGCCCGCACAACAACGGCGTAATCGCCAACGGAATCTCCTTAATCCAAAAAGAGCTGGAAAACGCGGAGATCGATGTCGAAGTGATCCACGTCGGCAGCAAACATATCAGCGGCTGTACAGACTGCCGCCAATGCCGAGAGACCAAACGCTGCATTATTAAGGACGACGTCGTAAACGACGCCCTCGACAAATTGCAATCGGCGGACGGAATCATCCTCGGATGCCCCGTCTACTACGGCGGCGTAGCCGGAACGTTCAAATGCTTCTTAGACCGCCTCTTCTTCGCCGGCCTAAAAATGCCCTTTAAAGTCGGCGCGACCGTCGTATCCCTCAGACGAAGCGGCGGCATATCCGTTTTCCACCAGCTCAACAACTACTTCAACCTCGCCGAAATCATAATCACCCCAGGCGTCTATTGGAACATCATGCACGGAAACAGCGCCCACGAAACGCTGGAAGACCAAGAAGGCCAGCAAATCATGGAGATACAAGGCCGAAACATGGCGTGGCTGATCAAAACGCTCGCCGCCGGAAAGATGACGGTTCCCCCGCCGCCGCAGGTGGACGAGCGGAAGAGGACGAATTTTATACATTGATTATAAGGTGTTGATATGAACAAATTAAACGGAAACGGTTTGACGCTCTTGCCAACCGTACTGTTGGTCGCGGCATCGATCGGAACGGCGGCTGCGCAGACGGGAACTGTCACCGACACGAGAGACGGGCAAACGTACAAGACGGTGAAGATCGGGACGCAGACATGGATGGCGGAGAATCTGATTTATCAGATCAAAAAAGGGTCTTGGTGCTACGATAACAACGCCGACAGCTGCAAAAAATACGGCAGGCTGTACGATTGGAATACCGCGAAGAAAGCCTGTCCTACAGGCTGGCACCTGCCGTCCCGTCAGGAATGGAAAATTTTGGTGACGACGGCGGGCGGACCGGAGTCAGCCGGCATGATGTTGAAAGCGAAAAGCGAGCGGAATCAAAACGGTTACGGTACGGATGATTATGGATTTTCGGCGTTGCTCGGCGGCTACCGTACCCGTCACTATGTCAACGATGTCAAATATGTCGATGATTTCAATTTTGCCGGCAACTACGGCTACTGGTGGTCGTCTAAGGAGGAAACTGTCGGTAACGCCTACTACCGGGCCATGGACGCCGACTACGACTATGCGAGCGAGGGCAGCGACAATCAGATCTACGGGTTTTCCGTGCGTTGCGTTCAAAACTGATGTTTGGCGGGGAACTATATATTTAACAAAATAGATTGGCGACGAGTTTATGGACAACATATTATCAAAACGTACGGCTGTTGTGCTTGTCATCATGCTGATGGCCATCGAGGTATCGGGCGACGTAAAAACGTGGAACTGCGGCGACAGCGGCGATAACGTTATCGCGACACTGAAAGACGCAAAGACGCTTGTGGTCAGCGGAACGGGGAAAATGGCTAGTTATAATCCTCGTTCTACATCTCAAGATAAATCATTCGCACCGTGGCACAATATCAAAGACGGTATTACTAAAGTAGTTATAGAGCACGGCGTAACGAATATCGGAGGTCATACGTTTGACGGTTTCACACGTCTAACATCCGTCACAATCCCCAACAGCGTGAAAGAAATCTATAATCACGCGTTTTACAATTGCTCCGCCCTTACATCTATAACTATCCCAAAGAGCGTAACATATATAGGAAGCGGTGCATTCCGCAGCACAGGTCTAAAATCTGTGGTGATCCCCGATGGCGTGCATAACATCGATGCCGTTACGTTTGAGAACTGTACAAATCTGACATCTGTAAAAATCAGCAGCAATGTGCGATTTATCCAAGAATGGGCTTTTTTGGGATGTACCAGCCTAACCGCCATAGAACTCCCAAAAAGCGTGGTAGAGATCGAATATTTTGCGTTTATAGGATGTACTAACCTAATGTCGATAACCGTCCAAAACCCAAAACCGCCACAAGAGATTAAAGGTTGGGCATTTGGTACTACCATGGACCCAAACGAAAAGGATGATGTTTACTTTAGCCGCGCGTGTCTATACGTTCCTAAAAACAGCATCGCCGCCTACCGTATCGCCGGAGGATGGAACCGTTTTAAAAACATCAAACCTATCGAACCCGCGCCGGTGGGTGGAAAATGATGAAAACGAACAACACATCCTTAAAATATACAAGCGCCGCGTATTCAACGGTTGTGTTTATCACCACGCTCCTGATCATTTGGGGGTGGAGATCCGTCGCGACAAAAAATGCGAGCGCCGCAAAAGAAGCGCAAGCAAACAATGTTGAAACCGTAAACACGTGGAACTGCGGCGACAGCGGCGGTAACGTTACCGCGACGCTGAAAGACGCTAAGACGCTTATTATCAGCGGGACGGGAAAAATGTATGATTACGAATCTGAAGAAGCGTTGCCACGGTACAATATCAACAAAGACAGCATTACCGATGTGGTTATTGAGCAAGGTGTAACGTCTATCGGAAATAACGCATTTATGGGTTTAATATATTTGACATCAGTCACAATCCCAAATAGTGTGAAAAGGATAGGAGATAATGCGTTTTTCAAATGTTCTTCCATGACATCAATAACAATCCCAAACAGCGTAAGGTATATCGGTTTGGCGGCATTTGCTTTTTCCGGTTTAACATCCGTGACAATTCCTGACAGTGTGAAGTCTATTTACAGCGCTGTATTTTTAGGTTGTGAAAAAATGACATCAGTAACGCTCCATAGCCGCGTGGGAATAATCCAAGACTTTGCGTTTGCCGGTTGTACCGGCCTAACATCTATCACGATTCCAAATAGCGTATACGACATTGGACCGTATGCGTTTGATAACTGCGTTAACCTGACATCAATAATCATCAATAACCGTAGGCCGCCCGGCGTTGACTGTCTCGGTGCATTCGGCAGTTTTTTCGGAGAGCCGGATATGGCCACATATAAGGCCAAGCGAAAACTCTACCTTAGCAAAACCTGTCTATACGTCCCCTCAAACAGCATCCCCGCCTACCGCGCCGACAAGGGGTGGGATCAATTTAAGTGTATCAAACCGATCAAGTCCGCGCCGAGGGGCGGGAGATTATAAGATGTTGGATGCCCACTTTTGTAATTTTTGAAAAAAGTTTGCGGTTTGAGTGTTTTTATATTATATTTAAACATTGGAATGGCGCAAGGAATGTGGTTCCGGCGGGGATTTAGCGGTTATGCACCGTTACCGCTAAGTCATTGATAAATATACAAATACGATAACTGGAGAATACCCATGAAATTCGTTACAGTAAATGATTTTAAGACTTCCAAATCGAATATTTGGAAAAAACTGCCTTCCGACCGCGAACTAATTGTGACCGACAACGGAAAGCCGATAGCGTTGCTGACCCCATTGAGCGATGAGACACTGGAAGACACTGTTTCCGCTTTCCGAAGAGCAAAGGCTATAAACGCTATGAAGCAGATGCAGGAGGTATCCGTTTCTTTGGGTAATGACAAAATGACATCCAATGAAATAAACTCTGTAATTAATGAGGCTCGGGGAAAAAATAAAAAATGAATGTGGTACTCGACACAAATGTAATTGTATCAGCATTAATAAACGCAAATGGAATCCCGGCAAGAATATTGTCCCTCGTTCTAAGTGGAAATATAAATGTGCTATACGACAATAGAATTATTTTTGAGTATACTGATGTATTGTCGATGAAAAAGTTTGGCTTTTCTAAAGAGGCGCGAAACAATATCATCAATTATTTTAAACACAGCGGTGAATTTATTCTCCCTGAGTACACCAAAATAAAATTTTCTGATGAATCCGACAAAAAATTCTATGATGTTTATAAATCCGGTAACGCACATTATTTGATAACTGGAAACATAAAACATTTTCCTAAAGAAGATACCATTATCGTACCTAGAGATTTTTTGCGGATATATGAAAATTGAGATAAAATTCTTGTGTTTTTGAAAAAAATTTGCTATTTGAGTGTTTTTATATTATATTTATGTTTTAGAATGGCGCGGGGAATTCGGGAGACCGTAAAATGAGCACAACCGTCACAGTCACGCAAGACCCTATTGCGTTACGCAAGGCCGGACTTCGCGCCTTGAACGATGCTTTGGGACAAGATGCCGCGCAAGCGTTTTTGAGACAATACAGCGGAACGGGTGATTTTACCAAAGACCGCCACAAATGGAACCCAAAGACACACGAGGAAGTTGTCGCGGGAATAATGAAAGTACAAGACGATATGGACCGTGGCGTGATAGATGTCGCTGGGCGTTCGATTGTTTAGGGTGATTCGGATACAACCTGTCGGGAATTCCGACAGGTTCGAATAGATGGAAGCCTACCATCCGAGGTGGAGGGGTAGCCGTTCGGAAAATCCGAACAACCGGAGTTTATGCGGCGGTAGACGGTGGGTAATGGAGTGTATGGATATATAAAAATGGATTCAAATAAATGAAAACGACGACAATAGTGAAAATGATAGCATTGCTTGCGCTCTTGGCCGGAATCTCCGTGGCAGGGGTGAAGAACGTGGCCGTCGTGGAAACGGAGATAGACCCACAATCCGGTGCGGCAGCCAAGATAAACAAGGCGGAGGTGAGACTGATAACCGCAGGACTTCGCAAGGAGGCGGTTAAAAACCTGCCGAGAGACAAATACAATATCATGACCTCGGAAACGGTTATGGCGCAGGGCAGCGCAGTTTTGGAAGCATGCGCCGATGAAAATTGCGTTATTACTCTTGGAAGCAGAATCGGCGCAGACTATATCGTACGCGGGACAATAAGCAAACTTGGAACGAAACTTACCGTGTCGATTGACATGTTTGAAACAAATGATGGAAACTTGGTCGCATCGTCGGACATTGTCAGTTCCGAAAAGACGGCGGAACTTTTGGAGAAGGCTTCGGCGGCTTGCGGGGAGATGTTTAGGGCGTTTGTGAATCCGCAGGGGGCGGTGCAGATACCAACAGCCAATTCTCAACCGCAGGGTGGCGGGAGCGGGGCGGGGGCAGGGGCGGCCACCACGCGGGGAAACTTTAAAGATGATGTTGTTGGGATTGAGATGGTGTTTGTTAAGGGGGGGACGTTTAAGATGGGGTGTACGAGCGAGCAGGGTAGCGATTGTTATGATAACGAAAAACCAGTACATAGTGTTACGATCAGTGATTTTTACATCGGTAAATATGAGGTAACTCAAAATCAGTGGGTTAAGGTGATGGGTAGTAACCCATCTTCTTTCAAGGGCGGTAATTTACCCGTAGAACGAGTTAGTTGGAATGATGTGCAAAAATTTATTTTAAGATTAAACACAATGACGGGGAAAAAATATCGTTTACCGACGGAAGCGGAGTGGGAATATGCGGCGAGGGGAGGGGTAAATAGTAGGGGATACAAATATTCTGGGAGTAATAATATTAATTATGTCGCTTGGTATAACGTGAACTCTGGTGATAAAGTTTTGAAAGATGGGCTTTTTGAAGAATACATAAATAAAGACGATTTTGACGAGTATACAAAAATTTTAGTATCCAACAAAAACAAAACGTGGGCTGTAGGAACGAAATCACCCAATGAACTTGGCATATATGATATGAACGGAAATGTGCATGAGTGGGTGAGCGATTGGTATGGAAGTTATAGTTCCGTTGCTCAGATTAATCCTAAAGGACCATCTGCGGGCTCTTACCGTGTGGGTCGGGGCGGCAGTTGGTACAGCGACGGGGGGGACTGCCGTGTCTCCGATCGCGGCAGCTACGGCCCCGACGACAGCCACTTCATCATAGGCTTCCGCCTGGCGTTGTTGTCCCCCTAGTTCATCAATTTGAGCTAAGCGGTAAGCGGAGCGTAAGGAGGAAAATGCCGTAGCATAGCGTATGGCAACGTGGAGCGTTGCCATCGCTTGCTTCGGCAGTGGCCATTATCCATCAATTGTGGCGAGGATAACACTGATTAAGGAGATGATTGTTATGAAAAATATGGATGCAGAATCTTGGGTCAAGAATGGGGATGAATCGTTTGAGGCAAAAAAATATGAAGATGCAGCTATCTATTATAAAAATGCTACCCAACTAAACCCAAACTGTGCTCCCATTTTTTGCAAGTGGGGAAATGCTCTTTATTTATTGGCAGAAGCTAAAAAAGACCTTTCTTTACTTGAGGAAGCAGCCCAAAAATACGAATGTGCCACTCAATTAAGTCCAAACGATGATTCGCTTTTTTACAGTTGTGGAAATATATTTTACAAATTGGCAAATATTGAACAAAATATGGCTATGTATGAAAAAGCCATAGAAAAATATGATATGGCTATCGCGTTAAATCCAAAAAATACAGATGCTTTTAATCACTGTGGACTTGCACTTTACGGTTTAGCCGAAATCAAACAAGATGAAACTTTATTTGAACGCGCAATCAGAATTTTTGATTGTTCTACACAAATAGATCCAACCAATTATTCTGCATTTAACAATTGTGGAAATGCACTTCATCGACTAGCCGAAATCAAACAAGATGTGTCTTTATTTGAAATCGCAATTGAGAAATATAATAAAGCTATCACGTTAAATCCAAATGATGCTTCCGCTTTTTATAATTGTGGACTTACTTTTTGTCGTTTGGCAGAAATCAAACAGTGTGAAACCATATTAGAAAATGCTATTGAAAAATATGAGATATCTATAAAATTAGATCCAACCTATGCTTCGGCATTTTGTAATTGTGGTATTGCGCTCTATAGATTGGCAAATATGAAAAATGATGTATCTCTGTTTGAACGTGCATTTGACAATTATGACAAAGCAACACAATTATATCAGTCAAACACAAATAGGGCCACGGCATTCAATGGTTGGGGTGTTGCGCTTGAGTGTCTAGCTAAAATCAAAAAAGATATATCTCTATTTGAATGTGCAATTGAAAAATATCAGAAAGCTATACTATTAGACCCCAATAACTTGGCAATTTCTTCTAATTGGGAACTTGCACAATACAGATTAGCCAAATTCAAAACGGATCTTAGTAATGCAAATACGTTGCATAATGAAGAAACGTTGTATTCCGCTATAGATCAAATAAAGATTGTTAAAGAATTTTTTATACCTCGTAAAATGAACCTTTTGGAAATACTAACTTTTTTGTGTAAAGAAAATAAAGAAAAACTAATTAAAACAGAGATTTTTCATTCGCTATTGGATTCAGATAATAATGATGGTATCTTTTTTAAAGAGACGACAAATAATCTCACGCCAGAAGAACAAAAAAATTTAGATAAATACAAAAAAATTTATATTCTTTCTGTTTTTATTATAAGTCTATTGCATATAAACAATCGGATCGAAAGTCTAGTGGCCCACTATTGTGAGAAAAACATTTCACAAACATTGCTTTTTGATAACAAATCAAAATTCAGATTAAACGCTATTGACTATTCTAAAGACCCATTTGAAGGAAAAACTTTGCTTGATTTCATATACGGAGAGAAAAAATACTCTTCCGATAAAAAGTTGAATACGGTGTACGAAGCCTTTGCTGGTTGCTTCACGTTTGATTGTGACAATTTGAATCTATTCCGTCTTTATGGTAAGGAAGCAGGCAAAGAGGGAACGGGTTTATCTCTTGTTTTTTTAGATAGCTTTTTCAGTATGGAAGCAAAAATGATTGTTGAACCACCTCAAATAGATTCCTTACAGATGACGGTTGGATCACCTAAAAAAGACTCTATCAAAATAGAGACTGATACTCCTATAGAACAAGATAAATTATCCCTTTTTCGTTGTATTTATATTGACCCACATCCAGAAACGAAACAACCAATAGTAACGGTAGGACAAAAAGAAGAGCACCTTTTTTACAGAGAGAGTATTGGAGATATGTTTGAAGACTATAGTAAAAAAACTAACGATATTGTTAAAAGTGTCAGAGAAAAAATGGCTGAATTAAAAGAACTTGCTAATGAACTTGATCCTACTGTTGTAGGACAGTTACTTCTCAATTTACGCTACCTTGTGAAACATGTCGCCTTCAAAGAAGAACAAGAGTGTAGAATTGTTAAAATACATCCTCTTATCGACAAAAATGGTAAAATCAAAAATGATTTTAAACGATTATACATTGAGTATTCTCCCAAAGTTTCTTCACATGTTGACAAAATTTACTTTGGCCCCAAGGTTACGGGTATAGAACTATTTCGGAATATGCTAAAAAACAAGAACATAACAGATATTTCATGCGAACAATCTAAAAATCCATTGGCGTAAATAAACATCAACGCATCTTGGCTACCATTACTATACAGAAAAATCAATCTCGTTTCCGTGCGGTGTTCTAAACGAGAACGTCGTTCCGTGAGAACCGCTTGTTATCGCAAAATCCACAATTGAAATAATATCCATTCCAATCAAAACATCGCAACCTATTGCCTCAGTACAAGAAACTACAAAAATATCTTTGCTGAAACCATTTGGCAGAGTAACTGTTACAAGATAAGTATCTACCGTTTGTGAACCGGTAACACCGCTTACCACGGTAGCGCCTTCCGAGCAAAGATTCAGTCGCCTTGCGACATCAACGGTAATAACGGAACATGTCGCGCCGGTATCCCAAACGGCGACAATTTCCAATGGGTTTCCATTTGGTATAGAAACGCATATCGGGGTTATTATTTTTCTAGCGGGGCCGTTGAATCTATATGTAATTGCATTGTGCATCATTAAAATCTAATCCTCGGAGAATAGCACTCCATAGAATACGCCTGCTCGCCCTCTACGCACGGTTGTATCGAATAATTCCCATAACCGAACATTTCTTTGCCTTTATCGGAGGCTTCTCGCAGACTGTTAAACGCGTTTATGACCGTAGCATTCTGCAACAGCAGGACAAGCCCTCCGTATTTATTGCAGAGTTCATTTTGGTTCGCCTTGAAATATTCAAGGTCTTTCAAGTGCCGTTCTTTATCATACTTTTGCATAGTTTGCCTCCATATTATTAATATAAATAAAAAAAAGACAAAAAGCAATATTTTTTATAAGCCCTCACCCCGCCCCCGCCTTCCCCGCAAACGCCGCAAAAATCTTCCTCGAATCCTCGTCCCCCAAAGACATCTCCGGGTGCCACTGAACCGCCCATAGGTACGGGTGATTCGGCATATAGACGGCTTCTACGAGACCGTCGTCGGACCATGCCATCGCTTGCAATCCCGCGGCGAGCCGCTTTATCCCCTGATGGTGGGAGCTGTTCACCTCGAGGCGTTCCTTTCCGGCGAGTTCGGCTAACGGGCTTTCGGGGAGGAGCCGGACGGCGTGGGCGGGTACGTCGTAAGGCGGCTTCATGGAATGGGTTATCGCGCTTGGAAGCTCCGTCGGGATGTCTTGGTACAGGCTTCCGCCGAGCGCGGCGTTGATGAATTGGATGCCTCGGCAGATGCCCAAAGCCGGCTTGCCGAGATTCAAAACGCCTTCGCGGAAGATGAACGTCTCCATCCTGTCCCGTATATCGCAGACTTCGCCGCAGCGGCCGCTTTTGGGCTCTTTGTAGACGGCGGGGTTCACGTCTTGGCCGCCGGTGAAGAGGAATCCGTCAACGAGGGCGGCCGTCCGTTTAAGCGCGGCCTCGGAGTCGGTCAACGGCAGGATCAGCGGCACCGCGCCGGCCTCTTCGATGCCGCGCATGTAGCCGGGCAGCATCCATATACAGTCTTTCTGTTCATCCCAAAGGGGCATGACCCCTATCACAGGCCGTTCCATTTGATCCATCCGTTCTATATTTTTACAGTTATTTGAAGGACTAGAATCCATATTGTTAATTATTAAAAATACATATAATCAGACGATAACGCAAGGAAATGTGAACTTTTGTGGTTCTTCGCTATTTCAGGTGGGCAACTCACATAAAATCAAATTCTTTAAAATCCAAATCTTTTTTAGACGGAAGGCTACGCCTTCCATAGATAAATCGGGGGGCTAAACCCCCCGATTTTCAGTCAAAGTCAAAAAACTTACAACCATAAGGCTTTTGACTTTGACTTTGCAGTTGACTGAAAATGCGGGGCATAGCCCCGCATTTATCTATGAAGCCGAAGGCTTCGTCTTAAAATGATTTATATGTTTTAAAGATTTTGACTTTTTATTTATTGCTCCGCTATTGACCCAATTCATGGTCATAATGTATTTTATTGAGATACTATGACTACAGATACCAACATCAATACCCCTGACCCTAGAAGAAGGCCGCGTCCCCGCTTTCTAGACCGCACGTACAGACCCGACGCAAGAGTGGGGCGTTTCCTCTGCGTCCTCGTTCTTGTCGGGGTCTCCTACGGGCTTTACCGGGGGATTCAGGACAACTACCTCGCCGAGATTATGCGCGTCACCCCGTTTGAGCGCGGGATCGTCGAGTTTTTCAGGGAGATTCCGGGGCTGCTGCTGATACTTGTCTTGGCGCTGATGTACAAATTCGCGGACAGCCGGATTTTCAAGATCGGCGTGGCCTTGATGGCGGGCGGGGTCGCGGGGCTTTTGCTTACGAGCGGCAGCGCGTTCTTTATGACAAAGGTCTTCGTGGTGATATTTATGGTCTTTTACAGCATCGGCGAGCACGTCATCATGCCGGTGCGGGCCACTATCGCCATGGATTTGGCCAAACCGGAGAAGTCCGGCGCCTCTTTGGGGATAACGGGTTCCATCAGCCAGCTCGGCAACATCGCCGGCTTTATTCTCGTGGCCGTGATCTTCTCTCTGCTCGGCAAACGCGGTTTCGACAGGACGGACATTATAGGCTACCGCATAGTCTTCGGCGCGGCGACGGCCCTGATGGTCACGGCGGCGCTTGTGGCCGTGGCGTTAAGGGAAACCAAACTCAAGTCGCAGAGGCGGCGTTTTTACTTCGCCAAAAAATTCACCACGTTTTATATGTTGGAAGTTTTTTACGGGGCGCGGAAACAGATATTCCTCACTTTCGCGCCTTATGTGTTGATAATCCAATATGGGGCGGACGCCTCGATCATATCGCAACTCTACGCGATTTGCGCCGTGTTCGGAATGCTCCTCAGCCCGTTAATCGGCAGGATCATAGACAAGGTCGGCTACAAAGCCGTCATGGTGGCGGACACGCTTATTCTCATTGTGGTATGCTTATTTTACGGATTCGCGCATAGATTGTTTTCTATGGAGATTGCCTTTATCGTCGTATGCTGCAACTTCGTGCTCGACTCGATCATCTCCATAGCGAGTATGGCGAGCAATGTGTATGTCAAACGCATAGCATCGAATCAGGAAGAAGTCACCGCCACGCTCTCCACCGGCATTTCGGTGAATCACGTCATAAGCATCTTAATCGCCCTCATGGGCGGATGGATATGGAAGGTGACGGGCATAGAGGTGCTCTTCTCGCTCTCAGCCGTCTTCGGGCTTATCAACAGCATCTACGCGGCGACCATTAAGACGGCGGATGAAGTACGTAAAGCTTCCTAGGGATGTTTTGACTTTGTTTGGAGACGCGCCCCGATGGGGCGCTGTTTGTCTTCCGCATGATGATCGCTCGTCTACCTGACAACCGCCGTAATACCGCGCACTCCGGCGGGGCCGCTGAGTTTGACGAAGTATACCGCCGACGGGAGCGGCTTTGTAAACGCCATCACCCCGTTTGATCTATTGTCGATATTTGCGGAATATACTTTCTTTCCGGACACGTCAAATATCTCCGCCTTGGCGTACCCATGACCATCTCCGCCTATTAATTTCAGCGTCAATCCTTTAGACGTCAATTTGATTGACAGACGCGAATTTGCGGATATTGCCGTGGATGTCTTTTTTACAGATAAGGTTGAATCCTTATGACCGCCGGTCGTGTCTGTCGTTACCACGGTTTTCGGGTCAAGCGACGAAATAATATTCGCGAGCGCCGCTACGAACGGCGCGTTGTAGTCGCAACCGCTTTCGGTTTCCACAAACGCGTTTCCGCCGCCCTCCACCTTGTTTCCGAACACTCCCTCCGTCGCCGGGCCGCCTATGAGCGCGCCGGAGGCGAACATGAACTTTGCGGTATCTTTGGTCGCCGTGGGCGGATTATCGTTTCTGCCCATCGCGTTGCGGTGGTGCACTTTGTGGTACATATCGCCCTTATATCCATGTATAAACGGGTGCTTAAATTCATTGTTTCCCAACATATAGTCGATGATCCTGGCGTTATACGCGTACGCCGTTTTCGCGGCCGTTGTGCCAGACCGTCCCTCGGTGCCGATAATGCCGTCGTCAACGAGTTTTGCGTAGAGTACCGCGGCAAAGGCGCTCCCCGACGCTAATTTATTTGTGCCCCACGTGCTCCTAAACCATTTCCACGGAATACCGTAATTGTTCACGCCGCTAATCCCGCTTTGCACGTTTTTACGGAGAAAGTCGTGAATGGGGACGCTGTATTGGTTGTTCTTGTCGTTAGTGGCGTTCGGCGCAGCCTTTATCAGATAATAGTAGAAAATATCCGCGACAGTGTCAAAGGCGAGAGGGTAGTTGGACTCCCACTTATTCTGTATTATGTCGATCGCCTCGTTTTTGTACGCTTCCACACCGGTAAGCCTATACAGCAAGATACACATAAGCCCGTGTTCGTCCGAGACCTCGGACGTGGGGTCGTAGAATCCCGGGATATTTATGTTGTCCGGATTTCTCCGCGCGAACTTGTGGATGCTGACCGCCGCCGTGCTGCACTTGGCCGCGTACTTTTTGTCGGGATAGTGCATGGCCATGAGCGCGAGGGCGGAGGCGTAGTTGGCCGCTTGCGCGCCGCCCTTGTCCGTCGCCGCGAAGGACGGGCGCGGGTCGCCGCCCTTTTCAACCGGGCGGGTCGATTGATACGCGGACGTCACCCACTCCGTATGGTCGAGGCCCCCGTCGCCGACATAGTAGACGAACGTGTTTGTGTCCGGGAACGATTTCATGAAAAAGTCCGTGGCGATCTTCACCTCGTCCAGCACGTCCGCGATGCCGTTGGGCAGGCCGTAGGTCGGGCTGTGGTCGTCCTCAAAGGCCTTGGGCCACACGTCGTAAGCGGTTAGCAGCGCCACCGCCGCGTAACCCATCGTGGGGGCGACCTTGATGTGGTCGCCGCAATCGTGCCACCCGCCGGTTACATCTTTCCCATTGTACTTGTCGCCAAGATGACAGGTATTGCCGGTGCCCGAATTATCGACAAGCATCCAGTTATGCGTGTCCCCGCACCGCTGCCCGCCGAAGAATTTGAGGGCCATACGCATGGCGAGGTTGTAGTCGTCGGTCGTGAACTTGGTCTGCTGCGCCCCCGCCCAAGATACGGCGAAAAGGCAGATCAGCGCCGACGCAAAGACGGTTTTGGGCATAGACGCGTACTTTTTGGACATAATAGGCGACTCCTATTGAATTGTGGACGGTTATTATAGCATATATCTATATAATATATGCCAAAATAAAAATCAAGCTAAATTTTATGCGGGATTACGTTTCCTCAAATCCCCGGAATAATGGGCTATTACGTGAAATTTTCGGTTTAGGTCTTGACTTCTTAAAATCCATATACTATTTTATGGATATAGAACACGGCAAACGGTACTATTAAAGAGCGTACCGAAAAAATTAATGAAAGAAATAAGGGGAGGTAAACCTTGATCTTCGCACTAATATATTTTGTTCATTCCTTCATAGTGCTTTTTCTTGGCACGTCTCAAGTTGTGGGCAAAAACCGGCGCGGCACGTTGAACTGGTATTTCTTTGCTGTTTGCGCGATAATTGCCGTTACCACGTTCAATAACGGCGTCCAATTTTATAAAGCGTTTTCAGAGGGGGTAAGTTTAGGCGAATCAAGTTATGTTTTTAGCAAAATAAACATGATTCTCTCCCTCATAAAAATTATGGTTGTCCCGTTTCTTTTCGCGTTTATACTCAAT
>Ga0268262_10003889_pt1 | contig 15777 bp, 13 predicted proteins | sample TergutNc150P3_FD_190354 | JGI IMG/M metagenome (GOLD analysis project Ga0268262, IMG submission 190354) | Nasutitermes corniger P3 segment gut microbial community from laboratory colony in Florida, USA - Nc150 P3 (SPAdes) (version 2) | ecosystem: Host-associated > Arthropoda: Insects >... | reverse complement strand
GCACGAATGACGGCATACGCCGCGAGATTGAAGCGCAGTTAAAACGCCTTGATATTCCCGCGATAGATTTTTACCATATTTGGTGCATAACAAATTTGGATAATTGGGAGAACAGAAAAAAAGACGGCGTTCTGCAAACTTTCAGAAAACTTAAAGAAGAAGGGCTTGTCCGCCATATATGCATTTCCAGCCACCTTATTAAAAACGAAATTAAAGAACTTTTAATGGAAGCGGTTTTTGAGGGCGTGCTTTTCGGCTATTCCGCCTACAATTTCAAAACAAGGCAGGAAGCGTTTGACGCCATCAAAGAAAAAAAACTGGGCGCGGTGGTAATGAACCCGCTCGGCGGCGGCGTTATTCCCCAGCATCCTGAGCTTTTTAAATTTATCCGCAGAGAAGGGGAAAGCACCGTAACCGCCGCCCTTCGCGTTTTATGGGATCACCCGGAAATTACAAGCACCCTTGTCGGCTTTGACACAGTTGAACATCTTAATGAAGCTTTGCAGGCTCTTGAAGGGTATAAGCCCCGTACCGCCGCCGAACTTGAAGAAGTTAAATCGAAAGCGGGAGAATCTTTTGAGGGCATCTGCACAGGCTGCGCGTATTGCGATAACTGCCCCGCGGGCATTCCCATACCTGAATATATGGACGCTTATAATCAAAAATTGCTCAGCAAAACCGAGAAGGACCCGATTGGGGACAGGTTAAAATGGCACTGGAACCTGGACAGAGCCGGAGCCGGAAAATGCACAGCCTGCGGCCTGTGCGAAAGCGCCTGTACCCAGCATATCGACATCATTAACAGGTTAAAGGAAATATCGGGATAAATCCCGGGGATAAATCCCGGGGATAAATCCCGGGGATAAACCTAGGGCTAATATCCGGAGTAAGTTATTTTAATCACCACAAACCCCGCGGCTCCTATGTTATAATCTTCCTGTTCTTCCCATGAAGCGAACAGATTGTTCCCTACCCGCCCTGTATTTGTGTAGAAAAATCCTTCGGGAAGAGGCGGCAGTAAAGGATTTGAAATTTCTTCTTTGCGTATAGCGGAATTAAAAAAAATATCGGAGGAAATTTCATTCCCCTTCTTTGAAAGATCCTTTGAACTGAACATTAAAACAGCGGGTTTCGCGTCGTTTCTTTTTACCACCCTGTAGTAAATTAACCCGCCCAAGCCGTAACGCAGGGTATCGGCTTCCCAGCCTTCCTCCGCGGGATACATTTCCAGCGCGGGAATTGTAAGCGGAAAAGGCATATTGGACTGCATATTGAAAGTCCATGTCCTTAAAAGCGGAGGGGGAGAGGCGGAAGATAAAAAATGATCGTCCAGATACAAAAGAGCCGCGGGATCGCCGTTATAAATAACAAAGCCCCCTATTGTATACTGCCGCCAATATTCGCCGCCCGAGAAACGGAAAAGGGTAATTCCCTCTATCGCTCCTTTATATGGAACAAGTTTTATAAACCCGTCCCTGTTTATTACAAAAATAATTTCTCCGTCTTTTTCATACAAAAAACGAATGTGAAGCGCAAGCGGCCAGGGTACAAGGGCGGCGGACATAGCCGCGTCTTCGATTGAATCAAGAAGAACAGGACCTTCTTCCGTAAGCCGGAACCACAGGGGATTGCCTCCTGTCTGCAAAACCGCAGCGGGTCTTGCCCCGGTGTGTGCGACAAAAACAGAATTAAGCGGTTTATTTTCCTTAAAACGCGAACAGGATGCGGCAATGGAAATAAAAAAAGCGGCAATTAAAAAATTGCGTATTTTTTGACTGCTTTTCATATATCCTCCCGAAAAGTAATTTTTCGGTTTTCAGGATCGCCTTCGATTACCGCCACAGGACCGTTAAATCTTCCCCAGATTTCGGCGTCGTCGGTAAATTCCTCGTCTTTAACTTCGGCGGCTTTTTGATGGGCGCAAAGGATTTCAGGAAACTTAAACGCTTGCGGCGTCTGCGCGATTCCCGTATTCGCGCGTTTAAGATGCCTTGTGATAAAGCCAGCGCCGTATTCCTTTGGGGTGTCCGTAAGGGGAAGCACCGGAATAGCAGCGCCGTGTTTTTTTACGCTTTCCAGCGTATTATTAATAAGGTTAACGGTTACCCACGGCCTCGCCCCGTCATGGATTAGCACATAACCGGGATTGTACTGAGAAAGAAACGAAAGAGCGTTAAACACGGAAGCGCGCCTGCTCTCCCCTCCGTTTACAAAAAACACTTTCGGCTTTTGCGAAGACAAGGTTTCGGGCGCAAGAGCCTCCCGCGCCGCGTCTTGCGAGTCCGCGCAAACGGCTATTACTATCGCCTCTATCGACGGAACAGCGGCAAACGCGAGAACCGCAGAACCCAGAACTGTATGTCCCGATTTTAACATTTGGTACTCTTTCTTAACTCCGCCCATTCGCGCGGACGCGCCCGCGGCGCAGATAACAGCCGCCGCTTCCATGTTACTCAAGTTCCAGCCGGGAAAAAATCATCTGCTCAATTTCTTCTTTTGTTTTCTTTAGCGAAATTGACGCTTCGTCTACCAGCAGTCTTAACGCCGAATCGTAGAGTTTGCGCTCAAGAATCGGCAGTTCTTTTACCTTACTTCTATGATACAGGGAACGCACTATGCTCGCTATGTCCCTGATGCTTCCTTTTTTAAGAAGGTCCAGATTCATCTGATAACGCATCTTCCAGTCCGAAGGAATCGGATCGTATTCATCTTTGATTGATTCAAGCGCCTTGTTCGCTTCGTCTCTGGAAACTGTGGAACGGATTCCAAGACCGGCGGCCTTGTCAACCGGAACCATTATTGTCATGTCCGTAACTTCAAGATAGATAACATAGTAGGGGACTTTAGCATCTTTAAATTTCTTTTGAACGATGGATTTAATTATCCCAACGCCTTGGCTTGGATAAACTACCTTTTGATCAACTTGAAATGACTTTGAACTTGCCATTAATTTAATCTTAACATAAAAATAACAAGTTAGTCTATACATAAGCCCCAATTTGTTTGACATTAAGCAAAACCGGCTATAAAATGAGCAGGTATCTTTCGGAGAAAACATGGCGGAACCAAGAAAGCTGGCGGCTGATGAGCTAATCCAGCTTAAAAAAATACACACTGTCGTCTACAACCAGCGCAATGATTATTCAACCGAAGAAAGCCAAGAACCGGATCCGCTGGATCATCCCGCCGGTTGGGCATGGGGCGTTTTTGACAAAACAAAACTTCTGGCAGGAATGTTCGAGATCGACTACCTTATGCGCTTTGACGGGAACAGCGTAAAAATGTCGGGAATAAGCGGAGTGGGGACTCTGCCTGAAGCGCGCAACGGCGGGCACATACGGCGTATTTTTGAAAAACTTCTGCCGCAGGCGCGTGAAAACGGAGTGGTTTTTTCCAATCTTTGCCCTTTTTCCCATGATTTTTACCGCAAGTTCGGTTATGAAATCGCCTGCGCAAGAAAGAATTTAAATATCCCTACAGGGGATTTATCTGAAATAAAACCTACAGGGCAGTTTGTTCATATCCTTCCCGGAGACGATACTTCGCTTCTAGCGCAGGTTCACTCGGCGTATATATCGGACATCAACCACGGGATACACAGGGATTATTGGCCGGACAACCGCGCGTGGAAACGCTTTACAAGAGAAGACCCGTATAAGTCGGGAACGTACCTGTATTTATGGAAGGACGAGAACGGCATCGCGCGAAGCTATATACAGTACAAGGACATCATGGAAGAGGGAGATCACAATATGTCGGTAACGGAGCTTGCCTTTATCGACAAAAAAGGGCTTTACGGCGCGCTGGGCATAATAGCGGGACTGTCAGCCCAATTTGAAAACTTAAAATGGATGATGCCCACTTTTATTGACGCCTCGGATTTTACGGGCGACGCGTGGTCATTGGAACAAAAAATAAACCCAAGGGACATGACAAGGGTGGTAAATGTTAAAACCGCCCTTGAACTGATGCGCCGCCCCAATAGCGACGGCGAGTATGTAATTGAAGTTGAAGATGAAAACATTACTGCCAACTCAGGCAAATACCTTGTGCAGTTTGGGGCGCAGGGTGCAAAGGTTTCGATTTCAAAGAAAGACGCGGATATTACCTGCGACATATTGACGCTAAGCCAGCTTGTAACAGGCTACAGGTCTTTGGAAAACGCGCTGTGCTCAAGACGCGAAGGGTTGGAAGTTCACGGTAACATTGAAACGTTAAAAGCGGTATTCACGGAACGGCCTCAGCATATTACAGAATATTTTTAAGCGCTCAGTCTTCGTATTGTAACCTATAAAGCCCTGCGTATAACCCGCCACGAGCTATAAGTTCTTCGTGTGCGCCCTCTTCCGCCAGACGGCCGGCGGACAGGACTAAAATGCGGTCTGCGCCTTTAATCGTGGAAAGACGGTGGGCTATTACGAACGAGGTTCTGCCTGCCATTACTTTTTTTATTCCAAGCTGAATTAAGCGCTCCGTTTCGGTGTCTACCGAGCTTGTCGCCTCGTCTAGGACTACGACGCGCGGGTTGTGGGCGATAACGCGGGCGTAACTTATAAGCTGGCGCTGGCCTGTGGAAATATTTGCCGCCCCTTCGGAAAGGACGGTTTTATATCCATCAGGCAGGGCGGAAATAAAATCATGGGCGTAAACTGTTTTTGCCGCCTCAATAATCTGTTCGGAAGAAAAATCCAAACCAAGCGTTATGTTTTCTTCTATCGTGCCTGAAAACAAAGTAACGTCCTGCATAACGGGCATAATCGAACGGCGTAAATCGTTAAGAGGTATATCTTTAACCGGGATTCCGTCAAGGCGGATAACGCCTGAATCTATATCCCAAAGACGGGCAAGAACATTAACAATCGTTGTTTTTCCGGCTCCCGTATAGCCTACAATAGCCGTCATTTCCCCCGGCTTAACGGCAAATGTCAGCCCCTTTAACACGTCTTCTCCGTTCTTGTAGGCAAAACGCACATTGTCAAATTCAATACGGCCCCGCACGTCTCCTTGAAATTTATGCGTTCCCGTATCGGGGATATGTTCGTCCGTATCCATAAGCTTAAAGACCTTTTCCCCTCCCGCCATCGCCGACTGGAGCATGGTGTACTTTTCCGCAATATCCGTTACAGGGTTAAAAAACATCTGAACCAGGTTGATAAAAGCGATTAGTACGCCCAATGAAACGGAAACCGAAAAAACCATTTTGCTTCCGAAAACAATTACCGCCGCTACGGTAAAAACCGCAAACCATTCGACAAGAGGCCTGAATGTCGCAAAAACGTACATCTCTTGAATGTTCGCGTCAAGAAGTTCATTGTTGCCTGCGCGGAATTCGTTTTCGCTTTTTTTCTCCTGCCTGAAAAGCTGGACAACCTGAATGCCCGCAAGATGTTCCGCAAGATACGAAAAAACCTTTGATGAGGCTGTTCTCTGCCTTCTGAAAGCGTCACGCGCCTTTACGCGGTTTATAAGAGTTATAACCAATACGGGCGGCAGGGTAACAAGAACAACAGCCGCCAATTTCGGGCAAAGGATAAACATTGTTACAATAGCGCCCGCCATTATAGAAATGTCTTTTAAAAAGGCGACAATTACAGTTGTAAAAAACTCGTCCATCGTTTCAACGTCGCCTGTTAAGCGAGTGACAATCCTTCCCACAGGGTGGCGCGAAAGAAAACCGGTAGACTGCGAAATTGTTTTGCTGAAAAGCGCAATGCGCATATCCTTCATTACGCGCTGAGTCATAAGGGCGGCCGTCCATGTCTGGCAAAAAGTAAAAATAAAAACAACTGCAAGAATTATCAGATACAGAATACACCCCTTTACAAGGTAAGGGACGTCTTTTCCCAACAGCGCCTTGTCGATGATCTTCTGCTGTAAAACAGGGATATAAAGCTCCCCCAATGTGGACAGGACAAGGGCGGCAATGGTAAGTATGACAAGGGACTTGTACGGCTTAAGGTACGCAAGAATACGCCTGACAATTTTACCGTCGTATTCTTTTGTTATGTCGTCGGTGTCAAAATAGCTGTCAGACATTTTGCCCCTCAGTCTGCGGTTCCAGTTTCTGCAGTTCAGCCATACGGCTGTAAAAGCCCTCTTGCGCGGCAAGCTGTTCAGGGCTTCCGTATTCGATCACTTTGCCGTTGTCCAAAACAAGAGCCTTGTCCGCGTATTTAAGCGTGGAAACGCGGTGAGAAATAATTATGGTCGTGCGCCCTTTTCTCTCTTTTCTTAACGCTTCCAGTATCTTTCTTTCGGTTTCGTTATCCACCGCGGAAAGCGAGTCGTCCAATATTAAAAATTCACTGTCCATGATAACGGCTCTCGCTATCGCCGTCCGTTGTTTTTGCCCTCCTGAAAGCGTCAGTCCGCGCTCCCCTACCAGAGTGTCCTTTCCTTGCTGAAAAAGAGCCAGGTCGTTGTCCAAAGAGGCAAAAACTATCGCCTTTTCCACAGCGCCGCTTGTCCGCGAGCCTTCGGTTGAAGCCCCCGCGCCTGCGCTTGCCCGCGCATCCGTTCCGCCGTAACCGTAAGCGATATTATTCGCTATCGAGTCTGAAAACAGGTAGCTGTCCTGAGGGCTTACGGCAAAAAGTTTTCTTAATTCTTCCAGCGGCCAGTCGCGCACGTCAACGCCGAAAACGCGCACGCTTCCGGGCGGGGGGTCTACCATGCGGGTAAAGGTTTTTATCAGCGTGGTTTTTCCCGAGCCCGTCCTTCCCATTATTCCAAGCCATTCTCCGCGGTTAACTTTAAAGGTTATGCCGTCCAGTACCGTATTTGTTTCATCATAAGAAAATGTCAAACCTGACAGTTCAAGGGCGGGAATATCATTTGACGGCCCGCTTAACGGCGGCGCGGAAGACGGATTATCAGCGTCCTTAATCGAAGGCGGCGTATTAAAAATTTCGTTTATCCTGCCCAGCGATACCGCCCCGCGCTGGATCATGTTTACCATGAAGCCCGCCCCCATAAGAGGCCAGATCAGCATATTCAAATAGCGGAACATCGCGACAAGGCTTCCGGGCGTCATCAAACCGTTGATAACGCGCATGCCGCCGATAGCGAGCATTATCAACACAGTAAGCCCCGAAAGAAACTGAATAAACGGGAAGAAGAAACCGAAAAGGCGCACAAGCTGCATATTCGCCTCGCGGTAATCATCATTGGAATCGGCAAATTTTTTAATGAACCACCATTCTTTGACAAAAGATTTTACCACCCGGATGCCGGCAAATGTTTCCTGCGCGTTATCGCTTAACCTTGAATAAGCTTCGCGCGCGGCAAGAAATTTTTTCCCGACAAGGTTTCCGAAAAGAAGGATAAGGACGGAAACAAGGGGCAGGGGAATAATCGAAACAAGGGCGGAGCGGGCGTCCTGTACAAAGATAATTATTAAAATCGCGGTGGACATAAAAACAAAGTCAAAGAGCGCGACTATGCCCATGCCGATGGACATTCGCACGGCGTGAAGGTCTGTAATTGAGCGCGCCATAATGTCGCCGATCTTGTTTTTCTGGTAGAAATCCCACGAAAGTTTCTGCAAATGGCTGTAAAGATTATCGCGTAACTGCGCCTCTATGCGCCTTGAAGAGCCGTTTATGAAAAAACGCCATAAAAAACGGCCGCCTGCCACAACAGCCATAACGCCCGTCATGTACAGGGAAAGCGTTATTATTTGCCCCAATTGGAAATTGCCGCTTGAAATAAGGTCTACCGCCTTGCGGATAAACTGCGGAATGGCTATTTGCGCGGCGTCTACGACAATAAGGCAGATAAGCCCGAAAACATACTGGTAACGGAAACGCGCGACATAGGGAATAAGAGCTTTATACTCTTTAAGGGATGCGGAAGGCCGGCTCATGCTCTTTTTTTGGCTTCTTCCTGCTTCTTATGGTCCGCCTCTAATTTAGTTTTCCAGATTGCCATTTTTTTCTTTACGTTCTCGGCGTCTTCGCTTTCCGCAAGAAGAATGTGCAGTCTTCTTAACGCGCCCAAATATGAAATGCCCGTTTTAAAATCAGGTATCTGCCCGGTACTCAACTCGTATTTTTCACGGTAACGGTCCGCCGACTGCGACAACAGCCTTTTGACCAACCTTAGATGATAAGTTACAGAGTCATAATACGGAGATTCAAAAGTTGAGTATTCCATAACGCGGCGAAGGTCCAATATATTTTTAGCGACGGTTGTAAAACGCCCTTCCATTTCAACAAATGTCCATCTCCATTTTGAATTGTCCCCGTAGGCGTATTCCAAAAGGTCTATGGCAAGCCCCATCTTTCTTATTAAATAATAACGCTGGTTTTCGTCAAAGGACTCAAGCAGGTTTAATTTTTCTTCGTAATCGGAAAAAGGAACGTCAATATAATTGCTGACGGCTTCCTCAAGATAAATAACGGCCTTGTAAAGCGACTTTCTCGCGTCGTTAAGGACTTCTTCGTTTTTAGATTTTAAGACAACCTGTGAAATTCCGTTAATAGCGATATAGTTGGAAGTAAGGTTCAGCATTTCATCGGCAAGGGTCAGTTTCTTTTGGGCGGCTTCCGGCGTGTCTTTTTTGCTTTCCACCACGAGCTTTTTTTCAATATCCAAAAGTGCCTTGGTCATCGCCGTATAAGATGAGATTTTTTCATTGTAAAGGCTACGATCCTGGTCGTTAACTTTTGCCATTAACCGCTCCGTTTACCGTATTTTTGCATAAGGTCGTCCGCGTGGGCAAGCGCGGCGGTTCCCGCGTCTCCCGCGAGCATTCTCGCGATTTCTTTTCTGCGGCCGTCCGCGCTCAAAGGCCCGATACCCGTATAGGTTCTGCCGCCTTCAGTTCTTTTTTCCACCTTAAAATGATTATCGGCTCTAACTGCGATACTGGCAAGATGGGTTACGCAAAAAATTTGCTTAAATTTGCCGATTTTAGTCAGATACTCCCCTACTTTAAGGGCGACTTCCCCTCCAATCCCCGTATCTATCTCGTCAAAGACAAGGGTTTCAACACCCTCAGCCTCGTTCCGCCCCTCGGACAAAAGCGCGGTCTTTATCGCAAGCATCACGCGGGAAAGCTCGCCCCCCGACGCGATACGGGCAAGGTCTTTAAGAGGCTCGCCTGTATTGGCGGAAATAAGGAATTCAACGTCTTCCGCCCCCCACGGGCCTAGAGAAGCCTGCCCGTCCTGCTGTTTTGGAACTATTTTTACCTGAAAGCCCGCGTTCGGCATTCCAAGGTTTTTTAAAATACCCGTAATTAAAGACCCGAGTTTTTCAGACGCGCCAGTCCGTTTTTGCCGCAAACTCTGGGCTTTCGCCTTAATGTCCTTTTCAATCGCGGCAATTTCGGTTTTAAGCTTTTCCCTGTTTTCTTCCGCGCCGCAAAGCGCCTCGATTTCCGCCTGCGCGTCAGTTTGATAAGACAATATCGCCTCTTCTTCCCCGCCCGCCTGCGTTTCGGTTTTTACGTACTTTTTTTTCAGTTTGTACAACAGGGCAAGCCGCTCGTTTACTTCTTCCAGCCGCCGCGGGTCAAAAGTTAAATTGTCCCTGTAGGCGCGAAAGTCGCCGGCTATATCCTCGGCTTCGTAGTAAAGATTTTCAAGCCTTCTGTAGATTTCACTTAAAGACGAATCCACCGCGCTTGCGCCGTCTACGGAATTTTTAGTTCTTCGCGCAAGGCTTAATACCGAATTTTCGCCGTCAAAAAAATTATCGGATGCGGTATGGATAAGCCCCGCCAATTTTTCAAAATCCGAAAGTTTTTGCAGTTCGTTTTCAAGCTCGCGTATTTCCCCGGCGTGGATCGCGGCTTTGGCAATCTCGTCTACGGCGTAATTTAAAATTTCAAGCCTTTCTTCCCTTTCGCGGTCGCTTTTCAAAGACGCTTCCAAAGACTTTCGCTTGTCCGTCAATTCAAGAAAAACCTTGTAAAAGGCAAGAACCTCGTCTTCGATACCGGCAAAACGGTCAAGGTAGCGGCGGTGGTTTTCTTTTTTTAAGAGCGATTCATGGTTGTGCTGTCCGTGAAGATCAAACAGGAACGCCATAAATTCGGATAGATCCTGCCTTGTTACGGGAACATTCTGAATATAGACCGAACCCCTTCCTGACGTTTTGATGTTTCTTCTTACGATAACAGTGTCTTCCTCGCACTCAATGTCCCGCCCTTTAAGCCAGTCCGTAACTTCCGCGTTGTTTTTCTTGACGGAAATAACGGCAGACACGCTCGCTTCCTCGCAGCCTGTGCGTATAACGTCAGTTTCCGCCTTTCCGCCCAACAAAAAACTTAATGAGCCTACGATTATCGACTTTCCCGCGCCTGTCTCCCCCGAAAGGACGTTAAATCCCGGACGGAAAGAAAGAGTGATGGAATCAATCAGCGCGTAGTTCCTGATGGAAAGCTCTTCAAGCATCGGTTCGCTCCAAAGAAGATTTTTCCAACGGGTTCCCTGACCAAAAAAGCTTGGATCTTAACGCGGAATAATAGGCGTGCCTGTCCGCAAAAATAAGCCGGGCGCTTTGCGCCGCCTGTTTAATAAAAATTTTATCCGCGCTTTTAAGATCGCAGGTATCCTGCCCGTCAACCGTCAACAGCACGCCTGAACGAAGCTGTTCCGGCACTGTTATAACAAGAGGCAGGCGGGAAGGAAGCACAAAAGGCCTGTTGGAAAGGGCAAACGGGCAAATGGGGTTAAGGATTACAGCTTCCATTTCTGGATCGAGAATGGGGCCGCCTGCCGCCATCGAGTACGCGGTAGAGCCTGTGGGGGTGGCGACAATAAGCCCGTCGCAGCGGTACGAGCCCAAAGCAACGCCCGAGGCGGAGCCGTCTATGCTCACGTCAAGATTGATAAGCTTTGCGATTCCCGACGCGGAGATTACCGTGTCGTTTAGGCAGATGTTTTTCATGATGATTTTTCCGCCGCGCTCCACGGAAATTTCCAGCATACAGCGTTTAGAAACGGTTATCTCGCCTTTTTCCCATTTTTCGTAAGTAGAAATCCAGTCGTCCCTGTCCACTTCCGCGATAAAACCCAATGAACCCATGTTTACAGGAAGAATAGGCACACCCAAAGGCGCAAGGCATCGCGCCGTATAAAGAACAGTGCCGTCTCCTCCGAGAGAGAAGGCGATATCCCATGCGCCTTGCGGCGGATCTTCAGGCTTTCCCGCAAATGAATAAACCGCGACAGAAAGCCCGCGTTTTTCAAGCTCAGCCTGAATCTGCGTTGCCGCGTCCGCCGCGTTTTTTTTGTGAGTATTAACAAATAGGACAGCTTTTTTTCCCATTTGCAGCCCCTAAGGTAAAGTCATAATAAGACGCGCAATGTGCTCCGCGTCCGACGAGCGAAGCCGGGGATAAAGGGGGAAAAGAACCGTCCGCAGAGCCAATGAACTGCCGACAGGACAATTTCCGCAAAGCCCCGACGCCGCAAGCGTATTTTCAAAAGCGCTCTCTACTATAATATCTTTTTTTCTGGCATAAGCAATCACGTCTTTTAAGCCCGTCTCAAGAACAAGCGAGAATGAATAATTGTTGTATTCGTCTTCGGCAAGTGGAATAAAACGCTTATGCCTTGTCCTAAGGCTTGCCTGCGCGTAAACACCAGCGATTTCGCTCCTTTTCTGAAGATTCCTCTGCACTTCCTTGAACTGGACAACGGCAAGCGCGGCGTTAATATCGGGCAGGCAGTATTCATTCGCGATACCCGCAAAGTTACGCAATTCGGAACCATCTTTCCTGTTCATTGCGAATAACAGCGCCCCGCCTCCCGACGTAAGCATATCCCTCTCTTCAAGCCCCAATATGCAATACAGCCCGCTTGTTTTTATCTGCGGCTCTTCTTTGTCTTTGGAAGCGCTGCCGCCGCTGTTTGCGCCGCCGTCATTTGCGGCATCGTCCGCGTCCGAGTCTGTTTTTTTAATGATTTTCCCGTAACTTTGGGAAACGTCTTCGATTAAGGGAAAACCCAATTCGGCTATCGCCTGTGAATCCGGCTGAAAACCCAAAGTGTGATGAAGGACAACGGCGCAAATTTCTACGCCTGCCGGTTTTTGCGAAACGGCGCTTTCAAAGGTTTCGCGGCTCATGCAGGGAAAATCATAGGACACGTCGCAGTAAACGGGCGTTAACTGCAAATCTTCGATAACCTGATAATAATAGCGCGGCGAAAGCGCGGAAATTACAACCGCCTGCCCGGCTTGAGCATTCTCTTTCAGCGTCGTTTTCAAAACCGCTTTTAACGCAAGGTACAAAGCCACTGCGGGGCTTCGCAGGGCAATGGCGTAATCAAATTTAATTTGTTCTTTTGCGGTTTGAATCAAGAGCCGGTTACGCTCCCCGACTCCTATTTTTTCTTCCACCATTGCGGTTAACACCGCGTCCATTTCTTTACGTCTGATTGTGGGAGAATAAACTTCGATTTTCATTCGTTAACTCGAAGCGCCGGCGAAAGCCTACTTTCGCAGCTCGGCAATTTTTTGAAGTTCTTTCGGGTTAAAGAGGTCTCTGATATCAAGTATGATAAGGTAACCTGTTTCCTGCCGTACAACGCCTTGAATGTACTCAGCGCCGATGCCGGAAAACATCTGCGGCGGCGGCTGAACGTCTTCTTTTTCAATTGTTACTACGCGGGAAATTCTGTCTATAATAATTCCAAGCTTCATTCCGTCTATATCAAGAATAACAAACCCGGACAGCAATTCATCTTCTTCGGAGGCTATCATTTTTTTAATATGGAACCTTTTATGAAGGCTGATAATGGGGATAATTTCGCCTCTTAAATTGAATATACCGTCTACATAACTGGGGGCATTGGGAATAGCGCGGATATCCTGTACGCGGACTATTTCTTTAACGTCCATTATGTTAACGCCGTACAGTTCTTCTCCGAGCTGGAAAGTTACTAATTGCTTTGATTCTGTTTTCTCAAGTTCTTTACGTACTGCCATTGGGCCTTCCTCCCTTTTTTTAATAGTTTATCATTAATTCAATTAATAATCAAGCCTATTTATAGCAAGCTCCGCTGAGGCAAGGTTCATCATTCCCTGACCCAAATCTGGCCGAAACCAAGCGCGCCGAGCCTTATCGAGGCGGAATATACGTCGGGAGAGGCTATACCGGTAACCAAAACGCGATAAATTGAACCTGCCGCCTCTATTTCGACATTAAAACCGGAAGATTTGATATATTCAGCCATCTTAAACGCCGAATTCTGCACGGAATAAGCGCCTACCTGTAAGCGGTATATTTTACCCGAATTCCGGTCCGGTAAATCGGGAATAATGCTGACATTTTCCGGTTTTACAGGGGAAGGGTAACCGGTTAAAGGTTCGACAGTACGAACCGGAATTGACGGTTTTTCCGCATTGGTATTTTGAGGGGGAGGAACCGGCGCCGGCGGGGCTTTTGGCTGTTCTCTTACCGCGGGCGGATTTTCCACAGGCGGCCTTTCCGCTGGCCTGGGTTTAGGCGCGGGTCTTTCTTTAGGAGCCGGAGGAATTGCTTCAGGCTGTCTGGGCGCAGGCGGCTCCGGCCTTACAGACGGCTCTCTCGGCGGCGGAGTTACAGGCGGATTTATATAAACAGGAGCCGGAGGCGGCGGAGGGGGAACCGGCGTTCTTACCTCGCGGGCGTCGCGTATATCGCGCGATTCACGCGCTTCCCTTGCTTCGCGGGCTTCACGCGCTTCTCTGGCTTCCCTCGCCTCTCTTGCTTCCCTTGCGTCGCGGGCTTCTCTGGCTTCGCGCGCTTCCCTTGCTTCCCGGATATCGCGGGCTTCTCTGGCTTCGCGCGCTTCGCGTTCCTCGCGCGCTATACGGGCTTCTCTGGCCTCACGCGCCTCGCGTTCCTCACGGGCAATGCGGTCTTCCCGCCCCTGGCGGATATCGCGGTCTTCCCGCGCTTCCCTTGAATCCCGCACATCCATGGACATTGCCATCATCCACGCCAATAATTCACTATCTCCCCCGCGGCCGGAGGGAGCTGAAGGCATAGTAAAATATTCCGGTTCTCTGGCGGCCCTGCTTACGGCAGGCGGTTCAGCCGCCGGAGGCGGAGGCGGCGGCGCCTCAACCGGAGCGGCGACAACCACCGGAGCCGCGGCAGGCGGCGGATGCGGTAATTCCACTGTCGGGCTTGCCTCTTCTTTAGCAGCCGCAATCTTTGGCGGCGGCGCGCTGACGGAAACTTGGACAATATCGCCCGGTTTTAATTCCAGGGCATTATATGCCGCCGCCGAAAGGTCGATTACGCGGGCGGACGACACGGTTATTCTATTGGTAATTTTTACGTCTACTTCTTTGCCGTTTACGGTATTTGTTACTTTTACATTGGAATTTAACGGAAGAGATGAATGGGCTGCGGCAAATCCCTCATCTTTCATTTCCTGGCTGGCAGGCCCTTTTTGGCTGAAATTCCCCAATCTGACCTGCGCCGAGAGGGGTAAAAGCAGGGAAAACATGAAAAATAACGAAAATAATAGCTTTTTCACCATAATATGAATGTCCACTACTTTAATTGTAAGAAATTAAATTCCAGATATCAAGGAAATGGAGAAATTTTTTTAACAAAATTTGAGGAAAAAGCCTGTCTGCGCTACCATTCCCGGGGGGAATATTCGCCTTCCGGCGCGGTAATTAAAAATGTTTCTCCGGAAGGTTCAATCACAAAAAAGCCGTTTTTCAGGGCAAATTGCTTTTCACTCTCCTTAAAAACCATACCGGCAACAGCGCCCAGATATTTCCTTTTTTCTCCGCGCAGGTTCGCATGGAACCTGACTTTCTCAATACGTTTAATATGTTCCAGAATATCTTCATTATTAGGTTTACTTTTGACTTCAACCAGCATTATTTTATCGCCGTTTTCAAGAGTAATGTCAACTTCTGTAAAGATATTGTTTGTTTTATCTTTAATACTGGCATCCATATAAACTTTTTCAAAATCAAATCCCAAGACATGAAATTTTGCAATCAGATTTGGCTTGACCATATACTCTACCATTTCTCCAAAACGATTGCCAAGTTTGCTAAGCTGTTTGTCGAGTTGGTCAGCCCTTTCTTTCTGTTGTAAAGCGTTTTCTCTCAAAAACCGTTCGGTCTCTTTTAGCCGTTCAGCTTGCCGCTTATCGCTTTCCTGCATCATTGCCCAGACTTTTTCAAAAGTCAGCCCTTTTCCACTGGGGGGCGCTTTTCGCAGTGTTTTTTTCTTTTTTGCTACCGTTGTAGCCATAACTTTTCTCCTGAAAATTAAGATATTATATCATAAAAAAAATGATATACCTATATATATGATCGAAGTATGCGTTTTGCTTGCCTGAAAATGATCTTTTTTTAAAATTTATTAAAAATTTTCTCCCGCTAAAGTAAAGCGCCGTTCATCTGCGCGCAATATATATGTGAACCTTCTTTTTGAAGGTTCGGAAAATACTATTTTTTGGAGGCTTTTTATGGAAAATGTTAATAGAAACCACAAAAACAGCGTCTTTTCCTCGCTGTTCAGTAACCCGGACGTTCTGAGGGAACTCTATTCCGCTATTGAGGGTATCCCCATCCCGTCTGATATTCCCATCGATATTAATACTCTTTCAAACGTACTTGTTATGAAGCAGATAAACGACATCTCTTTCTTACTCGACAAACGACTTGTCGTACTTATCGAACACCAGTCAACAATTAACGAAAACTTGCCGTACCGTCTGCTTGAGTATGTAACACACATATACGAAAGAATAACAGATCGTGAAAAGAAGTATCAAAAAAATCTTGTAAAAATTCCAAGACCTGAATTTA
>Ga0268262_10003888_pt1 | contig 15779 bp, 26 predicted proteins | sample TergutNc150P3_FD_190354 | JGI IMG/M metagenome (GOLD analysis project Ga0268262, IMG submission 190354) | Nasutitermes corniger P3 segment gut microbial community from laboratory colony in Florida, USA - Nc150 P3 (SPAdes) (version 2) | ecosystem: Host-associated > Arthropoda: Insects >... | reverse complement strand
GAAGAAGCGCAACAAAAAATTGTATCGATTGTCCGTCATCTTGATGATATTGGAGAGATCGTTATAGTAAGATCCGGGGAAGATGAACTTATAGATTCTGAACCGTTTTATCAAAAAGAAAAAACGGAAAGGCTATTACCTCTTGAATATAATCAATATTTGCTTAACAAGTCTAACAAAAGCGTATTGAATGATACGGATGACGGAACTATAGCGTTGGCTGTATATGGAATAAGTAGGAATACCAGAAAATATATTTTAAGTCATCTGAACTTTATCAGAAGATTTAAGATTAATCGTTTACTGGGAGAACTGAAACAAGTCTGGATGGATAAAGTTAACAATGCCCAAAATGAAATTATCAGAAGAATCCAATTACTAGAATCTGATTCTGAAACAAAAAATGATGAAGTCTCTGTCGAGATATCCTAATAAACCTATTTAAAATGGGTATTTTATGGGTGCTTACAATAAAATTAATGACTATCTTGCTCCTGCAATTCGCAAGTTATCGGATTACCATATTTTTACGCAGGGCAGAAAAACTGAATGTACTCGGTTAACCGTAGTCAAAGATGCATGGGGTAACGCTGATTCGGAAACAATATCCGTTTCGCAAATAAAGGCCATTTTTACATTCCCGCCAGGGGAAATGCCTTTAATACGGCTTCGGGCTGGCAAGGGAACACAGGCCCAGACACAAGCCACAGGATTATTTTTTTACGATATTTTGCCCATTGAAATATATATCCGTTGGGAAGACCAAATCGAAGTGGGAGACGTTATCTATTTTTACGCATTAGATGAGACCAAGAACAAAATGCCGGTTGTATTCAAAATTTTGGATCAAAAAGGAGCATTTAGTTCCCAACTTATCTGGAGAAAAATGATAGCGGCCCCGATTACTAATATCGATACCGAAATTCCTGCCGATCTTGCCGAGAGGCTTCTGGCCGAAATCGCGAGTTAATTCTGTTGTACCTATTTGAAGTACAATGGCTATTCCATCGTTTGTTAATAAAGGACTAAGTTTATTTAATATCAGGCCCCTTGGAGGCGGTAGCGGAAATCCGGGCCGTCTCGAACCCGATAATCCTATTTTGAAAAAGGGTTTGATGAAGAAGGGGCTTCATTTACAGAATTATACCCCTTTACAACAGATATGGTCATTCTTTTTGCAGGAGTGTTTGGACACATCGGAAACGCTCCAAAATAGAAAAAACCGTTATCAAGATTTAGATTTCTCAGTAAAAAACAACACGTTAATAAAGGCCGCTGTCGATCTTTTTGCGGATGAGGCAACGCAATGCGATGTCGGATCATGCCCGGTTCGCGTAAAGGCCAAGAAAGAAGTCAAAGTTTATATAGAAGACCTTCTTGATCTTTGGGGAGTAACCCAACAGCAGGTTAGGGAAACGATCTGGAATAAAGTTCTCTTCGGCGATTCATTTGAAATAAATGATATCCGTCCGAAAGAAGGGATTGTTCAGGTAACGCCAGTAACCGTTTGGGACGTGGCGGATCGGCTTGAGTTTGACCCGTCTAAGGTAATGGAACGGGTACGGTATTATAACAGCATTTCAGGGGCATCCAATAAAATGAAACTGGATGTTCTTCTTTCAGACTTGATGATCGAAGACGAAAGCCCTTCTTCATATTTTAATAAATATCTTTTCGGTTTTGAACTCATGGGCGGACGGATGGTTCCTCCTTGGGGTGTTACCCATTACCGGGCATTTTCACTGCTCCGGGAATTCGCCCCGTGGGGAAGGTCAAGATTCGTTAATATTCTCCCCATGTTCCGTCAGCTTCTCGCCGCTGAAGGGCTTATGCAGGTGGCCAGGGCAGGATCGTTCCCACGGGATGTTTACGAAGTAGCAACAGAACCGGGAGCTTCAGTAACGGCTCGGTGGGCGGCTATTTCAGAATTCGTAGAACAGCTTGATAATGCTGGTTTGACCCAAGGAAGTAAAGAACTGCCGTCAATTGGATCAAGAGTCGTTATTCCCGAAGGACTCGTTAAATTTGACTCGCATAAATCAGATATAGATGTGGATGCAATCTCTGATGTTGAGTATCTTCGGGATAATTTGATAATGGGGCTGATGATTCCGAAGGGGTATCTTATTGTTGACGATGGGGCATGGGGAAATTCCGGCCAGAGCTTGCTTCAGCAGTTTAAACCTTTTGGGAGACTGGTTTTTTCGGATCAGAGCGATTACCTGCAAGGGTTAACTGAAAAAATAAAAATGCATCTTTCTTTGATTGAGAAATTTGAAGGATGGGATACGCCTTTTGAACTTGAAATGGAATTCCCCGTTATTGAAGAAGCCAGTGATCGTATCCAGCATAAAGCCGAAGAGCTTACGCTGGCCAATAATACCCTGGATACCCTGAAAAATATTCTCGGCGTTGATAAAGTCCCGCCTGAAATAATCAAAGATTGTTTCGGAATGCTGACATCTATTCCCCAAGAGAAAATCGATAAGTATGTAGACGATCTTCTTAAGTATAATCCTGACCCCGTAGAAGAACCCAATGACGGCGGGGGCTTTGGCGGAGGCGAGGATGAAGATAATGTCGGATTTGGCGGGGGCGTTAAAAGTGAAGTTAATCCTGCTGAAGATTTAGACAAAATAAGTAAGACATTTGGAAAAGAAGCCGCTCAACTTCGGTATAACAATCGGTTCCGGTCTACCCAAGAAGTCTATACCCGTGCCAGAAATAGATGGCGGGAAGCCGTGGCGCAGGGTTCCATTCAAGAAGAGCTTATTCGGGTTAAAGCCGCTTGTCGTTTCTATGAAGGGAAGGGAAACGGAAAGCATTATTTATCATCTTTGCGGAATTCGAATGATGAACGGAAAGATAGAAAAGTAATGACTGCATTTATTCAGGATGCTAAAACGGGAGCGGTAGATCTTCGGGAGAAGATTGCGGATAAAAGGATTGATAAGAAAGAATGGGAAGAGTTTGATATTGATTGATGATATCCATTCGAATAAATGATTCAGATATCCTATTTAAGTAATATATTATGGCAAAACAAAAGCTAATTGAAAAGATATTAGTTCCCTCATCCAGAATTGTAAAGTTAGATATTCCTCTGACTGAAGCTACCGTGGAGGGAACTCAATATAAAGCTCTGGCTGTTTACCGATTTCCTTTTACTCGTCCTGGTCAAAAGAATTTGAATGGGCGGATTTATCCCTATAAGCTGTGGGATCGGATATTTCAGTTATTCAGAACAAAATCTACAGTTTCTCTTTGCAATCATCCTGAAGATGACGGGGATCCGGCCAGAATATGGGCGGTACTTCGGAATCCGGGATATAGCGAAGACAGAACACTTGGAATGGTTGATTGCTATATTTTAGATAATGAGCTTGGACGGACGGCAAACGGTATGTTGCTGGCTGGCGGCGATCTTGGATTAAGCTCCAGCGGAATTGGCGACTTCGAAGCGGACGGTGTCACGGTCGAAGCCGACACTTACGAATTGGAAAGATTTTTTGACTGGGTTTTGAATCCCAGTTACTCAGTTTTCGGAACGTTAGACGATAAAATATCGGAGGCAGTCATGGCAGACCCGGTTAAAGATAATGGAAATGAAAATGATCTTGGTAAAGTACAAGAGAAAACAGGAGGTGCGGGTGTGAAAACGCTATCGTTACGGGAAAAACGGGAGTTTGAAGCATCCCTTAAGCGGATTTACGAGGACGTGAAAGGTATAAAACCCGTCCATGAACGCCTGAACCGGGCAAAGGAAGCTCTGACCTTTTATGAGGATACGGATGTCGAAGCCTACAAGGGCGAGTTTGCGGAACTGGTCAAGGAAGCCGAGAAAGAATTCGAAGCTACTATGGCCAAGGGCGAACAGGCCGATGCCGTAAAGAAAGAAGCGGAGGAGACTTCCAAAAAAGCCGATGAAGCCAAAAAGGAAGCTGAACAACTGAAAAAAGAAAATGAGACTCTCAAGAAAGAAAACGAGACTCTCAAGAAACAAGCGGAAGAATCCCAGAAATTGAAAGATGAATCCAGCGGCCTGCTGGCTTCGATGGCCGAAAGTATACGGAGAAATATCCCGTACGACAAATATGAGGAACTCCGGCAGTACGCAGTTAAAGCCACGAGGCTGTATTCTGAAATGAAGAATGATCGAAATCTTCTTCAGATTAAGATTCAGGAAATGGAAACAACAGCGAAAGCCCTTGAGGAAGCCCAGATGGTTCAGTACCAGAAGGATGCGGCGGCAAAGGCTCACGTTGAGGAACTGCGGCAAAAAAACGCCGAGGCGAAGGCATTAGCCGAAAAAAACCTGAAGGAAGCCAAAGAAGCTGAATTCATGCGGAATGTAAATCCGGATGTCCTGGAATATTACAATGATCTTATCCGTATGGGTGAAAAAATAAATGATCAGCTTCGTGTACAGATTCTTTCCAAAAGGACGGAAGAAGAAGCGCAGTTATTCTACTTGAAAGCTAAAAGGAATACGAAGCCAATCACTGAAGCGGCTCCTATTAGGGATTTGTCAACACCGTTACCTGTGACAAATTACCGGCAGGTTGCGCCTGATACCCCGATAAATCTTCCGAAAGGGTTTATTTAATCCGCGTTTCGCTGAATTGAATATCATCACTATTTAAATATGAGTGTTGATCAAATTGGAGAGAAGGAATTTGCCAGAAGGAATCTTTGGGAGGCGACTCTTCTTGACGCAAATCATAATCCTCTGCTGTGGTCAACCGGGCTGATCAAATCCACTAATATACCGAAATTGCAATTCACTATTGACGATATCTATGCGGGAACATCTAAAGGATATACTGGATGGAAACTCCCTGATAATCTTTCCCTGAGTATTTGGGAAACATCAGATCACATGGTTGAGAAATATCTTGATGAATGGATGATCGGTAGGACGGGTGTTTTCAATCCTGAAACTGGAGCGTTCCGTATACAGCCAAAAGAAGATTTTATATATCGCGATGTAAAAATAAAAACGTTCATTTATGAATATACTGAAAGTAAGCCGTATCAGGTTAAAAAGAAAAATGTTGTATCGGCTTTATTCTTGGCAATGATGGAAGGGTTACAGGAACAAACAGGGCCAGTTTCAATTGACCAGCAAGAATATATTCATGCCGTTAGTGAAATTGCAATGAAGGAAATTGAGAGGGTCGTTGCCAATCAGCATGATTCGGTTACTGTGCAAGAAAGAATAAATGCAAATGATAATACTTTAACTTTCGTAACTCAAAAAACTCCAATGCAAAAAATTGTCATGGTGGAGAAAAAACAAGTTATTCCGGTTCTTGATAAAGTAACTGCGGCAATCGGGGGATTGGTAAATAATGCGGTTGCCAGAGTTCCTTTTTCAGATTTATCTAGACAGCTTATACCGCCTGTAGTTATTCCCCCGCCATTAATGCGTATTCCTGTACCAACAGGAACGCCAACTCCCCAGTTACCAATGGTTCAGGGAAAATACGTTCGTTTGCAAGATAGAATTCTTCCCAACACTAAAAGTAAGACAATCCAACTTCAGGATCGAATTGTGGAATCATCCCAAGAAAGAAATAAAATGATTCGGCAGGCGATTGATGAGTCAAAACAAAAAGTAGCCTTACAAATTGTGGAGGGGATACAAAAAAAGGTCGAAGACGTGCTAATCGATTTTACTTCAGGAGAAGCTACACGCGCCAAAGAGTGGAAAGCGTCCGAAAAAACCACTTCGTTGGTAACATATAGTACAGCCATTGAAGGATATGATATCGGGACGTATGACTACACTACGGGAGATGGCGTTTCCTATACCGTAAATTTAGCGGTTCGTGACATAAAAATAGAGTACCCTTCTTAATTTGGATGGGAATTACCTTTATAAGATGTTATTGTTTACCGGGTATTTTGGAAAGATCAAATCATATCAGGATGCTCATTTAAAGCTGATCTCAATTGCAAACCAAGACCCTTCTTGGGGAGGGGGCCAACAAAAATTCAAGCCATTAGTCCCTGGCGATTGGATTTATAGTTGGAAGCAGGATTTACATAATCGATCTGATCTTGGCAAAGCAAAAACTGAGTATATAACCACTTATTTTACGAAATGTCTGAATTCATTTACTCCTAAAAAATTAAATGAGGCCATTTCCGAATTCACTAAGGATGAGGATGCAGTCCTTTTATGCTACGAAGCCCCGCCAAGTCAAATGGGGGCTGACGGTATTGTGGATTTAAGCTGGCTGACGGCCGGTAAATCATTCTGTCATAGGCATCTCGTTGCCGATTTCCTTCGGCGGGGAGGATATAACTGCATTGAATATGTTGTTGAAAAAAAATCAAAGGAGGAAGGAGGACTTTATGAAGGTATTTGATTTTATAGATCAATTTATTACGAAGCTGGTGGATGAGGCGGTGTTTATTCTTAAGCATCTGTTCCTTTTCATTTTCGGAGCTTTTGTAGTTTCTGTTTTGTGGAAAACGGGGATGTTCGGCAAGATAACTTTACTCGTCATTGGGTTCTGCCTTATCAGCGTATCCGCAACAACTGCTTATTATAAATTAAAACAAAAAGAACTGGACAAAAAACTTGAGGAAGCATCAAAGGAATTACACAAAAAGGCAGGGTTGAATTTGTTGGAAAAAGTATCGGATTTAATTCTTTTTCGACAATTTCTTGCCAAATCCGATGATGCGGGTAAGGACAGTCAAAAGCCCGTTTAATTATTTGCGGGTATAGCTCAGTTGGTAGAGTATCTGCCTTCCAAGCAGGTTGTCACGGGTTCGAGACCCATTACCCGCTAGATATTGGGACTGTCGGCCAATTGGCTAGGCCACGGCCCTTTCAAGGCCGTAACACGGGTTCGAACCCCGTCAGTCCTATTTCTTAAAAACTAAATGATAAGGAGTAATAAATGCATCCACAACTTATTCATAATATTTTGGATTGGGGAAAAGATGCCGCATTCCATAAAATGACTCTGGACAAAAACTTGATAAAGCCTGATCCAAGAACTCTTAACTTTTCTGATCTGCAAAGATTACTGGAAAATGAAGTAATAGAGCTTGGCGAAGAAACTTTTAAGGTGATTATGCCCGGCCCATTTTCTGAGGATGAGCTAAATAAAATTCGTGATGAAGCGGGTGATGTAATTGGGCTGGCCAGCGGGATTGTTGCAAAATGCAATCAAGAACTTGACAAATTACGGCTTGCAGGCGAAAAATCGCTGTTTGACGATGACAATTAGCAATGCTTGAACTTCCCAGAGTAAGAAAAAGATTCCGTAGAAAACGTAAGCCGTATTATGAAGTAGTTTGCAAATGCAATGCGTATTCGTACCCGCATCGTTTTGGCGGAGGGTATTGTACTGGTGCGTCACTTGTTTATATTTTCTGGGAAAACGGTATGTGCGGGGATTGCCGAATGAAAACTTTCGATGATTTCATGGGAGGCGTTCCGGCTTGCCAAGTTCTTCATGGAAGGGAGGGATTGGAATATTGCGAACAGCTTCAGGAATTTTTACGAAAACATGAAGCCTATACTAAAAAACTTTACAAGAGGTAATTAAATGAGCGGAGATTGTTTTGACCGAGTTTACTATAGAGTTGAATATGACTGTTTGGACAAATTAAAAGAATACATGGAAAATGGCCTCGTAAGCTATAATTTTGAAAATATTGAAGACTACAAATTTATGCTCCACAACCTTTTCTATGGATTCTACAGAATTGCCGAAGCTAACATCTGGATGGAAAGGCTGGATTATTATATGGGAGGTGACGATGGGGAATTATCTTTTCAAGAACGTCTCACAGAAGAATTAGAAAAGCTGGCCAGTAATAAAGAAAAAGACAAGCGATGTTTTGATTGCGCCAAAATGGGTAATGGCGGATGCGCTATGCCAAAGAATAAAGGAAAGACTGTAACCCTGACGAATTCCGCTTATAAATGTCGTGGATTTATTCCCGTAGACTGGACTAGCTATAAAATAAAGGATAATTCTTATTAAAATAATCTGGCTGAATGGATCGGCCTATGGAATTATACAATCGGAGGTTATATGAAAAAAGCCATTTTAATTTTATTGCTGTTGATTATTGTGTGTCTTTCTTCTTGCGGTAATCGCAATTGGGGGCCGGAGATTGGAAACCGACTTTCCTATAACTGTGCAATAATTCAGTTTGCCGGGAAAGTTACCTACGATGGCCCCATCGATAGTTGGAAAGACCACGAAGACGGAACCGTTGACATCTGGTTTCCCAAAACCGCTCCTTACTCAAAGGGCCTATTTTCGAACATGAACGTTATTCTTTACAACAAAAATTAATGGGAGGTGGTAATATCAATAGCGTTTTTCCGGTTGGCAATGCGGTGCTTATTAATTTAATTTTGCATTTTCATAGCGCAAAGTTGGCAGTTCCGCTTGCTGATAACCAAACACTGGATAAGGGTTTTGTCACTGCCAGTCTCCAGTGGGGACGGGTAAGGCCGAAACGGTCTCCCGTTATCGCATTAACCTTGCTTGCAAGATGGCCGCAGGAAGGTGGTTCCTGTATGGTAATAACAAATGAGGTTAAGTGACATATATTTTTCCGGCTGTTAAAAATGGCTGGACGGCCCTGCCGGCAATATTTACGGCGGGGCTTTGTTTGCCGTAGCAGTTCAAGTTGGGAGAACGTTTGCCTTGTAAGCAAAAGATCGAGGGTTCGATTCCTTCCTACGGCTTTATGGTAAAAGAAAAGGACTTATTATTCTCATTAACAAAAAAAGATTTTATTGTCGAGTATTTTAATCCGGGAAAAAACGGCGGACAGAATGCCAATAAGATCGCTTCAGCTTGCCGTATTCATCATCCCGCATCGGGAGCAGTTGGAGAATGTAAAGAAGAACGAAGCCAGAAACCCAATCGGGAACGGGCGTTCAAGCGGCTGACCGAATCATCCAAATTCAAAATGTGGCTAAGAATTGAAATCGCCAGACGTAAAGGATACTTGGACGATATACAACGAAAAGTTGAAAAAGCGATGGCTGAGGCTAAAGTAGAAATTAAAGAAAACGATAAATGGGTTATAGCCCCTGCGGGATATTTTGAAAATTTAAAAGAAGATTTAGAATAAAATTTAATGAAGTACCACAACGGGAATGCGTCCCCGCCATCTTCCTTCAATAATCTCTTCTTTGATTTTTTCGGCTTTATCCAGGAATGATGATCCGTCCGCAGTAACGCCAGTGTTAGAATCGCTCTGCTGACGAATGCCTCCTACGAATTCCAAAGCATACATTTTGCAGACTTTGATAACATCCTCGATATGCTCAAATCTGATGTCTGCCCAATTTTTACTCCACATGGCCCAGTCAATAATTAGATTTCCCGCTACGTTACTAAATCCCCAAAGTCTGCGGTTAGCCAGGTCAAGATTGAAATTTCCCGCTTTGCGAAGGGTGATGTAACTCAATTGTTCAGTCTGCTCTTTAATCAAAACGCCTGGAGTCATGTAAGGGTCTCGGCCATAAGGGGTTCTCCCGTAGGAATTGAAAGAGGATACCTGTCTGCGGATAACTTCGTTGATAAATGGATTGTTCCCGTATTGGGCATTCTGTTGCATAAGAGCAACTCTGGTTTCTGATACCCCGAATACCTGATCATTGGGGAATGGAATGTCAGTCTGCCCATTGATCTGATATTCTTCTTTTAATTTTAAGGGCCAGTAAGTAAAATACATTTGAATGGCGGGGGTGATAAATAATTCTTTAATCATTGTATCATCTATAAGCAAATCCTCCCGTACATCCAGAATGGGTGCGCCGAGATCAGCCATGATTCTTTTTATTGCAGAGTCTGGAATTATAAGAGGAGTCTCGTCAAAAGTCATTTTATAACCTTATGGGCAACTTCATCTTGATATACACCTTAATTATGGTTATGGCAATTATGCCAATAACAATAACTCCCAAAATTACATAAAGGATTACAATCTGCGTTACCTGTTCCGCGATTTTTTTGTCCTTTTTTGCAATTTCAATTTTATTAGCATCTATTTCGTCATAAGCCCAAGCGAGGTCTTCATCTCTCTCCTGCATTCGTTCCGCTATTTGAGAATTGTACCTGTTCAAGTCTTCGTTGCTCTGCGATAACCGCTCGGACAAATTTGTCAACGCGTTGTAGCCAGTTCGCAAACTCGATATTTCCTTCTTCAAGGCTTCCAAGTCGCTCTTCTGCGTTTCGTAGATTATTTGCCCCTGTTTGTATAATTCGTTCCAGGTCGTTGATGTATTCTCGCTGTCGTTCAATGATGGCTCGTTGTTCTGCGACCAGAGTGGCATCGCTCCAAGTATCAGGAGCAACATGGCGAGAACCAGTGGTTTTGCAAGTTCCGAAAAGTATCGTAATGGCCGCAATAACAATAACATAAAAAAGCCTCCTCATAGCTATCTCCCGTTTTTCTCAATTTGATACTTAAATAGGGGATTACCCTTTTAGGCGTTACATGGAATTAAATATTAAATGCCTGATTACACTATAGGGAGATCCGGACAGAAGCTCCGATTCCCGCAAGACCGCCAAAAAGAAAAACTGTATAAAATGCATAATGACAAAGGCTGGCTATTCGAGACATGGGTCAAAGATAATTCCATTTGTTATGAACGGTACTGGACAGAATGCTTTTTTAAGGGTAAAGTTATGAAATCATGCCCCTCCGCCGAATTATGCTATAACAAATACCTGAATAAAATATCCCTCAAAAATCCAGAAAACGAATAAAAAAAATGTGTCCATTCTTACCCCTTGCTGGAATTAAAAAAGTGTGGACATCTATGATGTTAACATTTAATTCTAAAGGCTAGGAGGCCAAATATGGATGTGCCGAAGCGGTTTCATACCAGAAAGAAAGAAATATTAAAATTTGCGGATTTGGATTTAAAAAGTTACGGGCTAAACAAGGAATTTGGCGAATTTATGGTTTATATAGACGAGATAGACCGGCCTGATCCGGACGCTTTGACGGTAGGCCAGTGGAAGAAGCTGTTTGCCGTTTTGCGGACTTTGTCGGATAAAGCGAGTATAAATTATTGTATTTATGAAAACAAGCACGGGGTGTTTTTGGACGTAACCAGCAATTGCATCGGTTCCGAAGCGGAGATATCCGAAGATGAAGACGATACAAACTCTACCCTGACTGTACGAAACAAGGAATCGCCCGTGGAAAAACTGAAGCGGTATAAATACGAACTTGAACAGATCGATTTGAAAATTGCCCACCTTCAGGAACGGCGAAAAGAATATATCGAAAAGATCGAACCGTTAAAGATGGAATTGGCCACCTTGCTGGACGATCTTAGCAAATACGGGTAACCCCGGTAGGAGGTTTTTATGTACGAGATCAAACGATCCGAAGAGGAGATCGCCCATCTTGAGGCATGGGCAATGAAAACTTTTGAAACAGGAGAATCCCACTACCCTGGAATGACGTATGAAGACGGGGTGAGGGAAGCCCTGGATTGGCTTTTCGGCAAAACCGAAGATTCCCCTGCGGACGATTAGGAGGATAAAGTGAAAGAAAATCGGGGTAAGTTAACTCCTGAAATTGAGTCGCTTGGCGAGGCTTTTTTGGGAAAGAAGTTAACTAAAGATGAATTGGGTTTATTGCCCTACATCGATTATTGCTCAAAAAATTTCGGGGGAATTGACCCTAAGCGAATCAACCAAGACGAACATAAAATTTTATCGGCTTGGAAAAAGCGGGGATTCCTTGATTATAGTTCATCCCCGTCAAACGGCTATGTCACTATTCGGCGGGATTTTTACGACTTTATGAATAATGTACTTTGGCTTTCGTATGTTGACAGTATGTAGCCAAAAAGAATGTGTTCATTATTTCTTGAAGATTTGTATGGTATGTGCCGAACATCGTACAACCAACCTGATGAGGTGAGGAGATTTTTATGGAAATAGACTGGGGAAATTCTTCAGAAAGAGCGGCTCTTGTTGAGCGCATCGGCTTGGATGCCTATAACAAGGCTTTTAAGGAACATCAAAAGAATACAACTGTTAAAACCGTAAGCGGCCATGCGATTCAAACGGTAAAAACACAATTTGGAAAACTTTATGCAGTAGGCGGGACAAATATGGCATTCAAAACACTCAAGGAAGCGGAAGAGTACGCCAGCAAGCATTCAGTTGATGTGGAGGATTCAAATACGGATAAGCCAAGAGTAAAGCTGGTGGGAGAAAACGGAAACGTTTTTAATTTAATGAATATCTGTTCCAGCGCATTGAAGGATGCTGGCCAGCCGAAAAAGGCGAAAGAGATGTGCAATAAAATTCAAACGACTGCCAAATCTTACGAGGAGGCTCTCGCTATTATGATGGATTATTGCGAAGTGGAATAATAGGGGAAGGTATATGAAATTTCTAAACGGCAGAGCGTTGGATGAGGACGGAAAAGATTTGATTCAAATCAGTACGTTGAATACCAAATTTCGGATCCGGGTTGGCGGGGCATTCATTGGCGATTACGCTACCGCAGAAATTGCCCTTGATGTCAAGAGAACCCTCGACAATGCTCTTATGGTTGTTAATGCGGCGACTCGTGAAGTTGAAGAGCGGCCTAAATTCGGAGACGGTAAAATCGGTATGGTAACAATAGCGCATGAGTCTTTCGACTTACTTGATGAACCCGCCAGCATCGAAGGCAATGAAGGAATTTCGCAAGCGAGGGCCATTGATAATAAAGGCGCATTATTTGTGGTTTATTTCAAAAATCATGAATCCACTCGTGAACCTTGGTATGCGGAGAATGCCGAACTATGAAAACAAGAGAAGAAGTCCAGGCATTGAAAGAATCATGGAGACGTGATCCGTGTTTCGATTTGTACGGGCAGGTTGGATTCGAGGAATACTGGGATGAGCTTGGAGCATACCAGGAAATGTGTGAACGGATGTGGGGCCAAGACCGTCAAAAGAAAATGGAAGAAGAGAAAGCCGAAGCTGAGAAACTTGGGTTGCATGGTTTGTATAGCTTAATAAAGGAAATTCAAATTTTACAAAAACGCCAATATAACGCCATTATGTATTTAACAGAAGGCCGTACACTGGATGCATACAATGCTTTAATTGGGCAAAGGTAAAAGGGGGAATTCAAATGTCAAAAATAAAAGACTATCTTAAGAAACCAAATGAAAAAGCTCAAAATGCTTTTATCTGTAATATTAATGAAATAAGCGAGCGGTTAAAAGAACTTACTAATTATGTGGAAAACCACATGGGGTATAATCCTGAAGAAATTAACTGGGGCCATGTCGGAACATCAAGCCATTTCTTGAAGGAGTTAACTGAACTTACTGATATGGCTTATAATCGTGGCGAATATGCCAAAACGAAAGACGGCAATACTTAAATTTCATAAAAAGTTACCAAATCAAATCTGACCGGAATTTTAGTATATAGCGTTCAGTCTTATCTTTACTATCCATACGAATATTTTCTATTTTCTTTAATTTTGCCGACAGCGAATGGGAATTATATATACAGCATGAAAGGTCAACATTCAAATTCCAACATCGATGTTATTCGCGGATTTACGGCAAATTTACAAAAAGCGGTAGACGCTACTGGACTCACTCCTTACGCCTTGGCGAAAAAAATCGGTATGGATAAAGACGCGATTAAAAATTTGTTGAAGGGAGATCGTGATCCTAAATTTTCAACTATTATTCATCTCGCAAAGAAAATGCGTATATCCGTGGATCAATTATTGGGAGTAAAACCAGCCAAACCAAAAAGCGAAGTTGAAGTTGAGGTCAAGAAAGAAAATTTAAATCTCATCAGTAGAATTTCGGCATTGCATAAACAGGACGTGGAATTACTAGAAACGATTATTGGGGTTTTGGAAACTAGGAAAGCTCGTTCAATGGAAAGATTTCTTAATGCGGTACGAGATTCAAAACAACCTATGAATGATACGAAGGAGAACCAAATGACTGGAATTACAGAAAAAATAAACAAACCACAAATAAGCGGATCATCAGTTGATGACGATCTTGATGATGATGACTTTGATGATGATCTTAACGATGACGAGGATTTCGATGATGATAGGAATTTTGACGATAACGAAAATCCCGATTCTGAAGTCGATGACGATTTTGACGATAAAGACGACTTTGATGAAGATGATGACTTTGACGATGATGACGAGGATACCCCAGAAGATGACGATGACGATTTTGATTAAAAAGGCATTTGCCTAAAAATATTTTTTTGGAGGACTGAAATGGACGAGACCAGTAAGAGGACGAGAATGAATGTCAGCATTACCGCCAAAGGCCAAGCCCAGTGGGACATTACTGCTGAATATTCTACGCCGGAAGAGACCGCGAAGTACCTGAGCGAGGCAATCGATATGGTACGGCAGACCATCAAAGCAAAGGGGCTGGTGGAGGCAGGGGCCGCTTAAATGGCCGATTTAATTGTTCCCGAAGGAACTCCAGAGATTGTTAACTTACGAGAAAGTCAATGCTGTTGTTTCTGCGGGAACAGAACCCCGAAACGAAAACAGATGTGGAAATACCCCGATGGCAATTATATGTGCATTTACTGCAAAACCCGCTTTGATGAAGAAGCCGCCAGAGGGGTAACCTACGGCCCATCACATAAAAAGGAGGAGTAAGCAATTGGCTGGAGAAGAATTTAAGGTTCCGGATCCTGAAAATATCTGGGAGGCCATTCAAACAATAACCGGGGATACCTATGTCTATCATAAAGGATTCAAAGAAGAAGCGAACATTAAGGATGTGATCAAAGTTGCTGTCGGCATCGACCGGGATCAGATTGTTCTTCAGACATCACGATTCGACTTCAATCCACTTAAGCCATCGCCTGAAAGTACTATCCGTATTAACAGATCAATCATTGCGTTTGCATGGTTTATCGATCCCCATTCCGAGATTATTGTCAGGATAAAAGAAAAAATGCAGGAAATGGATGCCGCCCGCGCAGGGATTATCCTTCCTGGGAAAAAATAGGAAACAGGCATGGAACATCAGACGGACTTTGTCGAGGACTACGTTAAATTCGTTTCGGATGAGATTAAAAAAATAGAATCCATCGGCGATTTGATACGTATGGATGAGGTTCCCGTTGATAAAGTGTTCAAGGCAATGGCTAATTACTTTAATGCCTGTATTGCTTTGAATGCGGAGTACCAACGAGCTAAAATTACCAAACTGGATATTGAAATCGAGTATGAGGCAAAATATGCCGAATGGTTCCAGGAAGCCAAATCCGCGTTATATTTCGCAAACGAAGAGAAAAAAGCCAAGCCAGCCTTAAAAGAAATTGAACAACAAATAATTGCAACGCATAAAATTGATTACTTTGTCTGGAAACGAAAACTGGCAAATGCCGAAGCCAAAAGTGAATTTTTTATCCGGCTTCGGGAAACTCTAAATAAGTATGACAGCATTCTCGTTGGGCTTGCGGCATCCATGAGATCGGAACTAAGGGCATTGAACATTGAGGATAGGGCCGAAAGCACAGCGCAACGTTTGAACGGACTTGTAAAGGAAGGGGAGTCTGAAGTTCCTGACGTAGGATCATCAGGTTACCGCAAGCGATAGGAATTACTTATAAAAGGAAACTAAAATGGAAATTAACAAGAGGGCATTTTCAAATGCCGTATCTCAAATAAAAGCGTATAAGGATGTGGTTGTCCTGCAAGACTCGGCAATCGATGGATGCCTTGATATCTTGTATGCCCCCTAAAACTTCTGATCATCC
>Ga0268262_10003887_pt1 | contig 15781 bp, 5 predicted proteins | sample TergutNc150P3_FD_190354 | JGI IMG/M metagenome (GOLD analysis project Ga0268262, IMG submission 190354) | Nasutitermes corniger P3 segment gut microbial community from laboratory colony in Florida, USA - Nc150 P3 (SPAdes) (version 2) | ecosystem: Host-associated > Arthropoda: Insects > Digestive... | reverse complement strand
TACTGCGCCTTTCGCTCATTGATCATCTGTCCGTTGACTTAATTACCCAACTGGCGGGAAAAGAAGAAGAGCTTGTCACGGAACTGGAAAAACAAAGCGCGTATGTGCGCAGGGACAATTTTATCAATGCGTACCTCATTCATCCTTTGTTTTTGGAATTTTTAAGAACAAAGCAAGACTCTCTTTCGGAAGAACAAAAAACAGAAACCTACGCTGTTTCGGGAAGTTGGTGCGCCCGTAACGGTTTTAAGATTGACGCTATGTCGTATTATGAAAAATCGAAAGATTATAGATCGATACTTTTAATTTTAGCCGGATTAACCACGCAAATACCGCAGGATATAGCGAAGTATGCCGCGCAAATTTTAGACAGAGCGGAGGAAAATGTTTTTGACAAAGTGGAATTTCTTGCGGATATGCATTTGCGCACATATATATGCCAAGGGTTACTGCAAAAATCGCTTGAACTGCTGAAATACTATGAGGCAAAGTTTCTTAAACTGCCAAATGACGATCCTATAAATAACCGCACTTTAACAAGGCTCTATATTTGTTGGACATACATACGCTGTTTAATGAGCGTAACGGATGACGTTTTCGATTTTGATATTTACATTGAAAAAGCCTGTAACCGGGTGCATGAAGCGGATTCGGGTAAGCTCGACATTTATTATCCGGGAGCGTGGATCAATTTTGCCGGTTCTTCAAGGAAGGGCGGTCCCGAGGAATTTATCGCCGTAATAACCCGTAACCATGAACATATACAAAAAAGTTACATGAAAGGGTTCATGGCAGGAGAATTGGAACTGGCTCGCGGCGAATTGGATTTTTATCGGGGCGAGGCTTCTTCCGCCGAGACTCATATTGCCCTTGCGGTGAAGCAGTCTCGGACGGAAAAACAGTTTGGGCTTATGCACAGGGCGTTGTTATACGGCTTGCGTATCGCCGCCTCTCAGGGAAATTTTCCCCTTATGGAACAAACGCTGAAAGAAATAAAAGCCCAATTGGACGAAGTTGATTATGTAAACCGTTTTATTGATTATGATGTTTCCCTTTCATGGTATTACTATTTTCTTGCCGTACCGGAAAAGGCGGTTGATTGGCTTAAAGAAGATTTTTTTATTTACAGCCACGCCGCTTCTATTGACAACTTTTGGAATCAAATAATAGCTCGTCTTTGTTATGCGACAAGAAATTTTTCTCCTTTGCTGTCATATATCGAAGAAATGAAGCGCAGGGAATCGTTTTTATTCGGACGAGTGGAAATGCTGGCGATGGAAGCGTGCATACATTACAAATTGAAAAACAAAGAAAAAGCTTTTGCCGTCTTTGAAGAGGCGTACAAAGACGCCGAACCTAACGGCATATTAATGCCATTTATTGAAATGGGAAAGGATATGCGCACTCTGGCGTCCGCCATGCAAAAAGAATCGCGCAAAATCATTCCCGCTTCTTGGCTGGAAGATGTCAACCATAAAGCCGCTACTTACGCCAAACGCCGCTCCCATGTCATCGCAAAATATACGCAATCAAGCGGGACTGCGGGCGGCATTGTTCTGTCTCCCAGAGAAGCGGAAATATTAAGCGACATTTCGCACGGTCTCTCCCGCGCCGAAATCGCCGCATCACGTAAACTTTCGATAAATACCGTTAAAATGGTTATTACAAAAATTCATAACAAACTCGGCGCCGAGAATCTAGCCGACCTTATCCGTATAGCGGTTGAACGAAAATTAATTTCCTGATTTTCGCGTTTATTCCTCTTTTTATAATATATCCAAAGAGTGTATTTTACGATTCGTTTTTTAATATATTGTACAATTTGGCTGATAAAGCTATTTATGCCGTAAAAAAGAACGGATACGACCGCGCTGTTGTCAATTTGTCCGATCAATTACTTGTAAAGGTACTGCGAGAAATAGCATAAGATTAATAACCTTGACCATATTAGTTAAACTTATTATAATTGTTCTATAATAATGAAGTGGATTAACAGGAAAGATAAATATAATCGCCGCGCCGCCATAGTTGACGCTTTAAACAAATCAATAGAGATATTTTCCGTAAATAAAGAAGATACATTTGACGAAGTAATGACCAACGGCGTACGCCCCTTTGCGGACGCGGTTGGTCTTGACCGTGTGGTCTTTTACAGATCGTTGGAAGTTGAAGGGAACAAGCGTCTTGGTCAAGTTTACCGTTGGGACAAATCGGAAGGCGGATTGATGTCCCTTGCCGAAGAGCTAAAAGTTTTGCCGAATCATCCGGTTTTGGATAAATGGATTTCGACAGCGTTACAGGGTAATTGTGTAAGAGTCAGGAAGAGCGATTATACCGAAGATGTGGCGGCTTTTATGAAGGTCTACGGTATAACATCAGTATTGTTTGTGCCCATTTTTACGCATGGAAAATTTTGGGGAGTTATTAGTTTTCAAGATCATACCAACGACAGATATTTTGACGAGGATTGCTCCGATTTGCTGTATTCGGCGGCGCATATATTTTCAAACGCCATCATCAGGGCTGAAACAGGAAGCAACGCCGAAGAAGCGAACAAAGCTTTAAAACGCCGTGAAAAAATTGAAGCCGCATTGAACAGAGCCGCTATCATGTTTCTTTCTCAAAATGAAAAATCATTTGAAGCGACAATGACATCGGGTGTTAAGGAAATCGCCAATTCATTAGAGTTGGACAGATTTTCCATTTGGCGTAACTTTCTGGTTGGTGACGTAATACATGTGTCCCAGATATACCGTTGGGACAGAGAATCCGGCGGAACAACAATGCCGACAAAAGGACTTGAGAATGTGACTTACGCCCAACTTGCGCCGAGGTGGGAAAAACTTCTTTTGTCAGGCGAAACCATTAACAGTCCCGCAAGACTTTTGCCCGAAGCGGATATGTTAAAAACATTCGGCTGTGTTACAGCGTTTGTTACGCCCATTTTTCTCAACAATAATTTTTGGGGATTTGCTCTTCTTGAAGATCGTCATAACGAACGTTTTTTTGAAGCTGACAGCGTTGAAATAATGCGTTCGGCGGCTTTCCTTTGCGCAAATACCGTTATGCGCGCCGATATGGAGTATGAACTTTCCAACGCCAACGAATTTAATAACGCCATTCTTGAAGCTTCTCCTGTGGGCTTTACCGTCTTTGATGAAAACATCAATGTTATCGGCTGCAGTGATGTTACTTTAAAAATATTTGAAACAACAAGAAAATACTGTACTGAACATTTTTTTGAGTTTTCGCCTGAATACCAAAGCGATGGTAGAAAATCCACTGATAAAGCAATTGAATTAATTAAGCGGGCGTTGAACGGAGAGAAACAGGTATTTGAATGGATACATTGTACTTCCAAGGGAGAGAATATTCCTTTTGAAATTACGATGGTACAAACGAAATATAACGATAAACGTGTGGCGCTGAGTTATCAATATGACTTGCGTAATTTTAAAAAAATGACTAAAAGCATACGGGAACAGGGCGAACAACTCAAGATGAAATTGGAACAGCAGGAGTTGATTTCCGAACTTTCAAGAGGATTTATTTCATCAGGCGATTCGCAAACGCTTGTAAATGAAGCTGTCGCCAAAATGGGACGTTACCATGATGTAACATTGGTGTTTGTATTCGCCATTGATTATGATCGTAAAGATACTCATCTGGCGTATCATTGGACTGCCGACGGCGAGTTGCCGAGGATGGCAATAGCCAATCTGCATGAATATTTAATAGACATTTTTCCGACAACTCTGCCAGAGTGCGCCACTATCCCGATAGTCGCATGTGATGACACTGCCGCCAGTTCCGAGGCGGTTTATAAAGCGTTATATGCCATAGATGTTATGGCGGTTATCGGCGCTCCGCTTTATGTTGACGGGCGCTTATGGGGCGTAGTATGCGTAGAACAGTGCAGTAAGCCTCGCAAGTGGACGGAAAGTGAAAAAGGATTTGTCGCAATGACGGCAAGCACAATAGCCGGCGTAATCATGCGTGACATCTACACTGTAAAACTTAAAGAAGCGTTGAATAAGGCAATGGAAGCAAGCAAGGCAAAAAGCGAATTCCTTTCCAACATGAGTCACGAAATGCGCACGCCGCTTAACGCTATAACAGGCATGACGACAATAGGCAAAAAAGCTAAGGATTTGGAACGCAAAGACTATGCGCTGACAAAAATTGAAGACGCGTCAACGCACCTGCTCGGCGTTATTAACGATGTGCTTGATATGTCAAAAATCGAAGCCAATATGCTGGAACTCTCTCCTGTTGAATTTAATTTTGAAAAGATGCTGCAAAAAGTAGTCGCTGTAGTTAATTTCCGCTTGGACGAAAAACAGCAAAAACTGACGATTCAGATTGACAGTAAAATTCCAAAAACGCTGATAGCCGACGATCAGCGTCTGGCTCAAGTTGTTACCAATCTTTTGAGTAACGCCGTTAAATTTACTCCGGAAAAAGGTTCAATCACTCTTGAAGCCCGCTGTATTGAAGAAAAAAACGATCTCTATACAATACAAATTTCTGTAACTGATACCGGAATCGGTATAAGCGGCGAACAGCAAAAACGCCTGTTTAATTCTTTTCAGCAGGCGGAAGCCGGCACAACTCGCAAATACGGCGGCACGGGACTGGGACTTGCCATTTCAAAGAGCATCGTAGAAATGATGGGCGGTAAAATTTGGGTCGAATCAGAACCTGAAAAAGGATCAGCCTTTATTTTTAACATTCAGGCTAGGCGAGGCGCTGTAAAAGAAAAACACGGTCTTTTGGCTGATGGAGTGAATTGGAGCAATATCAGTGTTATGGCAATAGATGATGATCCTGATGTATTGCTGTATTTACAGGATATAATGAGCGGATTCGGCGTATCGTGCGATACTGCGATGAGCGGCGAAGAGGCGTTAAAATTTATAGATATAAACGGTCCCTATAATATTTATTTTGTGGATTGGAAGATGCCGGGCATGGACGGCATAAAACTGACACATGAACTTAAAAATCGATCTTCGGAAAATTCCGTAGTAATAATGATTTCCGCCGCTGAATGGAATGTAATTGCCGATGAAGCTAAAAAAGCAAAAGTTGACAAATTCTTGTCTAAGCCGTTGTTTCCGTCAAGTATTCTTAATACTATAAATGAATGTATCGGTTTGGAAGGTCAGAAGAAAAAAGAAACACAGGCGGATGTAGACGGTATTTTTGCGGGACGGCATATTTTGCTGGTAGAAGATATGGAAATTAACCGTGAGGTTGTGCTTGCCCTTCTTGAATCGACGCAGTTGAGAATAGATTGCGCTGAAAACGGCAAAGAAGCCGTGCGTAAATTCAGCGAATCTCCAAAAAAGTACAGTTTGATTTTTATGGATATACAAATGCCCGAAATGGACGGTTACGAAGCGACTAGGAATATTAGAGCTCTTAAAACGCCTGAAGCCGTACATATTCCTATCATCGCAATGACAGCAAATGTTTTTAGGGAGGATGTTGAAAAATGTCTTAAAGCCGGTATGGACGGTCATGTCGGCAAGCCGATTGATTTAGAGGAAGTTATGAATAAACTTCGATCTTATTTGTTATAACAAGAATTTTATAAAAGGGGTGAATAACGAAATGTCAAAGATATTTTCAAGCCGTATTGTACTAAAAATATTTGCGGTAATATTTTTGCTTGTTATGTTTTCCGGGTGCGGAAAATCCTCAGATGATATAGAAAATAAAATCACAACTTTTAATTCGTACAGGGAAATTCCGGGTGTAACAGAAGATGAAATAAAAGCCATTGAGGCGCTAAAAGAAAAAAGAATTTCTTTTGTTTACGGAATGCAAGAGTCAACAGAAACTTTTACCGCAGATAACGGCGAAATAGGGGGGTATTCCGCTTTGTTCTGCGAATGGCTTTCGCAGTTGTTCGGGATTCAGTTCAAGCCTGTCGTTTTCAAATGGGGCGATTTGGTAGCGGGAATTAACTCGAAAAAAATCGATTTTACGGGCGAAATGACGGCGACTGAAGAACGCAGAAAAACTTATTTTATGACCGATACTATTGTTGAACGATCAATAAAAACTTTCAAGCTTGAAAACAGTAAACCTATTGAAGAAATTATTTATTCCCGTCCGCTGCGTTGTTGTTTTTTGGAAGGTACTACCACAATAAACGATGTTACTTCTCGTTTGCGCGGCAAATATGAAATTGTTGAAGTGGACGATTATGTCAGCGCTTACAATGCTCTTAAAAACGGAAAAGCCGATGCCTTTTTTGATGAAAACCCGTCAGAGGCGGCTTTTAATATATACGATAATATAGTAGCCGAAAATTTTCTCCCTGTAATTTACAGTCCTGTTTCTCTTACAACAGCTAACGAAGAATTAAAACCCATTATAACCATTGTGCAGAAGGCTCTGCATAACGGTTCTCTGAAAATTTTAACCGTATTGTATAAACAAGGTGAAAATCAGCACAGACGGCATAAACTGTTTACACGTTTGACTGAAAATGAAAAAGCGTATATAAAAGAACATCCTATTGTATTGATTGCCGCAGAATATGATAATTATCCTGTTAGTTTTTACAATAAACATGAAAAGCAATGGCAGGGAATTTCGCATGATGTATTAAAAGAGATAGAGGAACTTACCGGTATAAGATTTGAAATAAAAAATAGTCACAACGCGGAATGGCCTGAATTGTTGCGATTGCTGGAAAGCGGCAAGGTATCAATGATAACCGAACTTCTGCGCTCGGAAGAACGTATAGGAGAGTTTTTATGGCCGCAAAATTCGATAATGACAGACAGTTACGCGCTTATTTCACGAATAGATCATCCTGTAATTTTCGCCAACGACATTCTGCATATAAAAGTAGGACTTATTGAAGGAACCGCGTATACATCATTATTTAACACATGGTTTCCCGATCATAAAAATACCGTCAGTTATATGAATCCTAACGCCGCTTTTACGGCGTTGGAAGAGGGAGAAGTTGATATGGTAATGGCAAATTTAAGCCAGCTTCTTATGTTGACCAATTACCATGAAAGATCGGGCTTTAAGGCGAATCTTGTATTTGATTTTGTTTTTGAATCCACTTATGGATTTAACAAGAACGAGGTAATTCTATGTTCTATTGTAGATAAAGCGCTTCGCATTGTAGATACAGATAGAATTTCAGGACAGTGGATGCGAAAAACTTATGATTATGACGCAAAACTTGCAAGGTCTCAGCGTCCGTGGTTAATAGGAGCTGCGATTTTATTTTTCTGTATCCTTGTGCTTTTATTTGTTTTGTTTCTGCGAAAAAAGATATTGGAAAAATGGCTTGAAAGCATGATATATAAACGTACTACGGAAATGTATGAACAGCACAAACTTGTCAGTCTTGTCAATGATATTGCGGTTATTCTGTTGGAGTCAGACGCGGGGGATTATTTATCCGCGATAAGCAAAGGTATGGAGATGATTGGTCAATATGTGAAAGTAGACCGTGTGAGTATCTGGCAAAACCGCAGGAAGGACGACGGAAAACTCTACTACAGACTTGTGTGTCAATGGGGGAATAAAGGACTGCCTTCATTGGGCGCAGATACCGATTTTTCATATCAAGAAATGATGCCAAACTGGGAAATTCTCTTTAACAAAGGAACGTATGTAAACGAGATTATTGAAAATATCACAGAACCGGAACGTTCGTCATTAACAGCTTTTAATATTCAATCCGTACTTGTTCTTCCGATCTTCCTAAAAGGGCAATTTTGGGGTTATGTAAGTTTTGATGATTATCATAAAAAGCGTATTTTCCCCGAGACTGAATTGTTTATACTGCGCTCGTGGGGTTTGCTTGCCGTAGGAGCTATTCAGCGAGGCGAAATAGCGTTTGATATGCAAAATACTCTCACGGAGCTTACAAAGCTAAAGCAGGAATTGGAAACCGCTCTTTCCGCCGCTGAAGCGGCAAGTCACGCTAAATCCACATTCCTTGCCAATATGAGCCACGAAATACGCACGCCCATGAACGCTATTATCGGAATGAGCGCAATAGGAAAATCCGCCGCCGATATTGAACGCAAGGATTACTGCTTTACAAAAATTGAAGGAGCATCCCAGCACTTGTTAGGTGTAATTAACGATATTCTGGATATGTCCAAGATTGAAGCCAACAAGTTTGAGCTTTCTCCTATTGAATTTCGTTTTGAAAAGATGTTACAGCGAGTTGTCGATGTAGTCAATTTCCGTGTGGAAGAAAAAAAGCAGAAATTTACCGTACATATAGATCACGATATTCCCGAAATCCTTATAGCCGATGATCAGCGTCTTGCTCAAGTTGTTACCAACCTTATCGGCAACGCCGTCAAGTTTACGCCGGAACAAGGGACCGTTACTCTTAACACAAAGTTTTTAGGAGAAGAAAACGGTCTGTGTAATATAGAAATTTCAGTAGCCGATTCAGGTATCGGTATAAGCGATGAACAGCAGAAAAACCTGTTTAAATCATTTCAGCAGGCGGAAGCCGATACGTCGCGCCGCTTCGGCGGATCGGGTCTTGGTCTTGTTATTTCACGTAACATTATAGAAATGATGGGCGGAAAAATATGGGTAAATTCCGAACTTGGAAAAGGTTCTACTTTTTCATTTACGATACAGGCGAAGAAGGGCAACCAGACAAAGCAAAGACTTTTTGCGGACGGCATAAAACGGGAAAATCTGCGTATTCTCGCAATAGATGATGATCCTGATGTTTTGTCATATTTTAAGAACATAGTGCATAGACTCGGCGTATCCTGCGACATCGCTAAAAGCGGAGAAGAAGCGATAAAATTGGTGGAAAAGAACGGCAGTTACAATATTTATTTTATAGACTGGAAAATGCCTAGCATGGACGGAATAGAGTTGACAAAAAAATTAAAAGAGCAGTCGGCGGATTCAGGGCATTCCGTAGCGATAATGATTTCCGCTGTTGAGTGGAGTATTATCGAAGATAAGGCAAGAAAAGCGGGGGTTGACAGTTTCCTTTCTAAGCCTCTCTTCCCGTCTACCATTGCCGATATAATAGACAATTGCCTTGGAATTGAAATAAAAAAGAAAGATGAAAAACCTGAAGTTGACGGGCTTTTTGCCGGACGGCATATATTGTTGGCGGAAGACGTGGAAATAAATCGGGAAATAGTGCTTGCGCTGCTTGAACCTACCAAGTTGGAGATAGATTGCGCCGAAAACGGCAAGGAAGCCGTCCGCAAATTCAGCGAAGCGCCGGATAAATACGAATTGATTTTCATGGACGTACAAATGCCGGAAATGGACGGCTATGAAGCGACACGGCGTATTCGCGCGCTTGAGGAGGAATTACATTCGGCTTCGAATGATTCCGCTGAAAATAATGATAATATCGCCGTGAAGAATTCTAAAAAAACACAAAAAGCAAGCAATGAAAATTCTAACAAAGGTTATAATAAAAAGGGTTTTTCGAAAAAATTTCCAAATCAGCCGCCTGAAAGGTTAAAGAGAATCCCGATAATTGCTATGACAGCAAATGTTTTTAAGGAAGACATTGAAAAATGTTCGGCGGCAGGCATGAACGGTCATGTCGGGAAACCGTTGAATTTTGATGAAGTTGTTGAAAAATTAAACAACTATTTAGGTCAATAAGAGGGGTGTCAATTATGAGTATCAAGATGCCGAAAATATTTTCAAAAAGTCCGCTTTATATACAGGTATTGTTTACAGGTTTTGCGTTTTTACTGATGATCATTTTAAGCTATTTGTTTGTAAACAGAATTGTTCGTGACAATCTGATGCGCAATACGGAAAGCGTTCTTGATTATTTGCAAGCTCAAATTGAAACTGATATTACGGAAATGGAGACTACGTTGAGCGCTTTTTCGCAAACTGTGCGCAGTATGCTCATTAACGGAGAAGATGTCAGTAAGATAGAAGATTACACTAACAACATATCAAATTTTTTACGATCTATGGAAAGAAACGGAATGTCGATTAAAGGCGTTTATGGTTATATTGAAAAAATTCCCGGCGGACCTGTTTTTTTAAATGGTCTTAAAGTGCAAATGCCTGACAACTATTCGCCTGTAGAGCGTCCTTGGTACAAACTCGCTCTTACAGCCGGTAAAGAAATATTGGGAACAGCGCCTTACCATGATATAGTAACAAATGAAGTTATTATGACTTATGTATGCAATATTTTTAATGATAGAAACGTTCGTTTGGGTATTGTATGTGTTGATGTTAACGTCAATTTTATTGGGGAAAAAGTTGTTAATATGATTCATGCCAAAAACGGTTTTGGGTATTTGGCGGCTCAGGATTTAACTGTACTTTGTCATTCCAATTCGGATTTTACAGGAATGAAACTAACAGACTCTCGAATTCCGCTTTCAATATATACAAGTAAACTCTTGGAGAAAGGAGTTGTTTCGGAAGCTCTGATGGTAAATTGGAGGGGAGAGCCCGCCGTTTACTTTGCCCGAAGGCTTCCAAACGGGTGGTATTTGGGTTTTTTGACAGTAAAAAGCATTTATTATCAGAAAGTAAGACAAATGGCGCTGACATTGAGTATTCTAGGCGTAGCGCTTGCTTCGGTGCTGATTCTTGTACTGATTAAAGTTGATGCCGCCAGAAACAAATCGGATTTAGAGAGCAGGCACAAAAGCGCGTTTCTTGCAAATATGAGCCACGAGATACGCACGCCGATGAACGCTATAATCGGCATGGTTACTATTGGAAAGTCCGTTAACGATATTGAGCGCAAAGATTACTGTTTAACTAAAATAGAAGACGCTTCCAATCATCTGCTTGGAGTAATCAACGATATTCTGGATATGTCAAAAATAGAAGCGAATAAATTTGAACTTTCTCCCATAGAATTTAATTTTGAAAAAATGCTGCAACGGGTAGTTAATGTAATCAATTTCCGCATGGATGCAAAGACGCAAAAATTAGCCGTACACATTGACAGTAACATACCAAAGATGCTGATAGGGGATGATCAAAGACTTGCTCAGGTTCTTACCAACCTTTTGAGTAACGCTAATAAATTTACTCCTGAAAACGGCTCTGTTACTCTTAACACCCGCTTTGTTAAGGAAGAAAACGGAGTTTGTACTTTACAGATCGGCGTAACCGATACGGGAATAGGCATAAGTCCCGAACAGCAGGCGAAACTTTTCCAATCTTTTGAACAGGCGGAGTCCAGTACAACTCGTAAATACGGAGGCACAGGTCTTGGGCTTGCTATAAGCAAAAGAATAGTTGAAATGATGGGCGGAGAAATATGGATAAACTCCGAAATCGGAAAGGGCGCAACTTTTGCGTTTACGGTTCAAATAAAACGAGGCGTAAAAGAAAAACAAGCGCCTTTAGACCCGAGTGTGAATAAAAATAATATCCGCATTTTAACGGTAGACGACGACCCTGAGATTTTATCGTATTTCCGTGATATTACAAGAGAGTTCGGCATATTATGCGACATTGCGGCAAGCGGACAAGAAGCGCTTGAACTTGTAAAACAAAAAGGCGCGTATCATATTTATTTTGTAGATTGGAAGATGCCTGTTATGGACGGTATACAACTGACGCGTGAGATTAAAATGAAAACCCCCGATAATTCCGTAGTAATAATGATTTCAGCCGCCGAATGGAGCACAATTGCGGATGAAGCAAAAAAAGCCGGAGTTGACAAATTTTTATCCAAGCCGTTATTCCCGTCCACTATTGCGGAAATTATAAACGAGTGTATGAGCATAGACAAACGGCATGTGGAAAAAGTAAGGGCGAATATTAAGGATATATTTGCAGGACGGCGTATACTTCTGGCGGAAGATGTGGAAATTAACCGTGAGATTATCATGACTTTGCTTGAACCTACGCAATTAAAAATAGATTGCGCTGAAAACGGAGCGGAAGCCGTCCGTATGTATACGGCAACCCCCTATAAATATGATCTTATTTTTATGGATATACAAATGCCTGTAATGGACGGGTACGAAGCCACTCGCAAAATCAGAACTTTTGAAAAAGGAAACGATGGCAGTCATGTCCCGATTATCGCAATGACCGCAAATGTTTTTCATGATGATATTGAAAGATGCTTGGAAGCAGGAATGAACAGCCATGTAGGAAAACCGATAGACTTTAACGAGGTAATGGCAAAATTGAATACATATTTATCTTAAAATGATATTAATGTTTTAACCGCTCAACTATGGCGTCGATAAATTCCCATGAATTATAAACCTTGTCGGGTTGAGGATTGGAAAGTTTTGCCAAATCACCCGTCATTATTCCGTCTTCTATCGTGCCGATTACCGCTTCTTCAAGATTTTTGGCGAAATCCGCAAGGTCGGGAAGTTTGTCAAGTTCCGCTCGTTTCGCCAGAGCGCCGCTCCAAGCAAAAATAAGAGCGGTGGGATTTGTGCTTGTTTTTTCTCCCTTTTTATAACGGTAGTAATGCTGTTGAACAGTACCGTGAGCCGCTTCATATTCAAAAGTACCGGTAGGCGAAACAAGAACGCTTGTCATCATGGCAAGACTTCCCGCCGCGCTTGCGATCATGTCGCTTTGAACGTCGCCGTCGTAATTTTTGCACGCCCATAAAAATCCGCCTTCGCTTTTTACAGCGCGGGCTACGGCGTCGTCTATCAATGTGTAATAATAATCAATGCCTGCGGCATCGCATTTTTCTTTATACTCGTTTTCGTATACTTCGTTGAAAATTTCCTTAAAGCGACCGTCGTATGTTTTGGAAATAGTGTCTTTTGTGGCAAACCAAAGGGGAAGATTTTCCGAAATTGCGTAAATAAAACAAGCGCGGGCAAAATTTCTGATTGATTCGTCTAAATTATGCATTCCCTGAACAACGCCCTTCCCGCTGAAATCGGCTACTTTTATACGGTGTTCTGTTCCGTCGGTTTTAGTGTAAACCAGTTCCACCATGCCCGGTTCGTCAATTTCCATTTCCGCGGCTTTGTAAACATCGCCGTAAGCATGACGACCTATAACGATGGGGGATTCCCATGTGTTGACGGACGGTTTTATACGGCTTACGGAGATGGGTTTGCGGAATACAGTCCCGTCAAGCATTGCTCTTATCGTAGCGTTGGGGCTTGGGAGCAGGTGTTTTAAGTCATATTCGGTTTTTCTCGCGGCGTTTGCTGTAATTGTAGCGCACTTTACCCCTACGCCGTGCTTTTTAATCGCTTCAGCCGATTTTACCGTTACTTCGTCGTTGGTGTCATCCCTGTTTTTAAGACCAAGATCGTAGTATTCGGTTTTTAAATCGACAAAAGGAAGGAGTAATTTATCCTTTATAACCGCCCACAAAACACGGGTCATCTCGTCTCCGTCAATTTCGACCAGAGGGTTTGTCATGCTAATTTTTGTCATAGATACAGTATATCTTTGTTTTTTGGGAATGTAAATAGCTGATTTTTACAAGAAATCCTTAAAAAATTCTATTTTTTAGGGTTTTTTTACTTTATTTTTAAAACTGCCTCTTCGATTGACACTTCGACATTATGCCTTTCCGCAATGTCCCTCAATGTAACGGTATCGCCGAGCGGATTTTCACCCGGTATTATCACATAACGCAGTCCCTTTTTTTCGGCGAGTATATACTGTTTAACAAGATCGAGCTTCTCCGTAAAAACTTCGCAGGGAACTCCTTTTTGCCGAAGTTTTCCCGCCAACGCCTGATACTGCCCAGATTTTTCGGCGGCAACGCAGGCTATGGCGGTGATACATTTGTTTGCGTCGGGCAGTTTGTTTAGGCTTTCAAGGGCGGCAAGAAGGCGGTCAAGACCGATTGACGAGCCCACACCGCTGATTGAATCCCTGTCTTTTGAGTATAATCCTGCCAGATTGTCATATCGCCCGCCCGAACAGATTGATCCGATATCGGGAATTTCGTTTAAGAATGTTTCAAACACTACGCCTGTGTAATAATCAAGTCCTCGTGTGATTGAAGGGTCAAGAACAAAGGGATCGGCGTTTTTATTTTCATCCGCTACTTTATCAAGACTGACGGCTTCCAGCATATGCCGATGAAGAGCAGCCAATCGCTCCGCTTCGGGGCATTCGCCGCCCGACAATTCCGTTATACGATCAAGCGTTTCAATAAAACTGCCCTTTGCGCCGATATACTCAAGGATTTTTTCGGCGTTTTTTTCGCCCGCAAGCTCTTTAAGTGTTTTTCGAGTCTCGTCTTCGCCTACTTTTGAAAGTTTATCAACGGCGCGAAGGACATCGGCGGATTTTTCGCTCTGCCCGATGTGTGAAAGGAAGCGGTTAAAAAGCCCCCTGTGGTTTACATGAATAGTGATGTCCAGTCCCAAATTAAGAAGGGTAGTGCGGATTAAATATAAAATCTCAAAATCAGCCGCCGCGCTGTCGCTGCCTATTATGTCAAAATCGCACTGTGTAAATTCGCGGTAGCGTCCTCGTTGTGTGTTCTCGCCCCGCCACACCTTGCCGATATGGTAACGCTTAAATGGAAATGTAAGTTCCGCTTTATGCAAGGCGACATAACGGGCGAAGGGTACTGTTAAATCGAAACGAAGGGCGACATCCCGCTCTCCGTTGTCCTTAAAACGGTAGATTTGTTTTTCCGTTTCTCCGCCGCCTTTTCCAAGCAGGATTTCAGCGTATTCAAGAGCGGGAGTATCGATAGGAACAAAGCCGAAAAAGCGAAAAGTGTTTTCGATATTTTCGATTAAATCACGGCGGACAATTTCCGCGGAAGGGAGAAAATCTCTAAACCCTTTAAGAACCTTAGGTTCGATATATACTGCCATGCTTATACTATATTTTATTATTCAAAAACGAGCAAGTATATAGGAAGAGTTCTCACAAAAGACACACAGGGGGAAAAACTGTTATAATGAATCCATGTCAGACGATGCGGTACATGTTAAAAGTGAAAAGTTTATAAAGATGACCACTTCCCCTGTGGAGAAGAGCGTCCTTGAGCTTGCGGGACCAAGCATTTTAATCATGTTAATTTCCGCAGTCTACAATATGACCGACACTTTTTTTGTCAGTACTTTGGGAACAAGCCCTGTAGGAGCTGTCGGTATAGCGTTTCCGTTAATGGCGATTATTCAAGCGCTCGGCTTTTTCTTCGGACAAGGATCGGGAAATTATATATCAAGAGCTTTGGGCGCGCAGAAAAACGAGGACGCTTCCCGCATGGCGGTAACGGGGCTTGTCAGCGGTTTTATTGCCATGTCAGCCGTCGCCGTTATAGGACTTGTTTTTATCGGGCATTTGGCGGATTGGCTCGGCGCGACACCGACAATAAAGCCTCATGCAAAGGAATATATTGTTTATATTCTGCTCGCTTCCCCTTGGATAGTATCCGCCAACGTATTGAATCAACAGCTTCGTTTTCAGGGAAGCGCCGCAATAGCGATGTTCGGAATGTTATCGGGAGCGATTTTAAATATTTTTCTTGATCCGCTTTTTATTTTTGTTTTTAAGTGGGGCGTAAAGGGAGCGGCAGTCGCCACGCTGATAAGCCAGATAATAAGTTTCTGCATTCTCTTTTTTTATTGCTCTACACGCAAAGGAAATATCCCGATAAAATTCAAGTATTTTTCGCCTTCTGCAAAGCGTTACTCTGAAATGTTTAAGGGCGGAGTTCCCGCTCTTATCAGGCAGAGCCTTATGAGTATAGTGTCTATCATTATTAATCATTTTGCAAAGCCGTACGGGGATGCGGCAATCGCCGCGATTTCAATTTCCAACAGGATAGCCATGTTCGCAATGTCGGTTG
>Ga0268262_10003886_pt1 | contig 15787 bp, 17 predicted proteins | sample TergutNc150P3_FD_190354 | JGI IMG/M metagenome (GOLD analysis project Ga0268262, IMG submission 190354) | Nasutitermes corniger P3 segment gut microbial community from laboratory colony in Florida, USA - Nc150 P3 (SPAdes) (version 2) | ecosystem: Host-associated > Arthropoda: Insects >... | reverse complement strand
AGCCTTCGTCGGTAGAATTTTTCAATTCCCCCGCGATTTTTGCCCGGATGCTCTCAACAGAAAATGGGGTAAAAACCCGAAGAAAGACTGAGTGTTCGGCGTTTATTCCATGTTTTTTGAGCAATGAACGCCCCTGTTTGTAGCCGCGCCGGAAAGATTTGCCCAAGGTTGCCCGGTTGCCTGATACTGTCTTTATTTCAACAATAACTCCGTCAATGACAGAATCGGCATACATATTGTGTATTTGTTCTTCCCTGGCTGTTTCCTCATTTTTAGCCTGTTCAGGTAGAAAGTAGACTACGCTCCCCCGTCCGGTCAGAATACGCACGTCGGCAATCTCCCTGTAAAGCTTTGCCTGTTCTTTGTGGCCCCCGGACAACCGGCTTTTTGCTACAAAGATGCTTTCCCCATGAGGAATCCATTCTTCATAGGGGAATAAAGCAGAGGCCAAAAGCAGGGATTTTTCGGCATTTGAAAGGGTCTGGTCAGGCGTTTCTGGTAGCATCTAGACTATATTCTATCTGAAAATTGGTTAAAGAAGAACTGCCACGCCCTAATTCAGGTATTTTATAGTAATCTGCTTTAAAGAATGTTCTATAGTTACAGAAATATCGTTCATCATGCTCTTAATTGTCTCTTTTGTCTCGTCTTTAGATGTTTTTTTGGACTTAAACAGATCATAGACCTCAATCTCAAAGATATTTGCTAGTTTTGTAAGGGTTAAAGACGATATCCAGCTTTTTCCTGTTTCTATGTCAGCCAAAAAATTAGTAGAAATGCCTATTTTCTCAGCAAGTACGACTTGCGACCACCCTCTAAGACCCCTGTAATGCTTAATATTTGTACTTAAAACTCGCCGTAGCTCGGCTTCTTCCATAAAGTTACATTTTTAAGGGAGATAGGGCTTGATTTCAAATGGATATTAGGATATTGTTACTATTGCTATTATTTGGTTATGATATTTATGGGGCACTATGTGATTTTGAGCTTCATAGAGTATTAGGCCATAAAGGTCATTTCAAAAGGTTAAACAAAACTAAAAAGGGGAAAAACATGAGCTTTGCAAACATTTTTGAAGCCGCCAAGAAAGGAACTGTCGAAGATGTAAAGTATTTTATCGAAAAAAAAGGCATCAACGTTAATGAGAAAGATGATGATGCCGGCTGGACACCGCTACACCATGCCGCCAAGGAAAATACAAATGTGGAGGTTCTGAAATACCTTGTTTCCAAAGGCGCCGATGTTAATACAAAAAGTAATTCAGGTAGAACCCCATTACATGCTGCTGCTCAAGGTAATACCAATGTTGAAGTTTTGAGATTCCTTGTTTCCAATGGATCTAAGATAAATGTGAAAAACAACGATGGTAATACACCGCTTCAAGATGCTGCGACATGGAATTCCAATGTCGAGGTTTTGAAATATCTGGTCTCCAAAGGTGCCGATGTCAATACGGGAAACAACTGTGATCTCACACCGCTGCACGATGCTGCGTCAACTAATACCAATGTTGAGATCCATAAGTACCTTGTTTCCAATGGAGCTAATTTAAATGCAAGAGACAACTATGGTGAAACACCGCTTCACCGTGCTGCACAATATAATACCAATGTTGAGATTCTAAAATACCTTGTTTCACAGGGTTCCGATATCAATGTGGGGGATAACAATGGTATGACACCGCTCCATAAAGCGGTGAAAACGGAGAATGTTGACTCTGTCAAATTTCTTGTTGGCGCAAAAGCGGATGTTAATGCGAGAAGTAACATTGGTTATACCCCGCTTCACGGTACTATGGATAATAAAAATATAGAAATTGCCAAGATTTTAGTTTCAGCAGGTGCCGATGTTAATGCGAAAGACGGCGATGGTTTTGCTCCTATCTTCTATGCAACGGCAGCAAAGAATACAACTATTTTTGGGTTCCTTGTTTCCGTGGGGGCAGATCCCAATGTATAAACTGAAAAAAAAATTGTTATATACAGTAATAACGTTATTAACTCTTATAATCGCAGGGGCATTTTTACTTTTTATTATTAATAACAAAAAACATTCTGATGAACATACAATAAGAATGGCTGTTCCCATCATGTCTGCAAGTGCACCTTTATTTATTATATCGGAATTTAACCTGATGGACAAATATTTACCGAACAGCAAACTTGAATTAATTGTTATCGAATCAGGAAACGCTATGAACGAAGCAATGATAGCAAATCAAATTGATGGTATGATAACTGGTTTGATTAATTTTTTATTTGGTGCGAACAGAAACGTGCCTTACAAAATCTTTACATCTTTATCATATAGCCGGTCTAGTATTCAGACTAATGAGTCAGATATTAAAAGTATATACGATGTAAGAAATCATCATTTAATCGGTATAAATGGATTAACAGGAACAGTTGCTTTATTACTGTCTTTTACCGCCGAAAAATATTTTGGAAGCTTTGATGCGCTTAACAATCAAATTGTTATAATGAGTCCTGATGATATCACATTGGCTTTAATAAATAAAACTGGTATTTCTCTGGCTTTTTCTGATATTACAGGCCGTGTTATACAAAACAAATTTGGAAATCCTACCATATTGGAAGATACGGAATTATTTAATGAACGTGTATTTACGCATTATGTTATATTTAATGAGAAATTTCTTACTGAAAACAAAGAATTGATTAGTGCTTTTTACCTAGCACTTTCAGAATCTGTTAAACTAATAAACAATAGGGATGATGCAGCATTAGAGGTAATTTCAAAAAATTTTCGAATTGAGAAAGAAACATTAGTTGAATTTTTAGAAAAAGGTTTTCTTGTTTTTGAATTAGATAATTTTGACAGTATAGATATTTTAACTGATATGGCAATAAAAATGGGGCTTATATCAACACGGAAACCTTTAAAAGAGATGGTATCAAGATGAAAATACTCTTTTATAGGTTCATTTTCCTTATAAGCATAATCTTAATATGGGAAATAGTTTATACACTTAAAATATTTCCAGAATTATTATTTCCGTCAATCAGGACGATTTTTTTATCTTTATTTAGTGGTATAGCAAACGGACGTTATCTTTTAATGACAATGAATACAATGCTCTTAATATTCAAAGGGCTTGTTTTAGGAACAGTTATAGCTCTTGTGTTATTGTGGGTGTCCTTGATAAACAAATTTTTTTTAAACATTGTAGATAATATCGTAATAATAATGAATCCCGTACCGGGATTGGCAATATTTCCACTTGTCATATTATGGTTTGGATTGGGAACAAACGCAATGACAGTTATCTTAATTCATTCTGTTTTATGGGGATTGCTTTTGAATTTGATGGCCGGCATTAATTCTATACCAAAAATATACAAGGAAATAGGATTGAATCTTGAGTTGAGTAGGTATCGTATGTTTAAAGATATTTATCTTCCTGCTAGTATGCCGTTTTTTATTCCAGGATTAAAAGCCGCACTTGCAAGGGCTTGGAGAAGTGCTATAGCAGTTGAATTAGTTGTCGGTATAATGGCGAATAATGCTGGACTCGGATGGTTAATGAATTATCAAAGGAATATTTTAGATATTCCAGGGCTTTTTTCAACAATTTTTATTATCATTGCTATTGGTGTTTTTTTGGAGGAAGTTGTATTTAAAGTTTTAGAAAGGTTAACAATTAAAAAATGGGGAATAGGTCAGTGAATTATTTAGATATTAATTGTGTTTCTAAAACATTTTTAAACAATGGAAAAAAGATAAAAGTGCTTGATAATATTATTATGTCTGCTGATAAGGGCGATTTTATTAGCATAGTAGGTCAATCAGGCTGTGGAAAAACTACATTTCTTCGTATAATTGCTAGATTTGAAAGTGTTACATCAGGGGAAGTAATTTGTAATGGTGAAAAAATTTCTAAACCAAAAATGAAGTACGCATATATTTTTCAAGATTTTAATCAGTTACTCCCCTGGAAAACTGTTAAGCAAAACATTATTTATCCTCTTGAAATAAAAAAATATGATAAAGAAGAAATTGATAATAAAATTAATGATCTCCTTTGTTTAGTTGAATTAAAAGATTCTAAAGATGATTATCCACACACTTTAAGCGGCGGAATGAAACAGAGGGTCGCTATAGCCAGAGCTTTGGCGATGAATCCAGAAATATTGTTTATGGATGAGCCTTTTTCTGCTCTTGATGCACAAACAAGGGAAAAATTAAATGAGGAATTATTGGATATTTGGAGAAGGCTAAATTTAACAATTATTTTTGTTACTCATAATTTGGATGAGGCGATTTTCTTATCAAATAAAATTGTTATTTTAAGTGGTAAACCTGGAAAAATAATCAACATAATAAAAAATAATGTTGAAGGTCAAAAAATGCCAAGTGATAATGGATACACAGAATTATGGAGTTTATTACATGACAGCATTTAATAATGATTTTGATGATGAATTATATAAGCTAGCAAATGAAGAATTTCAGATTTCATATCAAAATTTTATGGATAGTAAGAATAATGCCTTATGTCCTGTATGTGGGAGAACAAAAAAAATGTTACAGGATGATCTATATGGTGTTATTTCATTTTGGGTACCACAATGTCATTGTGATATACGGAATTATGTTTTGAAGAAACATGGGCTTAAATTTTTATGAGTATAGCTCATTATTTTATGGTATATCATTTTGGGGATATTGAATGAAAAGTTTTTCTTTTTGTTTGGTATATGTAGGCAATGGTAAATTAATTGCAAGAAGTTTTCAGTGTTTTAATACTGTCCGTTGGATAGTAAACAATATTAATGGAGGTTCGTTTTATGCTCCCTGAAACAAGGTGTGCTTTATGTCGTGGTACTGGATTTGATGAACGAGGTCATCTGTGTCATGCTTGTCATGGAACAGGATTTTTAAATGCAACTGCGGATCGTAAAACAAAGTGTCTTGTATGTCGTGGTACTGGATTTGATGAACGAAGTCATGTGTGTTATGCTTGTCATGGCACTGGTTATGTTAACCGCTAATTATTATTGATTTTGAATGAACTCGCTCATTGAAGCTAGCAGACAGAACAGTCTTGTTCTCTTAACAAGACAAAAATATCAGTTATCTTCTGCCTTATCGAATATAAGTAGTAATGGATTCCTTACACTGAAGTTTTCAGTGTTTTGAATACCACCTGTTAGGTGGAAAAAACAATAGCCGGTGGGCTATAAGCACAAAAGGAATAATGATGAAGTATTCAAAACCGAAGATCTTGGCACAAAACAACAAACAGGGGAGTTATGCAGCATCTTGTCCTGAGAAAACTGGTAGTGGTTCTGATAACTGTAATCAGTATTGTGAGATTAGGTCATAACTGATAACCACTCGTTAGTTTTTCTACAAGAGGTGTTTTCTGATTATTTGGGAACGCCTTTTGTAGATATTTGGAGTATATTATATGCTTTACCGTCAGAAATTTGATACATTTATTCGTATTTATGACGATATTGGTTATATAACCAGCAAAAGTGATTATGGTGACCGAGTAGTCGATTCTTCAGGCGCTATTTTCCTCAAGGCCATTTCCCGCAAGCCAAAAAAGTTAGAAGAATTATGCGAAGAAATATCAAATAATTTTATTGATGTTTCTCCTTCTATTTTAACGAATGACGCTAAAGATTTCTATTCCATTCTTGAAGAGGACGGATTTATTGTCAGCGGTGAAACTGAAGCGGAACTTGACAGAAAAGATATCCGTTTTTCCTATTCAACATTGAAACCAAAAACAATAAAAAGCGATTTTACACCAGCTATACAGCGCGCTGATAAAAGCACTCAGGATTTTCTCAACGATCATTTCAAAGGGAAACCTCATTTGACTTCATTGCAAATAGAGCTATCCAGCCGTTGCAATGAGCGGTGTGTCCATTGCTATATACCCCATGAAAATAAAATAGATGATATTGATTCCTTTCTCTTTTATAATGTTCTTGATCAATGCAAGGAGATAGGTGTTTTAGGGCTATCACTTTCTGGAGGTGAGCCCATGTTACATAAAAACTTTTGTGAGTTCTTGCGTAAAGCAAAAGAATATGATTTTACAATAAACATCATGAGTAATCTTACTCTTCTGAATAGTGAAATTATTAGAGAAATGAAAGAAAACCGCCTTTCAAGCGTTCAAGTTTCCTTGTACAGTATGAACCCTGAAATACATGATTCTATAACCCAGCTTAAAGGTTCGTTTTACAAAACCAGAGATAACATTCTTCGGCTTATAGAAAATGACATACCTTTACAAATTAGCTGTCCTACAATGAAACATAATAAAGACTGTTTTGGGGAGGTACTAAATTGGGCACATGAACACAAAATTAGGGCGGAAACCGACTTTATTATGATGGCGCGATATGATCATACTAAGGATAATCTTGATAATCGCTTAAACCTTGATGAAGTTGGAAAAATCATAAATGAAATAATTGATCATAATCATCATTATCAAGATGAATTATTAAAAGCAAATTTTGAAAAAGTTGAATCAAGAGATACCAGTAATGATATTATCTGCGGAGTTTGCATTTCATCTATTTGTATGGTCGCAAACGGAAATGTTTACCCATGCGCTGGCTGGCAGGATTATGTAGTAGGTAATGTGAAGAATACAACTCTACTAGAAATCTGGAATAATTCTGAGAAAGTGAAATATTTACGAGGATTGCGCAAAAAAGACTTTCCGCAATGTCTCAAATGTCCGGATAAATCATTTTGTGCAATTTGTATGGTTCGCAATGCAAATGAAGATCCCGATGGCAATCCACTCAAGATCAACACCCACTTTTGTAAAGTCGCATCTCTGAACAGGAAGATCGTTCTTGACTGGAAAGAAAGGCTCAAAAAATGACAGATAAACATATCCACAACACTGAAGTTTTCAGTATTTTGAATACTTTCCGTTAGGTAGAAAAGTAAGACAGGAGCAGAAAAGAAATGAAAATTTATATTAATCAGTCATTTAAATTATTATTAGTTGTATTTATTTCAACTTTATCATTATTAGTCTTAGCTTGTACTCGAAAAGATACTAGAAATGAATCGAACAATGAGAAGCTTATCATCACTGATGCTGGAGGTAATGAAATATCTTTACCAAGGAATATTACAAAGATTGCATGTGCGACTGCGGCAGCAGAGTCAGTAGTGATTTCTTTGGGTGCAGCCGAAAAACTCATTGCTACAAGTTTCGATGAATCATATCAATGGGCATATGTATTGTTTCCTGAATTAAAAAACGTTAGAAGAACTCCAACAGATTTTAATGCAGAAGCAATGATTGCCAGCGGAGTAGAGGTTGTTCTTGTTAGAAATACAAATAAAGCATATGCTGAGACATTGATGAATGCAGGTTTAAGTGTAGTACAACTTGATTTTAGTACATTAGAAAGTACTGCTGAAACTATTAAAATTATTGGGATGATAACAGGTAAAGAAAAACAGTCAGAAAAATATGCTGAACTTTTTAACTATTATACTAATTTAGTTTCTGAGCGATTGCAAAAGATAGATGGTATTACAGCACCAACAATACATTATATCATTTGTAGACTCACTATGGAACCCACATTAACGCATACATATCCTGATAACTTTATCACAAGTCAATGGATAAAATTAGCTGGTGGTGCGGTTATAACTGAAGGTATGGCTCTTGGTTCGGGTTTAGTTGAAATTAATATGGAGGAATTATTAGCTTCAAGACCTGAGTACATTTTCGTTAGTGGTGTATTTCAATCCTATACATATGATTACTTAACAAGTGGAGAATTTGATAATACATTTTCAGCGGTAAAAGATAATAAAGTCATACGTGTCCCTTTAGGTGTTTATGACTGGGGACAAGCTGGTGTTGAGGCTTGCCTAATAACATTATGGTGTGCAAAAACACTCTATCAAGGTCTTTTTGATGATATTGACTTGGTTGATATTACTCAATCATTTTATCGTAATGTTATGGGGGTTGATATTAGCAAAGAAAATGTAATTGCAATATTAAGTGGTAAAACTGGTCCCGAAAGTCATTAAATGAAAAAACATATATCAATTTTTGTTTTTTCACTACTTACTCTAATCATTCTACCTTTCATATCAATATCTATGGGAAGGTTTTACATTCCTATAAATGATGTGATGATTGCGTTAATTGGTAAAAGTGATGATATGGTGATAAATAAAATTGTATTTAACCTACGCTTACCACGTATTTTAACAGCAGTTTTAGTTGGTGCTTCTCTTTCATGTGCTGGAACAGCTTATCAAGGGGTATTTAAAAATCCCTTGGTAAGCCCGGATCTTTTGGGTGTTTCTGCTGGCGCATGTGTAGGTGCCGCAATATCTATATTACTCGGTCTTGATTATGGTTTTACTATCTTAATTTCTTTTATTACAGGCATTCTTTGTGTTGGCCTAACTATGACATTTACGTTATGTATAAAGCGTAAATCAAATTTGATTCTACTTTTATCTGGAATAATTGTTGGTAAATTCATGGATTCTATTCTTGGCGGCTTAAAGTATTTTGCTGATTCTGAAAGTCAACTTGGCGACATTGTATATTGGCAAATGGGAAGTGTTGCCAGAGTAACTATGCAGCGTTTAAGATTCATTGCACCAATTATTCTTATTAGCCTATTTATGATGTTTGCCTTACGATGGAGAATAAATCTACTTGCAGTTGGAGAAAGAGATGCCCAATCACTTGGTGTTAATGTTGCTATTGAAAGAAGTGTCGTGATTTTATTCTCTACATTATTAACAGCAGCTTCAGTTAGCATAAGTGGTTCAATAGGTTGGTTAGGATTAATTATTCCTCATATTACACGATGGGTAATTGGAACAGATAATAAGCATTTAATTCCATTAAGTATGCTTTTCGGCGCTTTGTTTTTGCTTATAGTAGATACATTGGCTAGAACACTTACGCCATTGGAACTTCCTTTAGGTGTACTGATTGGAATAATCGGAACCCCAATATTCGCAATTGTACTTATCAAACAACGAGAAAAAACAATATGAATGTTTTACAAATTGATAATCTTTCATTCTCATATAAAAACAAGAGTGTTTTGAATGATATTTCACTTAATCTTAATCAAGGAGATGTTCTCTCTTTATTAGGACCTAATGGTTCTGGTAAAACTACACTCCTTAATTGCATAATTCGTTTTCTATCTGATTATAAAGGAACTATTTATATAAATGGATACGATACAAAGAAAATGACACCAAGGGAATTAGCATCAATAATAGCTTATGTTCCACAAATAGGAGCAGTTTCTTTTGATTTTTCAGTTAAAGAATTCATTGTTATGGGCAGATGCCCTTATATCGGTATTTTCGAACAACCAAAAAAAATTGATTATGAGATTGTTGACGAAAAAATGAGTATCCTCGGTATCTACGATTTATGGGATCAAGGTATTGATGAATTGAGTGGTGGTGAACGACAACTTGTATATATTGCTCGTGCACTTGTTCAGGAACCAAAAATTATTCTTTTAGACGAACCGACATCTGCTTTAGACTATGGGAATAGTATAAAAATCCTCAAGATGATTAAAAAGCTTAGCGTATCAGGATATACAATAGTGTTGACCTGTCACAATCCAGAATACCCCTTTTTATTGGGTGGGAAAACTGCAGCAATATTTGAAAATAAAAATTTCATTTATGGCGATACAGTGGATATACTAAAATCAGAACTTCTCAGTGAACTATATAGAATATCAATAACCATAAAGTATCTTGAAGACTATAACAAATACATTTGTATTTGTGAAGATGAGTTAAAAGAATGAATATTTTGTTACTACATTATAGAGGTATTGTATGAAAAAATTTAACGAATGCATCAGTTTATTAGTCGTTATTTTAATAACCTCTTGTAATTTGGAATATAATCCAGGCAATTACAAATCCTTTGACAACAAACTGCGTGGAACATGGGTCTCCAATGAAACAGGTTTGTATTCAGGATCGCTGAAAATTGATTCTGACACAATTACTATTGATGGTTATGGAGAAGACTGGATATCAATGGTGGGCGACGACAGTAAACGTCCATTCAAAGATTTTCCTAAAAGAGTACCTCTTAAAGGGTACTCGGAAGAAGGAAAAATATTCATTGAATATGGTGAAACTGCGCTTGATGGTTTTCTCTATGTTTATACCGAATTAGGGACATATCCACAGAAGTATAAATTATTGGAATTTTCATTTGGCGGCAGGAAAGAAATTTTACAGAATCAGTAACTTATGGAGAATTGGAGGAATTGCTTATATGCCATTAGTTCATGAAGTAATATATGGAAAGCTGGTCGAAAACAATGCCCCGCCTCCGGATGTTCCGCGAGCCCTTGTCCATATCTCAGGTGAATATAACGGTGTAAAACGCCCATTTGGAATTACGGGAGAGATGCTAAGTAAACATGTTTTATTGGTTGGAGGTACAGGCAGCGGCAAGACAAACTTGTTCTACCATATCGTCAAACAGCTAAAAGAAAAACTGACAAAAGACGATGTAATGCTCATTTTTGACAGCAAAGGCGATTTTTATAAAAAGTTTTTTGCTAGCGGCGACATCGTAATTGGCAATTCAATTCAATATCGAAAGTCTTCGGTCAAATGGAGCATATACGAAGAAATTACTGCTGACGGCAATGATAAAATATCTGTAGCCCAAAATACTCAGGAGATATGCAAATCGCTCTTTGCGGAGCGTATTGAGAAAAATAGCAACAATCCTTTTTTCCCCAACGCGGCCCGCGATTTGCTAGCCTCAATAATTACTTCTTTAGTACGTAACGGCGTCAATTTCAACAACAAGGATTTAAAGGACTGCATTGACTCCGCTTCTGTTGAGGAATTGCGATCTATGCTTGAGGGGCATCGCGATCTTGCCTCTGTGTCCTCGTATATTGCGGGTAAATCAGGTTCGCAAGCCCAGGGCGTACTATCCGAGATGTATTCGGTTACAAGAGACGTTTTAACAGGTGTTTTTGCTGATGTCGGCGAATTTTCCATGCGAAATTTTATCCGGCATAAGGGAGGGAAAACCGCCTTTCTTGAGTACGATTTAGCAATCGGCGATATGCTTTCGCCTATTTATACGCTCTTGTTTGACCTTGCACTTAAAGAGGCCCTTGGCAGGACAGCGACTCAAGGCAATGTGTATCTTGTTGCGGACGAATTAAAGCTGCTTCCCAATTTGCGCCATTTGGAAGATGGCATCAATTTCGGGCGCAGCCTTGGCGTTAAGATTTTAGCCGGATTGCAAAGCATTGACCAGTTAAACGCCAATTATGAAAACGAAGCTAAAGCCAGAAATGCCGTTACAGGCTTTTCTTCAATTTTCGCTTTTCAATCGAACGATTTCAATACTCGCGAATATGTAAGCAAATTATTTGGTCGTAACATGATATTGGAAGCGTTTACGGAAGCAAACGGAAACAGCCATTACGAAAAACGGGAGGGCTACATGGTTGAGGACTGGGACTTAGCGGCATTGAAAGTCGGGGAAGCAATTGTAGGTTTACCTGCGGTTTTGCCTTTCAAGTATAAATTCGATTTATTTACATAAGACAAGGGTGCTGAGATGGGGCTTTTGATGACTGCCAACGTTGTTTCAACATGGCTGACTAACGCTCGAACAAAAAAGGACATAAAAAGAATCTATAAAGAGGCAACCGAGGCTAATTATGTAAACCGCGGCGTTTTAGTTATGCCGCATTTGAATAAAAAACAGCTTTTGCTTACTTCAGGAGATTCCACTGATAACGATATATATGATTATCAAACGAAAAGCCCGACCCCTGCCATGGATTATATATGGGGACAAAGCGATAAGCCGGAAAGCATTATCATATCAGGCGGAAAGGCGGATAAGCGCGTTCGTGCAATGACGCCCTTTATAAACAAATCGCAGAACCAGGGAATTCCCGTAATCGCGATACATTGCGGCAATCGCGATTTGGAAACGCTGATAAAGGGCAACAGCGTTGTCTGCGAGTTAATCTCAAGCGGAAACTTGTATTTCGATGCGTTTAGGGCGTTGCCTGTCGATGATATTGCGTTCTTGCTATACGAAACAATACCCGATGATGATGTCAAACCCTGTGCGGAAGCATTAATGCGTTCTATTCTCGAAGTGTTATTACGTACCGATGGAAAAGTAACTTTTCAGAACATCGCAGCGTTTCCATCGGCTAAATTAATGGATGAGCTAAACAAATTAAAAGCTTCTGGTGAAATCACTTCTGATGAGTTTAACAGCATAAGCAGAGATTATATGGCGGGCTCTTCTGAAATTGACGCGGTTCGTTCATTTTTAAATAAGCTAAACCGGCAGGTGGAAAATGTATTCGGAAAGCCAACTCCAAATATATGCAATATTAAGAAAATCTTGAACGCAAAGGGAATCATAGCTTTTGATACGGGAATTGGAAATAATGATTTAATTTTGACTTTATTAATAAACCAATTAATGCACCTTCAATCAGCCGGACGGGATTTTACTATATTGATAGACGGAATTGCCATATCAAGGTATTCAATTATATGCGATTTTTTGTGTGGAAGAACCTATGCAATCAGCCATAATGATTTTGTCTCATCATTGCATGGCGGTGAAAAAAGCGCCGAGGACTTATTTGCGGAAATAACAGGCGATGTAAATGCACTGGTTCTGTTTAACCATAAATCAGGCACATCATGCCAAAAGTGGTCTGAGCATTTGGGCAAATACCACAAAATAAGGATAAAAATGAATATTTCCCAAACGAATTCCTTCATCGCGGGTGGGAGCACAAGGGGAATATCGGTAGACGAAGCCGACGAGCCTCGCATTCGGGCGGAAACAATATCAACGCTGCCGGAATCGCTGGCATGTATTCATAATAATAGCGGAACGTTATTCGCGGAGATATAACATGGAATTTTTCTTTAGGAGGGCTATAGAGTGAGTGATTGTACAGAAGAAAAAGGGACGACTCAGGACGAATCGCCATCAAATGAAGTTAAGCCGGATTTAACAGCATTAGCAACCGCAGTACAAAGCATAGCGGATTCAACAACAAAGACATCAAAAGAGATATACGAGCTGCATAAGCTTTACCACAATGAATACGCAAAACGCCTAACGGCAATGCAAGAGGAATTGGAACGTTATCGGGAGATAGAAAAAGGGCGAGCTTTTGACGGCATTTTAACCGAAATCGCAAGGATGTACAGCGATAATGTGTTTGCGGTTGACGGTATCGCCGATGAAAAAATACAAAAATGCTTCCGTTATATGTTTCTTGACATGCTTCAAGTGTTGGAAAACAACGGCGTTTTTAAACAAGAAAGCAAACAGGGCGACAAACGGAATACAAGGCATTGCCAGGTTTCGGAACGCATTCCAACCGACGATCCCAACCTGCATGACACAGTGGCAAAGAGCCTTAACATAGGGTTTTACATTGAGAATCGCACACTAATAAAAGAAATGGTGCGCGTATTTGTATTAGAAGATAATACTACAGAACAAAAGGAGCAAACAAATGGCTAAGGTTTATGGTATTGACTTGGGTACAACCTATTCGGTTATCGCAACTTTGAATGAAAACGGAATGCCGGAGGTAATTGAAAATTTTGCTGACTCCGTTCCCCTGCTTGCGTCTGCTGTTTATTTTCCAAATAGCGGCGATCCGGTGGTTGGTAAGGAAGCTAAAAACCAGACTGAACTCGAACCTGACAGGGTTATCCAGTTTGTAAAGCGTCAAATTGGAGAAAAAGATGCTCAGACTTGGACATTTGACGGTGTGACTTATGATCCCATTACTATCTCGGCACTTATTCTCAAACGGATGAAGGAATATGCTGCAGAACAAGGCCATGATGTTCAGGATGTTGTAATAACCTGTCCGGCGTATTTCAAGATACCCCATCGCAATGCGACACGTCAGGCAGGTCAAATCGCTGGACTCAATGTTTTAAACATCGTCAATGAGCCAACAGCAGCCGCGTTAAATTATTGTTGCCGGGAGTTTCGTGAAAGCAGAAAAATCATGGTCTATGACTTGGGTGGTGGTACTTTTGATGTTACATTGTTCAACTTTAGCGTCAGTGAAGATGATAAAGCGTCAATCAAGGTAATTAAGACTGGCGGCGATAAACGTCTTGGTGGTATTGATTGGGATGCTCGTCTTTATGACCATATCTGTAAGCTTTATGCAGATGAAACTGGCGTTACGCAAGGCGAAATGGAAGCTGAGCTTCGCCAGAAGATTCGTTCACAAGTTGAGGACATAAAAAAGTCTATTTCCAATCTACAAACTAAGAGTTTTACAATCAACTATGCTGGTGAAGCTACTCGTCTTGAAATTACTCGCGAGAAATTCGAGGAATTAACTCTTGATCTTGTCGTACGAACAATGGATTTTGTCAAAAAAACTTTACAGGATGCTTCCACTTCGGAAAATGATATAGATGTTGTTTTGCTTGTTGGCGGTTCTTCAAGAATGCCTATGATTAAAGCCGCAGTAGAAAAACTCTTCCCAAAAGAAAAAATTCGTTTGGAAGACCCAGACCTGGCTGTTGCGAAAGGTGCAGCTCTGGCGGCCTCGATTGAGGTACAAGACGATGTACCAGATGGTTCAGACGCTCCAGTACAGGATACTCCTGACATTGATAATCCGCAAACTTCCAAACTGCCTGAAGCTGAAAACAGTGTGCATCGTGGCGTTAAAACAACCAGTGGAAAAAGTATATCATTCGTTGATATTATTTCCAGCTCCTTCGGCCCTGCTATCTTCAACGAGAAGGGTGAATATGTCATTGATAATCTTTTGTTTGTTGGCGATCCTGCTCCTTCCGAAGCTTCTCAAATCTATGGAACGATGGTAGATAATCAACAGGTTGTAGAACTTCACATATTTGAAAACGCTTCCGAAGATCGTGTGAACCATTTTATTAAACCATGTTTAGATGAGCATGAAAATTTCCAGGATACAGAACCCGAGTTAGAAGTCAAATTCCTCGACAAAATATCTTTGGATTTACCTCCTAACACAAAAAAAGGCTCGGAAATCCATGTAAAGTTCTGTGGCAGTACTAAAGGATTGGACATATACGTTACCAATCCAAAAACCAATGAAACGAAGTCTCTATTTATTGCAATAGAAGGTGGAAAAACAAAAGAAGAAATGGATGAAGCTATTAAGCGTTTTGTTTCCATTCGTACAAGTGGTCAGTTATAGGAGAACGGGAAAGAATAGTCTGTGGCAATTTCAGTGGGTATTGATTTAGGAACAACATTCTCGGCAGTAGCGTACATTGACCCCAAAACAAAACTGCCGAAGATTATCCCCAACCGCGAGGGAAAACAGATAACCCCGTCGATTATTCAATTTGTAGATGGGAAGCCTATTTTTGGTACTGAAGCTGAAAGCGCGTTTATTGCCGGAGAGTCTTGTTGTGTTACGACCTTCAAACGTAACATGGGAAAAACAGAAGCCTACTATGTTATAGACGGCAAGCAATATACCGCCGAAGATTTGTCAACACTTCTATTGCGTCACTTGAAGGAAGATGCCGAGGCGGGTTTAGGCGATACCATAAAGGACGCTGTAATCACTGTTCCCGCTTATTTTTATTCGACTGAACGCGAAGCAACTTTACGCGCCGCTACGGCAGCCGGAATAAAGGTCAGGAAAATAATTGACGAGCCTAATGCCGCTGCGATGGCATACGGTTTGAACAACTGGCGGGAAAACGCAAA
>Ga0268262_10003885_pt1 | contig 15789 bp, 17 predicted proteins | sample TergutNc150P3_FD_190354 | JGI IMG/M metagenome (GOLD analysis project Ga0268262, IMG submission 190354) | Nasutitermes corniger P3 segment gut microbial community from laboratory colony in Florida, USA - Nc150 P3 (SPAdes) (version 2) | ecosystem: Host-associated > Arthropoda: Insects >... | reverse complement strand
TACCTAGTAAATCTATGTTATAGTAGGGTATATGAAAATATCGACAAAAGGGCGGTATTCGCTCCTTATGCTTCTGGATTTGGCGGAGCATAAGAACGACGGGTTTATTTCATTAAAGGATATTTCAACCAGGCAGGGTATTTCCAAAAAGTACCTTGAGCAGATCGTTACCCTGCTGAGCCGCCCCGACCTTTTGCGCACCAACCGCGGCAACAAGGGCGGTTACATGCTGGCAAAAGACCCCGACAAGTACACGATAGGTCAAATTTTAAGGATTACCGAAGGAGGGCTGTCCCCGGTTTCGTGTCTGGAAGACAACCCAATCCAATGCGAGAAAATGAAAGACTGTAAAACATTACCGGTATGGCAGGGGCTTGAAAAAGCGATAAATAAATATCTCGACGGCATTACCCTTCAGGATATTCTGCGCAATTTCCAGAAAGCCGGCGCGGATGAGTATTACATTTAACTATCCGCACTCGCGCATTTACTAGAACCGCACTTCCTTTGGTTCGCCTTTAAAAGTATAAAATGTGGCTACGGCGTCTTTTAAGTAATAGACAATATTGTTACCGTCGTTTACGGCGTACCTGTTACGCAACTGCGGATACGCTTGCAAAAGGCTCTCCTGCGCTTCGGCGCGATCGTCCTCTACCAGCTTTGCGGCAACACGAATCCATGTCTCTCCGTCAAAAGCCGACAATTCAACCTTTGGATTAGCCTTAATTTGTTTGGCTACTTCCTTCTTCCTGCCGCTTTGAATGTAGAGTTTTCCGTCAAAAAGATTGATCGTGCCGAAAGGCCTCACCCTCGGCTGATCTCCGTCTACGGTAGCAAGGTAGTATGTACCCGCTTTTTTAAGAAATTCCAATACCGTCTTCATTCTAATTACCTCCTTGTGTTTTTAAGTAATACGCCGCTAATTTAACAAGCGCGTTATCAATAGAGTCAGATTTTTCAAAAACGGAAATGCCGTTTTTTTCAAACGCCCTTTTTACCGGGCCGCCTATTTTGACCACGACTACCGCCGTACAATCCTTAAGCGCTTCAATGTTTGACGCCAGTCTCTCTTCGGTGTGTTCGCTCTCGCAGTTTAACGGCGTTACACTTCGCTTTTCAATAAAAGTCCCGCCCTCTTTTCCTATTTCATAAATAAGAAAAGAAGACGCTTTTCCGAAATGTTCATTAATTGTTTTTCCGTCGGTGCTAGCGGCAGCGATACGGTATGTCTTATTTGTATTGCCCATAAAATCCCTCCAATCTTCACCTTACAGATAATAGTCTTCCTGCACGTCTGAAGCAAAGTTCAACTGCCTCAGTAAATGAATACGCAAATTTTCAAAATCGGACGCGCTGCGGTTACGGGGATACGACATGGGAATATTGATAGTATCAATAATACGCCCCGGACGCGGCGACATCACAATAATACGTTGGCTTAAATACACCGCTTCGTCAACATCGTGGGTAATCAGCAACATGGTGTTTTTCCGTTCATTCCACAGGCGTATAATCTCATCCTGCAACGTCATGCGCGTAAAGCTGTCAAGCGCTCCAAGCGGTTCGTCCAACAGAAGAATTTCAGGTGAGACGGCAAGGGAACGAACAAGGGCGGCGCGCTGACGCATACCGCCGGAAAGCTGATACGGAAACGAATTGGCAAAATCGGACAGGCCGGCTTTTTCCAAAAAAGTGTCTATATTGTATTTATACATTTCGTAACGCCGGGACGCTTTCAGCGCGAAAACAATGTTTTTGCGCACCGTGAGCCAGGGAAACAGCGTATGTTCCTGAAAAACAAGTCCCCTGTCAGGACTTGTACCATTAATCTTCTGTCCGTCGCATTCAACTTCCCCCTGAGTCGGCGTTTCAAGGCCTGCTATGATGCGAAGAAGCGTCGACTTACCGCACCCGGATGTGCCGACGATGGAAACAAATTCCCCCGGCTCTACCGTAAGATCAAAACCTGAAATTGCACATAACGTGCTGTCCATATCGGAACGGGCAAAGGTTTTATTCAGGTTTTTTATTTCTATTCTTCCTCTTGCGCTCATACAACACCGCCTTCTTTCCAGCGCAAAGCGCGCTTTTTTATGGCTCCCAGAACAGCATTAACCGTTAAAAATGTCAGACAGATAATAATAACCGCGGCGTACATTTTCGCAAACTCCGCCCAGCCGCGCTGCCAGCTAATGTACCAGCCAAGCCCCGCTTCAACACCCATCATCTCGGCGACAAGGAGGGCGGTACAGGCGATAGACATTCCCTGAGTCAGCCCCTGAAAAATAAAAGGCGTTACAGAGGGAATTGCCACCCCAAAAATCAGGCGCGTTTTTGTCGCGCCAAAAGTTCTCGCCCCCTCAAAGTAGGATTTGGGAATGTTTAACACGCCCGTCATGGTAGTCATCGTTACCGGATACCAAACGCCTAACGCAATAAGGAACACAGAGCCTCCGAACAGGCTGGAAGCGACAATTAGGATGATCGGCAGATATGTAGTAGACGGAATCGGCCCCAATACTTTAATAAGGGGATGAATCCAGTAGCGGGCTTTTTCAGACCAGCCGGCTGAAATACCGGTAATAAGTCCCGCCGTCGCTCCGATAAAATATCCTGTAAACAGCAGAATCAGGGAATGCCATATAGATTCCCAGAGTATCCTCCTGTCGGTGATAATGGCGTTCAGAATTGCGTCCGGCCAGGGGAAATACGGGAGCGGTAAGGCGGCTGTCTTGAGCGTCGCAATATCATAGACAAGCAGCAGGCTGAACGCAATCACGTATACCGGCGCGTTATACCGCAGCTTTTCTCCGACCTTCTTTGAAAACAAAGCTATAATATTCCAGGCCAAAAACACCGCCGCAAAAATACCGATAAACCACGCGTAAACATTCGTCGGCTTGTTTTGATCAAGCGTTGTAAATTTTTTAAAATTAGGAACAAATTTGAATTCAATGATGATCAGTAGCGTAACTAAAAACGGCAAGAGGCAAATACCGCTATCCAATATTTTTTCAGGAAGCGTTTTTGGTTTTGCCTCAAGCTGTTTCAAGTCCCATATTGTCAGCTTTTGTTCGTTTTGCCGCATAGTCATTTTAGATTCCCTCAATGTCCAAAGGCTGCCAAATTTGCTTTTTTACGTCTTCGGCTTTAAGATCCTTGCTGAGAACGCCAAGAGCCTGATAGTCATCAACTGAGTCGAACAGCGACTTTTCAGTCACATCATTCGGCAAACCAAAACGGAACATTTTTAAAAGCTGGTACGCGTATTCCTCCGTACCGCTGATATAAGAGTTCTCCAGCAAAATCTTTGCGGTCTCGCGTTTGTTTTCATCGCTTGCGTCAATCCATTTTGAGGCCTTGTAAACGGCGCGGCTGATTTTTTCGCTAGTAACGGGGTTTTGATCAAGGAAAGGACCCGCGATGCCCATTACGCAGCAAGCCTCATTCTTAAAATCAGGATCTTCGTGCAAAGAACGAACCCTGCGAAGAGTTCCATCCATAACCCATTTTTCGGCAAGCTGATCGCCAATCACGGCTATATCGGCCTGCCCGTTCTGCAGTACCAAAAGAGTTTGATCGGCGGGAAAGTCCCTCCATTTAAAATCTTCCGGCACAAAACCGTCATGCGCAATAAAACGGTATCCTTGATTGTGATAAACGCCCCCAATGCCGCCCGAAATAGCCACCGTCTGACCTTTTTTAAATCCGTTACTATCGGACTTCGCCAGCACAAAAGCCGATGTACAGCCTGTGTGAAGCCCTACGGTAAAGCGAATGTCAATGCCGTTTGTAACGGGCTTGAGCCAGCCTGCGATCATCCCGGCCGAGGTATCGATTTTACCGCCCGCCAAAGCGTCGCGCGCGTCTTCCGATCTGGTCAATTCAGTTTGCAGGCCTTCGGCGGCAAAAAAACCTTTATGCTGCGCAATCGGAACCGCCGCCTGGCATAAACCGCCGCTATAACCGATGTGTATCGCCCTTTTCGAGGCAGGCTCAAGCGCAAACGCCGCTTCTTTGTCCGCCGGAGTGACGGTCTTGATTGTTTTGTCTTTACCCTTATTGCAAGCGGCAAGTACGAAGATTATTGCCAGCGCAAGAGCGGCAATAAATTTGATAGAATGTCTTTTCATCTTTTTCCTCCTATTCCTTGATAAAACTGAACGCGTCCGCGTTCCAGTACCATTCTTTGTACGGCAGCCTGATGTGATTTGACAGCCGTTTTTGATAATTTGTATTTGTAAACGCAAAATTTAGTCTGCGCAGAATTTGATAAAAGCCCGTATAACCGAAAAATGCGCCGTCCGCCATGAAAAGCTGAACGCTGGGAAATCCCATCTTGCTTACCAGCCCGTGCGTTCCTCCGTGCGTGATAACCAAGTCAGGTTTAAGGGTTTTAAGTTGATGAGCCAGTTCAAACAACTGGTTGCTCACCGCCACATGGACATCGGGCAGTTTTTCGGCTACGTCTTTGTAAACCTCTTCTGCGTTATCGTCGTAGTGATACGCTTTTATACTGATAATATCTATGCCAAGCTCGGCAAGCGCCATCGCTTCCGTCCCCGCTCTGATTACCCCGCCGCAAATCAATACGCGCTTGCCTTTAACTCCCGGCAAAAACGGCTTAATCGCTTCCGACGCTAGATTCTCTTCGTAATCGGCAAGCTTTTCAGCCTGTTCTTCAAGACCAAAGTGTTTCGCAATACCGAGCAGCCATTCCCGTGTTTTCTTAAAGCCAATAGGCATTCCCGCGATGTAATACGGCGTACCATATTTTTCTTTAAGGAATTTCAGAATATAATCATCGTGGACATCGCACATACTGATATTGAGTGCCGCGCGGGAAATTTTGCGAAAGTCGTCGAGGCTTGCAAACTCCGCGAATATTCTGACTTTCAGCCCCAGTGCTTTAAGCAGCCGTTCTATTTCTTGCTCATCCTGATAGCCGATAGATGTCGCGTTCCACAGATTTACCGTACGCGAATCCTGATAGCGTTCTTTTGCCCGCTGCATATCGTATTCCGGGCAGGAAGGATCAAGCGGCACATAATCCTTCCAAGGTTCAGGCTCAAGAGGAATGTCTTTGAGCAAACCATGATAGAAAGCGTCGTACGCGCTGGCAACGACGCGAGATTTGAAACCCGGGCAGTGAAGCCCCACAACCTTCGCGGAAACCGTTCCTTTGGTCTGCGCGATAACTTCGGCGACATCGTCCCCGATGATATTGGGCGCGCAGGTGGATACCACAAATATAATTTCCGAGCGGAACTCGCGGTCGGCGTACTCAATCGCCTCTTTCAGTTTACGCTCGCCGCCGCCAATTACATCCGCCTCGTTTAAATCGGTAGAAATCCAGTTTCCAAGCAAGGAAGAATACCCCCGCTGAATCCGTCCTTTATGGGTTTGCGGAAGGATGCTCATCATCATTGACCCGCAGCCTCCCGGCGAGTGCACAATGACAGTCGAGTTCCCTACCGTCGCGGCCATCATCAGCGTTAATGACATCTGACACGCGCCTGACTGCATGAAAGAGCGTTTCTTCTGGAGCAGGCATCCCTCCTTCGCGCAATCCAGCAAATTACAGGCGTGCCCCGAAAAACTGTCCGCGAGCTGCAAGCGCTGGTCGCGCACCGGCGGTATTTTTTGATCGTAATAACTCATATTTCACCCTATCCTTTCATCGCCATATTGGCCCCGATTAAATCTTCATATAACCGCAAACCGCCGCGATACCCCGCGTATCCGGCAGTCGTGATAACCCTGTCAAAAACAGGGAAGCTAACAGGCAGATACCTTGCGCCTTTTTTGAGCGCCGTCTGTTTTTCAAAAGTACTTCCGGCAATGTACAGAGGCGTCATACTGTCAAAATACCGCTGCCCCCTATATTCGGGATGGTTCTGCGTAATCGCCCTTGCGATTTTGATCGTGCTGCCCTCAAACATCGGTTTTACAGGCAATTCGGAAAAACCTTCGGACAAGGACGATTTCTGATCATCGTCAAGCGCGTCGGTAACAAAGGAGTCAATCAGAACCCAGCCAAGTTCATTGTGCATATACTTTGCAACCGGAATAGCATAGTTGGAGTTTGTTACCGTAACTGAATAATGCCTCTGTTCTCCGTCCATATATCCGTCTACAGTTCGTTCAAAGTAGCGGTAATACCAATCGTTTTCCGCAGTGATAACCTTTTCGGCCGCCGCAAGATTTAATTTTTTCGCGAGTTCGCGGATAAAATCATCGGTTGCCTGCGGCCCTACCGGTAAATCCGTTACCCAATACGGCGTTCCGTGTTTTTCCTTAAACTGTTCCGCAAAGTTTCGGCAGCGCGTTCTTGACAGGATAATGTTCAAAGCGGCCTTCGGCGCGGAAGTTATATTCTCAAAAGTTTGAGTAGGCGTGAAAAAGGTATTTACCTTTAAACCAAGTTTCGCGCCGATTCGTTCGATTTCTTCCAAGTCGCCGCGAAAGAAAGGATCGTAACCGGGAATAACGCCGAATATGTTAATTAAATTTTTCTCTTTATCACCTGACGGACGAAGCCAACGGTTAAAAATCCCTTCGAGTAAAATTTCATAGCCGACATAGTTGTCGCCTTTAAAGCTGGGAGTGCTTATGGCGATAATAGGCTCGCCTTCATCGGCAAATTCGCTTACTGCGCCTGCCGCGTCATCACCTATCATCTCGGTCATACAACCTGTGGCAACAACATACAGCTTGCCGTCTATCAGTTTCAATGTGGAACTAATTTGCTCACGAAGCCGCTCAATGCCGCCAAATACAACTTCAGTCTCGGTAATGCCGGAACTGGGTGCCGAATTGTTGGAACAGTAACCGGGACCGAAATAACCGGCGCCTAACGACACCGCATTCATCAGATTACCGCCGCAGCCCACTGAGGTGTGGATTATGGGAATCACATCCGGCATTGCGCTGATCGCGGCAAGCGCGCCGCCAAGAGCGCAGGAAGTGCGCGGCCTGTCAATAAATTCGCTCATGTATTTCCTCCCTGTAAAACGTTATAATCGTAAAGAACCGTTGACAGATAACGCTCGCCCGTATCCGGCAGAATTGCGACGATGTTTTTCCCTGTGTTTTCAGGACGTCTGGAAATCTGAAGCGCCGCAAAAGCCGCCGCGCCGGAAGAAATACCAACCAGCAAACCTTCTTTGCGTCCCAATTCACGGGAAGTTTCAATTGCTTCGGTTCCTTTCACCGTGTAAACTTCATCAACAACTTCACGCTTGAAAACTTTTGGTATAAAGCCCGCGCCTATGCCCTGAATTTTGTGCGGTCCCGGCGTGCCTCCCGAAAGAACGGGGCTTTCAAAAGGTTCAACCGCGATGATCTTTATGCCGGGTTTTTTCTCTTTCAGATAAGTCCCTACGCCAGCGACAGTTCCGCCGGTTCCGACGCCGGCTATAAAAATATCCACCTTGCCTTCCGTGTCGTTCCAAATTTCTTCTGCGGTGGTTTTCTGATGGACGGCGGGATTGGCGGGATTTTCAAACTGCTGGAGAATAACGCCGCCTGTCTGCGCGGAAATCTCTTCTGCTCTTCGCACCGCGCCTTTCATGCCGTCCGCGCCGGGAGTCAGAACGATGGTCGCGCCAAGCGCTTTAAGCAGAGTGCGCCGTTCAACGCTCATGGTTTCAGGCAGGGTAAGAATTGTCTTGTAACCCTTTACCGCCGCGACAAAAGCTATACCGATACCGGTGTTGCCGCTGGTCGGTTCAATAATGGTATCGCCAGGTTTTAAGCGCCCTTCTTTTTCCGCTTCGTTTATCATCGCAAAGGCGATACGGTCTTTTACCGATCCAAGCGGATTAAAATATTCAAGTTTGAAATAAATGTCCGCCTTTGCCGCAGCGCCCTCCAGAAAATTTGACGCTTTTAGCAAGGGAGTGTTACCAATCAAGTCGGTAAGCTTGCCAGCCGCTTTTATCATCGTTGCTCCTTTGTACTATAACATATAATACATATATATTTACTATGTTATAAATATACACGAAGTTTTCATATATGTCAAGTAGGTATTAAAATTTTTTTTTACCTACCCGCAAATATTATTACATCTAAAATCACCTGTTTTTTCGTATAATTCGCCCGAAATATCGTTTAAACCCGGTATACCGCAGGCGTCGGCGCGGCAATGGGCGCAGTTTCGAAAAACAGGGATAAAAGCCTCCGCTTCCCTTCTTGCCGCCTCAAGCATGGCGCAGCCGGGAGCGGCGGCACCGGCAAATTCACCTCGTGGAATAAGCGGCATGATATTGTGGTACTTAATGCCCAAAGCGGAAATTGTTTTCGAGATTTCCCCGATTTTGTCTGAGTTAACGCCCGGTATTAAAACGGTATTTACTTTTATTTCCATGCCGAACCCGACTGCATGGCGTATCCCCTCAAGCTGGCGGGAAAGCAGAATTTCCGCCGCTTTTTCACCCGTTATTGTTTCGCCGTTAAATGTAATATGAGAAATAATTTTTTCGCCGGTTTTGGAATCCGCGGCGTTAACGGTAACTGTTACGTGCTTTAAGCCAAGCCCGGACAATTCCTGTACCTTGTCCGGCAAGCTAAGTCCGTTAGTTGAAAGGCATTTTGACAACTGCGGAAAATACTTGTCCACAAGCCGGAAGGTTTCAATAGCCGAATCATCGGCAAGCGCGTCTCCGGGACCCGCAATGCCCGCAACCGTTATTTCGGGGCAAAGTTCCAGCGCCGTAGCAAGGGTATCTACCGCCTGTTCCGGCGTAAGTATTTGCGCGGCTACTCCCGGGCACATTTCATCCGAGTTAATGCCGCGTTCGCAAAAACGGCACTTGATATTGCAGCGCGCGCTTACGGGCAAATGAATGCGCCCGTATTTCCTGTGGGCGGCATGATCAAAACACGGATGGTTGTTTTTCCCTTTTGGCGGTTTGTTACGCGCAATGGCTGTCTTCATTTTTCTTCCCTATATGCCTGACGATTCGCCGCCCACTACAACGCCTGTTTCCAGCGCCAGAAGCTTGTCGCTCCAGCCCGCCGCCCAATTACGAAGTTCGTCAAGTTCCAGCGGCGAAGGAGTTTTGCTTTCCTCATGGGCGGCAATGCGCTGGGCAAGCTGCGTGTATACTTTTGCCTGCTCGCTGTCAGGAGAAGCTTCAATTGTCGTTTTTCCTTTTAACTCGGATTGCGTAACCGTAATTGAGCGGGGAACATACTGAATGATCTGCGTCTGTGTCCTGGCGGAAAAGTCGTCAACTATATCGCGCGAGTAACCTTGAGAAATTGAGTTTGCAATAATGCCGCCCAAAAGGGCGCCGCCGGCGTTTGAATATTTTTTTATGCCCTTAAACAGATTATTGCTTGCGTAAATCGACATAAAATCGCCGCTTGATACGGTAAAAACATGCTGGGCTATACCCTCGCGGATAGGCACGGCAAAACCGCCGCAGACAACGTCGCCCAGAACATCGTAAATAACAAAGTCAAGTTCAAGCTCGTCAAATATTTTCTGCTGTTTAAATAATTCAACTGCGGTAATAATGCCGCGCCCCGCGCAGCCGACGCCCGGAGCCGGGCCCCCCGCTTCGACGCAGTAGATTCCGTTAAAACCCTGATGTATAACATTATGCGCGTTTACCGAGCCCTTTTCCCTGAGCGTATCAAGCACGGTGGGGATATAAGCGCCGCCGCGAAGCGTATTTGTGCTGTCGGCTTTCGGGTCGCAGCCGAACTGCATAACCTTATACCCGGCTTTTGAAAGAGCCGCCGACAAGTTGCTGGTGGTCGTAGACTTTCCTATTCCGCCTTTCCCGTATATGGCGATTTGTTTTAATTTCCTTGCCATTCAATTACTCCTTATGAATCAACATTTAATTGATCTTACTTAAAAGCCTGTTCAAGATCGGCGATAATGTCGTCTATGTGTTCGGTTCCGACGGAAAGCCTGATGGTATTGGGTTTTATTCCCTGCTCCAAAAGCTCATCGCCGGAAAGCTGTGAATGCGTCGTGCTTGCAGGGTGAATAACCAGCGATTTGGAATCCGCCACATTTGCAAGAAGAGAAAACAGTTCCAGTTTGTCGATAAATTTTCTCGCCTGATCCGCGCCGCCTTTAATTTCAAAGGTAAAAATAGAACCCGCGCCGTTCGGGAAATATTTTTTATAAAGGGCGTGATCCTGATGATTCGGCAGCGACGGATGATTTACGCTTTCTACCTGCTGGTGCTTTTGCAGATAACTAACGACTTTAAGCGCGTTTTCCACATGGCGTTCCGTCCGCAGAGAAAGGGTTTCCAGTCCCTGAAGGAAAAGGAATGAATGGAACGGGCTTATTGTCGCGCCTGTGTCCCTCATAAGCGTAACGCGAATTTTTATGATATAGGCAAGATTTCCCGCAGCCTGGGTAAGGACAACGCCGTGATAGCTGGGATTCGGTTTAGAAAGCCCCGGAAACTTATCATTTGCCGCCCAATTAAATTTTCCCGAATCTACGATCACGCCGCCGATAGCAGTCCCGTGCCCGCCGATAAATTTTGTGGCGGAATGGACAACCACGTCGGCTCCATGCTCGATTGGGCGGAACAGGCATGGCGGCGAAAAAGTATTGTCTACGATAAGCGGAATGCCGTTTTTGTGCGCGATGGCGGAAAGCGCGTCAAGGTCTACGATTGTGGAATGGGGATTTCCCAAAGACTCCACAAACAAAGCCCTTGTGTTTTCGTTAATCGCCTTTTCAAAATTTTTCGGATCGCCGCCGTCTACAAAAGTAGTAGTTATTCCAAAGTCCGGCAAAGTGTGGGCGAAAAGATTGTAGGTTCCGCCGTAAATACGCTTGTCGGAAACAATGTTCTGCCCCGCCGTTGCAATGTTCTGTATCGCGTAGGTAACGGCGGCGGCCCCTGACGATGTCGCCAAAGCGCCGACGCCTCCCTCAAGAGCCGCTATCCGCTGTTCAAACACGTCCGACGTGGGGTTCATAAGGCGCGTGTAAATGTTTCCGCTCTCCGTTAAGGCGAACCTTCCGGCCGCCTGAGCGCAATCTTTAAATACATATGATGTGGTCGCGTAAATAGGCACTGCCCTCGCGTCGGTAGTCGGATCCGGCTTTTCCTGCCCAACGTGAAGTTGGAGCGTTTCAAACTTGTAATTTTTCATATTTTTCTCCTTTCCATAATATACACATAATTCCTATGTGTTTAATAGGATTATAGAGGAAAATATAAATTCTGTCAATAGGGAAATTATATAAAAAAGCCTGTTGACAGAATCGTAAATATTCTCTAATATCATAGTATACATATAGGAATTATATGTATACTAATAAAAGGCTTGGTTAATATTATGGGACGGTCATTCAAGAGAAAAACGACTCTAAGAAAAAAATCACATTTAAAAGATGAGGAGCCGATTGACATTGCCGAGTTGATGGAAAAAACGCATTTTCAAACAATAATGGCTTTTTCTGATGCGTTGGAAGCCAGGGATCAATATACCGCCGGACATTCGCGCCGTGTTATGGAATATTCCAAAAGCATAGGGGAGCGCATGAGATTAGACAAGCAAGATATTGAAGATCTAAAAAAATCAGCGCTATTGCATGACATCGGAAAAATAGGAATACCCGACACGATTCTTAAAAAGCAAGGAAAACTAACCGATGAAGAATACGCGATAATAAAAACACACCCGGAAACAGGAGCCGCAATCCTTAAAAACATAAAGTCTTTCAAACATTTAGTGCCGGCAGTATATCATCATCATGAACAATTTAGCGGCGAAGGATACCCGATTGGCATTAAAGGTAAGGAGATTCCTCTGCACTCGCGGATAATCGCCATAGCCGACACCTTTGACGCAATGACATCAAGCAGATCGTACAGGAGCGCGCTCTCTTTCAGGACGGCGTTATCTGAGCTTGAACGGCGAAAAGGTACACAATTCGATCCTGACATTGCCGATATTTTTCTTGAAATATTACAGGAATCACCCTTTTATTTTACGCGGTTCAGGGAACCTGAATATCATCTGTAGATATTGAACTTCTAAACCCCAAACCGTGATTTTTATATTTTCCCATATTTTATACGGCTTTGCCTTTGTATTGAATATCGCGTATTCTCTCGGTGGTAAATCCCATTGGGCAAATTGTACACCACGTTCGCGGCGTAAAAAGAATTCCAAAAATCAATCCTATAGCGGTGGCTGTTTCCATAAAAACCAAAATTGTAAAACCAATCCTGTTAATATCCTTTGTCGGAACAATCCATATCATTAATCCTATGAAAGAGCCCATCATCAAAGCCCACAAAAAGAATCTAAAACCTTTCTTATTCATTATAGAAGGACGTTTCAGTGAAAAAAAAGCAAACGGACGCGTAGCCATTCCAAGAAACGAACCTCTTGGGCATATTCTGGCACAACTCATTTTTCCATAACCAGCTAAAGCAATGATAATTGGCGTAAACATGCAAACTAAACCATAAAGACCAAAAGGATGCCAAAAATTAGCAACCGTCATCCATACAATGGTGATTATCCATGACCAGCCCTGCCATGAAGCGGGCCAGCGCTTCCCGTTAACTACTTTTGATTTAATTTTACAAGTTAAAACTGACATATTACAATCTCCCAATCTTATTGAATATCTCCTTTTGACAATCACATATACTTACTAAACATATATGAATACAGTATATTATAATACAAAAAGAACTGCCATGTCAACAATAGAATTCAGTAAGAATTTCTTTTTTTTAACGAATAAAATTGGTCCATGGCCTTGTTTCAACCGCAGGCAAAGGTATTTCCTTCTTTGCAAGCGCGATGGACTTGATGAGCCATGCCATGCTTCGCGCGGAACGCTTTGCGACATAAAGACCCTCAGCGTCTTGCAGCGATTCTTCGCGGTTTGAGCCGTGGACAATCTCCCAATAAACGGACGGCGCGATAAAAGCCCCTGTAAGGTTAAAATAATTGTTCATCTGGTGAAAAGCGTTAATCCCTCCCGCGCGCCGGCACGACACTACGGCGGCGGCGGCCTTGTACTCAAGCCGCACTCCCGAGAAAAAAAGCCTGTCTAAAAAACATTTAAAATTTCCGGCTATACTGCCGTAGTAGACAGGAGATCCGGTAATTATTCCGTCCGCCGCGTTCACTTTTTCCGCCGATGTGTTTACAAGATCATCGTTAAAAACGCATTTGCCAAGTTCCCGGCACTTGCGGCAGTCAATACATCCACGGATATTTTCCCTTCCCACCTGTACAATTTCGGTCTGTATTCCTTCATGTTCCAATTCAGCGCACATAAGTTCAAGCGCGTTCTGTATTACCCCGTCATTATTCGGGCTTCCGTTAAAGGCTATTATTTTCATAACGGTTATTTTTCACATTTATATGAATTTCGTCAAGTACGATGATCAATAATGTTCATTTTTTTATATGTAATATTTTTATAAAATGGTATTAAAGTAATAAAGAATAAAATTGGAAACGGAAGGGTTTTTTCCGGCATCTAATCGTGAACCCACGCTTAGCCTTCGGATAAAAACCCCTCTTCTTCTTTGTGTGAAATACATCCAATATATTTCCTCTAACAAAAAATCCTACAGTTTTCCGGCTTCGTTTCTAAAACCGTCGATTAATTTATGATCGGGTTTTGCTTTAGTCTTTTCAATGTCGGCAAAACCAAGAAGACAATCTTTCATGCTTTTTCTGGCGTTGTTATCGGCCTTATTTTTTTCAAGATTCGGAATGATTAGATTCATACCTGGTAATATTTTATCAGGATTCACAACTACACCGCGTGATGCAAGCATAATAACGGGATAATAAAAACCATTGCCCATTTCTTTTCTCGCGATTTCTGACAGCGTATCACCTTGTTTTACGGTGTATTCTTCAGCGCCATCCAGAACAAGCCCGGTACTTTTGTCATAGATCTTAATGTAATCATTGTCAGTAGGCTGTGAGGATTTACAACCCATGATCAGCATAATGCTGAGGCTCAGAACCATAACCAATAGGATTTTCTTCATAACAAACTCCTTTAAAAAGTATTAAGAATACATTTAATGTATCCATTATTATATGATACTTTATATAATATTTATATAAAATTATATATTTATTGTTAACGCAGATTAAGAAAAAAATAACAACAAAAATACCAAATTCCCCTTGACAAAAATACAATTATAAGCCACACTATCCCTAGTAATCCTATATGATTACTGAATAATAAGTAAGAGGAGAAAATTATGGCAAGAGTAGAAAAAATCACCGATCTTATCGGAAATACACCGCTGGTAAAAATCAACAAACTTAATGAGAGCGGAGCGACTGTGTATGTAAAACTGGAGAGTTTTAACCCCCTGCACAGCGTTAAAGACCGTATCGCGCTTTCGATGATCGAAGCCGCCGAAAAAGAAGGCAAAATAAAGCAGGGAACGGTTATTATCGAGCCGACAAGCGGCAACACCGGTATAGGACTGGCTTATGTTGCGGCGGTTAAGGGTTACAGGATAATCCTGACCATGCCGGAAACCATGAGTATTGAAAGACGTAAACTTCTTAAAGCGCTTGGAGCCGAGTTGGAACTTACCGAAGGGGCCAAAGGCATGAAGGGCGCAATCGCAAAAGCGGAAGAACTTGCGGCGGCGACCCCCAATTCATTCATTCCGCAGCAGTTCAATAACCCCGCGAATCCGGCTATTCACGAAAAAACCACCGGCCCTGAAATTTGGAACGATACCGACGGAAAAATTGATATCGTGGTCGGCGGAGTCGGTACAGGCGGAACTTTAACCGGAGCGGGAAAGTTCCTTAAATCGAAAAAATCAAGCGTGAAGATTGTCGCGGTAGAACCTGCCGCGTCTCCCGTACTTTCCGGTGGAGCTCCCGGACCGCATAAGATTCAGGGTATCGGAGCGGGTTTTAAACCTCAGGTTTATGACGCGGCTGTTATTGATGAAATTTATCAGACCGATGAAACAAAAGCCGGAACCGCAGCGCGCCGTCTTGCGAAAGAAGAAGGCATTATTGTGGGAATTTCATCAGGTTCTGTCCTTGAAGCGGCTCTGACTGTGGCAAAACGCCCCGAAAACAACGGTAAAACCATAGTAGCCGTATTACCGGACACCGGCGAGCGTTATTTGTCAACATGGCTCTGGGAAGAATGATATTATCAGAATCTGACCGTTAAAAATACGGAAAATATACTTGGTATACATTAATTTAATTTTCTTGTATTATTTTATAACCTGAGTATGTAATATTAAGAATATTTAACGGTCAGGAAAAAAAGTTAAGGAGAATTTATTTTATGGCAACAGCAGAATTAAACGCGCTGAATAAAGCGCAAGCGTACCAACTGGCGGATATTACTAAAACCCCGCCGCAATTCGGCGCAATTACCCCGCGCTGGCTTACACGTTTTCTGGAATTCAAAGGTCTGGAAGCCGGTATTTACCGTGTAAACAAAGTGGTCGAGGGAGAAACGCCGCTTGACGTTCTCTGCTCGTCGGAAAAAAAGAGCGCGGAAATTCCCGAAGGTTATGTACAGTATCAACCAAAGCCCAGAGAATATACTCTAAGCTCAATTTCTACCATTATAAATGTAGATACCGCTGTGGAAGATGTGTATTCTTCACCTTATGATCAGACAAAAGAACAACTCCATCTGGCGATTGAAAGTTTGCGCGAGAGGCAGGAAAGCCAACTCATCAATAACGATGACTACGGCTTGTTGAAAAATATTTCCGACAGCCAGCGCATAAGACCCGGAAACAAAGCCGGTTCACCCATGCC
>Ga0268262_10003884_pt1 | contig 15790 bp, 18 predicted proteins | sample TergutNc150P3_FD_190354 | JGI IMG/M metagenome (GOLD analysis project Ga0268262, IMG submission 190354) | Nasutitermes corniger P3 segment gut microbial community from laboratory colony in Florida, USA - Nc150 P3 (SPAdes) (version 2) | ecosystem: Host-associated > Arthropoda: Insects >... | reverse complement strand
CCCATACCAACAACTACGGCGAGGAATATTTTTCGTTTGTCAACGGCCAGTTTACCTCGGACGGCGGCACGCATCTTTCCGCTTTCAAGGAAGGTTTTCTCAAGGGGATTCAAACCTACTTTAAGAAAGACTACCGCAGCGAGGACATTCGGGAGGGAACCGCCGCCGCCATTGCCATAAAACTGAAAAGCCCGGTTTTTGAAAGCCAAACCAAAAACAAACTGGGCAATTCCGACATACGCGCTTGGGTGGTACAGGAAACGCGCAACGCCGTTGAAGACTGGCTGCACAAAAACCCCGAAGCGGGAAAGAAACTGGAACAGAAGATACTTTCCAACGAGAGCCTTCGCACCGAGTTGAACGCGGTGAAAAAAGAAGCGCGGGAAGCGGCGAAAAAAATCGCCCTGAAGATTCCCAAGCTGAAAGACTGCAAATACCACCTTGAGGACGGCAAGGAAGGCGGCGAATCAATGATATTTATCACCGAGGGAGATTCCGCCGCCGGTTCCATTGTTTCCAGCCGCGACGTGATGACCCAGGCGATTTTTGCCCTGCGGGGTAAAGTTGAAAATATGTTCGGGAAGAAACGCGCCGCCATTTACAAAAACGAAGAGTTGTACAATATGATGATGGCGCTGGGCATAGAAAACGACGTAGAGGGCCTGCGTTACGCGAAAATCGTTATCGCCACCGACGCTGACTTTGACGGCTTTCACATCCGCAATCTGCTGCTCACCTTCTTTTTATCCTACTTTGAGGAACTGGTAACCGCCGGAAGGATTTTCATCCTGGAAACGCCGCTGTTCCGGGTACGCACCAAAAAGGAAACCCGCTACTGCTACAGCGAAAAAGAGCGCGATGAAGCCGCCGCCGCTCTGGGCGGCCAGACTGAAATTACCCGCTTTAAGGGTTTGGGCGAAATCAGCCCCAAAGAATTCGGCCAGTTTATCGGCGAAGACATACGCCTCGTGCCCGTGTCGGTCAACACCCTCAAAACCGTTCCTCAGGTGTTGAATTTCTACATGGGCAAAAATACCCCGGAGCGGCGGGACTATATTATGAAGAATTTGATTGAAGACGCGGGATGAGCGGAGTAAATACCGTATTGTTACGCGAAATCGCGCTTTTTATTTATATATTCTTTTAGTTCTTCAATATTTTCTAATTCTTTTAATAATTCCTGTAACGAATATTTTGATATTTTCCATATTCTTTCAGCCAATATTTCTCCATAATCATGCGCCAATTTATTCCGTAATCCAATAATGTTTTTCCACGGAATATTTTTCAGATTATTTTGTACTTCAATACTTATTTTATTTGCGGCTTGTCCAATAATTTCCAACTGTCTTTCTACTGCCAGTCTCCGCATTTTATCTTTTTCAAATTGATAATATTCTACTGAATTTGTAAATTCACTTATGTCTATTATACAATCTACAATATCAATTAAATATGATAAATCATTCTCGTTAAGCCGCATATATTATTTCCCGTGTTGATAATATTCTATCTCTCCGAACAGGATTTTTAAGAGATTCTTTTTCCACAATATCTACATCCCTTTTCAACAACTGTGAAAACTCATTCTCTAAATCCATTATATCAAATAATGTAATTTCTGACTTATCACCAAATGAAACAAGAATATCCACATCACTATCCTGGGTAAAATCGTCCCGAATAGATGAGCCAAATATAGATAATTCATTTACACCATATTTTTCACACAAGAAAATAATATCCTTATAATTGAGAAAAATACCGTTTTTCTGCAACTTTTCAATCGTTTCCATAAATAATTCCTATAGTATATTCTATATTCTTGCCAAGAATAATGCAATATCCTTATATTATATGATTTTATATCAAGACAAAAAAATCAAGATGTTTTTCGCAGCCCGAGCCGCCAAAAACCAAAGGTTCGCAGGCGATGAAGTGTTTACAGAATTTGTTATATACAGAAACGGCGCGCTTAATAAAACCTGTAATCATCACTAACTTTAATAAATATAAGCCGTCTGGCGCCGTTTCCATATATTTCAATTATTCCTTTATAAGTTTTTCCATTGGGTGATTTTATATCTTCTACGGCAAAATCATCCATAGCCAGAATATATTTACTAAAACTATCATCCCTTCCATAAATATAAGGCAAAACTGAGTATGCCATTAATCGGCTTTTATTAATAATTTTTATTTTATCCGCGGACCATGTGCCATATAAGACTATGTCATCATAACCGATATATTTATTTGACATACGGATGCAGCCATTTGGGAAAAAACTGTACAATGTTGATCTTCGAATAGCGGCTTCATTATCAATATCTTCCCAGGTTATACTGCGCGCGCTGCCGCCATTATAATAGACCCAAGTTCCTATTAAATCTCTCATTATAGGATTATTGTCTAAGTCAGGATAATTATTCTCTATTGCCTTAATAGCGTCAAGAGCATCATTTTCATCATGCGAAAAATTTGCTTCAACACTTTTATTCGTACCTTTATACCACGAAAATTTTGAAAAATGCTTTTGTAAATCAGATGAGCTGAATATATATCCGTATCTCGCGAAAATTGTATTTCTTAAAAGGCGTAATTCATCTTTATTTAAGGTAAATATTCCTCTTGTGAATTTTTTATCAAAGTCTTTTGACAAAAGAACCTGCTGAATTGCGGGCAAATTACCGTTTATTATGTCAATCCCAAATGGTGATTGCGCCCAGATACAGTTTGCGGCAAGAAAAAAAATAATAGCCAGCTTTTTCATATATTGCCTTAATGGTATAATAATTTTATTATTTTGTCAAACATTGCGCTTAACCGCATTCCGGCTGGTTTTTACCTGTACATTGGCGAGTACCGTATCGGCTTCCCCTCCCTTTGCCATTTTCCAACATTTCTGCTATCCTTCAAACGTGGAAAAATTTGCCGACGTCGAAATCAGCTCTAGGGAATTTGGCCAGTTTATCGGCGAGGATATACGCCTCGTGCCTGCGTTGGTTAACACCCTCAAAGCCGTTCCCCAGGTGCTGAATATTTACATGGGCAAAAATACTCCGGAGCGGCGGGACTATATTATGAAGGATTTGATTGAAGACGCGGGATGAGTATAAATTTGACAGTATTGAATTTGTACTCATCTTGGGGGACTGCTTAAGAAGAATTTTTTGCCACGGAGTACACGGAGTTTCACGGAGGAAAGATGATTTTCGTATCACCCCCCCCCCCCCCCCCGTGATCTCTGTGGTTATATCCTTCTTAAGTATACACTCATGGTGACTGACAACTTTTTAGTTACTTATGTCATTTTAAATACTTAAGGTGTTTTTCCAATAAACCCGTTATGCACGGTTGGATGTAATATATTTATTATATAACTTTATTCATCATTAATTCTTATTATAAATAACCATATACTTATCACAGAAAGCATATTAATAAATATTTTATTTGTTTTAATTAAATATTCTTTTAGTGTAATATTTCTCATGTTTTTAATATTATCTGTATAATATTGTATAGAATTATTTGATCTATCATATTGAATATGACCATGATGTGAAGCATTACGCAATGAGGAATCATATTCTTCACAAAACAAAATAAATTCTGGTATGTTTTTAAATGGATCAGCCCTTTTTGCCTTATCTAAATTTTCATATTTTTTTAAATCCATAGTTTTAAATGTCCCAAATGTTCTTTCTTCAGAAATATTATTAAGTGCTACAAATACAAATATCAATTCTGTTAATTTTTCGTAGATATCACCATAGCATAATTTTATTCGAGAAAAATCACTAAATGGATAATACAATTCTTCTTTGTTTTCTAGATCGGATAAAATCCAGATTATTATTGGATAATGTAAATCAAAAGATTCATATACACTACTAATTGATTCCATAATTAATGATATTTTTTGTCGAAATAATCTTCTTAAATAATTTCGTAAATTAATAACTTCAGATTTTGTATTAGATTTATATAAATTTCCAATAATACTAAATATTTTTTGAATATTATCAATTCTTGTCGGATTAGCATGTGATAAACAAAAATCAAATAAGCAGCTTTTAAAATAAGAATTTTTATCTAGTTTATTAATATGTTTATATTCATATAAAATCTTATTCTCCAAAACATAATATTTTAATATTTTTTGTGAAAAATCTTTTCGTAATAATTCCCAATTTTTTATAATTTTTTGTTTATTCATATATATTCTTATTTCTCCGTCATCAAGTTGACGCATATAAGATAAAGAGGGAAAAGCCATATCAGCTGTAGCAATATCATTAGTTGTAAGTATTTCTGAACATAAATATAGGCATTCTCCGCCGATATCCGATTTTGTACAATTTTTCATAGGTACTATTTTGAAAGAAACATTTTTTATATCAAGATGTAGTCCGATGATTAGATTTTCTTTACAATGCGGACATAAAAACTTAATCTCTTCATATTTACTATGCCCAAGTTGTATACGTAGTGTAATAGGAGTTTCACAAGTATTACATTTTATAAAAAAACGTACGATCGTATACTTTTTATTATATTATATTTTGAAAATTTATGCAATATATTCATAGCCAACTTTGAAATAACATTCTGGCTGTAGACAGGGTTTTTTGTGCCCGATAAAGGAAAATGCGCAGTATTTTTATGGGTATGAAAAAATTTGACGAAGCAAACAGACTAAAATCCGACATCACAGGGGGGCGTTAGTTCGACTGAGGGTTTTTGTAGTCCAACCGTCCTTTTATGTGCTGTTATGCCGTACCTTAATTCTTTATTTCAAATATTGAAATAATATATTGCTCTTCATCTTTTATAATTTTTTCACAAAAAGTCCTTTCAAGGAATATATCCATATTTTTATAAGGCTCTATATTTTTTTTGAAAAGTTTTTGTTTTTTTATTCAATTCATTTTTAGAAATGTTTATTAATAATATATTTTTATTTATATCTTCAAATAATTTAAATTGTTCATTAATATAATTTTTTATTTTATTATTTGCTATAATAATCATTTTTTTAATGTCGGCATTTTTAAAAGCTATTAATTTATAGATGTCTTGTATCATCTGTCCAATTAATTGAGTTTGAGGATTATTTTTTGCTGATGGAATTGGTCGAAAAAATTTAAATTCAATTGCTTCGATTTTATTATCTGTATGTTTTATCACACAGTCTATTTTCTTCTTTAATTTATCTGGGTGTGGATATTAAAGAATAATATTATGCGTTTCAATTTTAGAAGAAATTGATATAAAAAAATCATACCTAATACAATCTTCGGATATTTCATATATTTGTGAATTAATAAACCTTTCTTTTACATTTACGAAAAAGAATATTGTTCTTTCTCCATGTTTTTCTCCAATTAATCATTATATTCTGCGATTTTGTTATAATTTTATATATTAATATCTTCTATAATATTATTTGCAGTATCATCTTGAATTTTATCTAAAATAATAGGATTAAAATAATCATAAATGTTCTCATGACTAATACCTGTACCTGATTTATACATGATTCTGTCCTGTCGATCAAAAAATATAGTTAATTCTGGTGAAAAACTACGAATATATCTTTTCCCAATTACTACAATTTCTTTTGAATCGTCTAAAAAATAATTTAAATCTACGGAATTATCAAAATTTCCGTATTTTTCAATAAATTTTTCAAATATTTTATATTCTAATTTTTCATTAATATTATCAAAAACAACTCTTACTGCATAAAGTTCGTTTTTATAAAATTCAAAGTGTCGATAAGTCATTATGTCTTCTTTTGCAAAATGTTGATTAAGTAAAATTATATCTTGCTTACGACTGTTATCATCTGTATTATCTTCTAAACCATAATACAATTTTTTAACATCATCTGCTGAAGCACCCCATAAAACTTTATCGTAACCATCATCAACTGTTGTAATTTTATTATTAAAATCATTATCTGTTTCCGCTGAATAAAATATTCCTCTAATAGTCATAATTGCATGTGTAATAAAAACTTCAATATCATCACTTGGATATTCATTCATAATATTATTTATACTCGTTCCGGTGTTTGACCATTTACCATTAATTTTAAATCGTAAAAAATATCATCCCTGTAATACATATTTTGCATTTTTTTCTTTGCAAATTTTATCTAACTCTGAAAAATATCTATTTTCATATTCTTCATTTTTGAAAAAATTTGTACGCATTTCAACCTCCCGTTTTATACATCTAATACATTCATACAAAAATATCAAAAGTATGGTACTTAATTATCTGTATATATTATAAAGTATCATCTCTATTTCAAATTTGTATTATATACGCATTTTACCACTTAATTGAGAATAATGTCCAGCGGGTAAGTGGATTTACAACAACCCCCTCCTTCCATCTCTTCCTTCGTGCCTTCCTCTTCCTTCGTGTTCTTAGTGTGAATCCCTCCGAACAAACCCTCCCTGTATTTGCCATTTTCCAACATTTCTGCTATCCTTCAAACGTGGAAAAATTTGCCGACGAAGCAACCATTGAAGTATCCTCAGGTTCGGGTGGAAACGGCTGCGCCGCTTTCCGGCGGGAAAAATTTGTTCCCAACGGCGGGCCGGCGGGCGGCGACGGGGGCAGGGGAGGCGATCTTGTTTTTACCGTTAGACGTAACCTGCGCACCCTGGCCCACTTGCGCTACAAGCATACCTTCAAGGCGGAAAACGGGCGCGACGGCGAGGGATCGGGTCGCTATGGGCGCAATGGGGCGGATATGGTCATTCCGCTGCCCCCCGGTTCGGTTATCAGCGAGGCGGAAACAGGCAAGGTAATCCGGGATTTTTCCGATAAGCAGGATGATTTTGTCTATCTGAAAGGGGGGAACGGCGGCTGGGGAAACATTCACTTTAAGTCGTCGGTCAACCAGGCTCCCCGTAAAGCCCTGCCGGGAAAGCCGGGGCAGACGGTTCAGCTCAAGGTGGAATTGCAAATAATGGCGGACATCGGCCTGGTGGGGTTTCCCAACGCGGGCAAGTCCAGCCTGCTCGACCGTTTTACCAACGCCCGGCCCAAAATCGCCGCGTATCCCTTTACCACCAAAATTCCCAATCTGGGGGTACTGACCGTAGGCAACTCATCCGACGAAGGCGGCAGGGACATTATTCTCGCGGACATTCCCGGCCTTATCGAAGGCGCTTCACAGGGGGCGGGGCTGGGTATACGCTTCCTCAAGCATATTTCCCGAACGGCGGCTTTGGTCTTTTTAATTGATCTTTCCGATGATAATTTCCTTACCGCCTTTGACATACTGCAGCGGGAACTGTCCGCCTTCTCTCCGGATCTGATACAAAAGAAACGGCTGCTTGTGGGAACCAAAACCGATTTGCCGGAAACGGAAGGCCGCCTCGCGCAGCTTGCCGCCAAATACCCCGATGAAAAGCCACGGGGCATTTCGGTTTTTTCCGGCGAGGGGATCAAAGAGTTGGCGGAAGATTTGCTGCGCCTTACCGAAACGGTAGAACGGGAGCAGGCATGAGACTGGCAATACTGGGCAGCAGTTTTAATCCGATTCATCTGGGGCATCTCTTTCTTGCCGACGCGGTTCTATCCGAACTGCATTACGACCGCGTGGTACTGGTTCCCGCGTACCGTTCCCCGTTCAAGCTGGCGGCTGCCGGCATGGAAGATACCGCCCGCGACCGGTTGGAGATGGCTGTCGCTTCCATTGCCGGCGACCCACGGCTGACCGTTGACGATTGCGAAATACGGCGGGAAGGGGTTTCATACACGGTGGATACCATCGCCGACATTATCCGCCGCTATATGCCGGATGGGAAGCCGGGCCTCATCATCGGCGATGACCTGGCGGCGGATTTTCCCCAATGGCACAAAAGCGATGAGATTCTTGCGGTGGCGGATATTATTGTTGCCCGTCGTCTCCATTCGGATAAATCAAATGTTCCCTATCCATGCACTCAAATAACCAACAGCGTTATGGAAATTTCATCGGGCATGGTCAGGGAAAAAATTGCGGCTGACGCGGCGTGGCGTTACCTGGTTCCTGCCGCCGCGCGGGCCATTATTGAAAGCCGCGGCCTGTACGGCCTGGTTTCCCGGTCCGCGGAAAGGCCTGCCGGAAACCTGATCCTCCGCGTGGAAGAAGCCGCGCGGGAAAGCCTGAACCTTGAGCGTTTTCTTCATTCCCGCAATACCGCCCTCATGGCCTGGGATATGTGCCGCCGGTTTTCGGTCAGCCGGGAATCGGCCAGCCGAGAATCGGCTCGCCGTCCGGCGTACAAACTCTATCCGGAATTAGGTTACCTGGCGGGAATAGCCCACGACCTGGGCAAGCAGTTAAGCGAAAAAGAACTGATCAAACTGGCAAAAAGCGACGGCAGGAAAATTTCACGGCTGGAAAAGGAAAAACCGTCACTGCTTCACGGCAGGGCTTCCGCCGTATTGCTCAGGGAGCGTTTTAATGTCCATAATGAGGATGTACTGGAGGCGGCGGCCCTGCACACTCTGGGCGGCAAGGATATGGGTCCGCTGGCAAAAGTGGTGTACATTGCCGATAAAATGGAAGTCTCGCGGGAAAAAGCAGACCCCGCTGTCAGAAAACTGGCGTACACCGAAGATGATCTTGACAGGATTTTTGTAACGGTTCTGGAACAAACGGTTTCCTGGCTCCGTGCCAAAAAATTAAAATTGTCACAGGAGAGCCTGGCTCTTCTTGAAAAAATGAGGAGATCGTCCGGATAATGCGGATAAAAACCCATTTTGGCGGCAGCGATGCAAGCATTGTTTTACTCATAGCCATAGTGCTGCTTCTGGCGGGCGGCATTGTCGTCGCGGTATACGGCTTAAGAAGCGATCCGGTAGATGAGATACTCTCCAGCGACCGCGTGATCAGCGTATTGTATATTATCGAGAAAGATCAAAAACCCCTCAGTACCTTTGTGCTGATGTGTTACCCCAAAACCCGCAGAGCGGCGATTTTTGACATCCCCGGCGAAATAGGGACGCTGCTCCGGCGGATCAACCGCGTTGACCGGATTGATACCGTGTACAACCCCAACAGAATCTCTCCCTTTGAAAATGAAATTGAAAGCCTGCTGGGAATAGACATCGTTTTCTCAATTGTTGTTAATACCGAAAATCTTGGCAAGGCGGTAGACCTTATTGAAGGGGTAGAGCTTTTTATTCCCTCGCGGGTGGATATACGCGATGAAGGAAATCTGGTACTGTTCCCTTCCGGCGTAAGCCGTCTTGACGGGGACAAAGCTGTTACCTATATAAGTTACCAAGCGCCGGACGAAGACCCTGAAATGGCCGTATTCCGGCGACAGCGCTTTTTTCTGGGTTTTCTCAAGCGTCAGGCGGAGATGAATGATGTGTTGAAAAGTTCCGCTGTTTCCCACCTGTACCAGTCTTTTTTGCAAACCAGCCTGAACCAGCGTACAAGGATACGCCTGTTTGATGAATTTGCCGCTATAGACCTGGACCGGGTTAATATACAGGCTGTGGGGGGAAACCTGCGGGAAGTTTCGGGCAAGATGCTGCTCATACCCTATTACGACGGAAATCTGGTAAAGGAAATTGTGCGGCAGGTATTGGGAACGCTTACCAGCCCTGTTGACGGATCCCTGACCGACCGGGTCTTTACCGTAGAAGTGCTTAACGGAACCACGGTGAGCGGACTTGCCGGAAGAACGGCGGAAATTTTACGGGGATTTGGCTATGACATTATTTCCATCGGCAACGCTGAACATACAGGCTACGATAAAACGCTTATCATTGACCGGTCGGGGGTTGAAGGAGTGGTAAGGAATCTTGCCGGCATAATCCGGTGCGCCAATATCAGTTTTGAGGCTCCTGTTCGGGATAACCCTGAGGGGGATCTTATCCTGCAAAACGTTGAATACCGCTCGGATTTTACGCTCATTATCGGAAGGGATTTTAATGGAAGATACGTTATCGGAAACTAATCCGGAAGACAATACGCGGGCATTGGCGGATCTGCTGCGTGAGCATAAAGGCGCCGATGTGGTGACGCTTGATTTGCGGAACACAGACGGCGCATGGACTGACTTTTTTGTTATCGCAACGGCAGGCAGCAACACCCACCTGGACGGACTGGAACGTCATGTCAAGGAATTCTGTCATGAAAGGGAAATCGAAATCCTCAGAAGGTCCCGCAAACCCGCCGGAACGCAGGCCCCGGAAGATGAATGGCGCATCATAGACTTAGGTTCAATAGTTATACACCTGATGAACAACCGAACCCGTGATTTTTATGACCTGGAACGGCTGTACTCAATGGCGGCCATCAATCCCTAGTACTTATTACTCATCATCGTACTCGAAATCATCATCATCATCGTAGTCGTAATCATCGTCTTCATCTTCGTCAAAGTCTTCATCTTCGTCATCGTCATCATCATCGTCGTCATCATCACTGAAGTCATCTTCGTCGTCATCAAATTCTTCCTCTTCCATGTCATCGAAGTCGTCTTCTTCCATGTCATCGTCTTCATCATCGTCGCTGTCGCCAAACGCGAAGGACGGCATGGGGGAAAAGGTTTCACTGTAAGCGCCATTGACATCGGAAAAAGATTCGCCTGAATAGAGAGGCGTCAAAGCCAGCATTTCCATCGGCAGGAATTCCGCATCGGCATCCCCATGATTATTCTGGGCTTCGTGCTGAATCATAATTCTCTCCGTTTTGAAGTGTATTTGGTCATACTCAACCGAGTGGAGACAGTATACTCACGGTATAAAGCCCCCTGTAAAAACATTAAGGGAGAGATTGGAGAATTGTCAACTGGTTTTTGCTGTATTATGCGTTTTTTTTTCGAATTTATGATAATCTTTTTCCATGCTGCGAATGAAAATTGAAGCGCCGGCAAAATTGAATCTGCATTTGCACATCGGGGACAGGCGGCCCGACGGCTACCATGAAATAGAAAGCCTGTTTGCTGCTCTGGCTTTTGGGGACACTTTGTACCTTGAAACGCTCCAAAAACCCTCAATATTGGAAATTTGCATGGATTGGCAGCCGTTGACCGGTTCTCCCGGTGGTTTTCCGGCCGACAAGGCCGCCGCGATGCTTCCCCCCGAAAAAAATATTATATCGCGGGCTGTTTCCCTGTTCAGAAGCCGTACCGGTTACGAAAAAGGGCTTAAAATAACCGTAGAAAAGCGAATTCCCCTGGGCGGAGGCCTGGGCGGCGGCTCTTCCGACGCGGCGGCGGTGCTTTTGGCCCTGAATCACCTTACTTCTGAGGGTAAAGGACTGGTAAGCGATGCGGCATTGGCTGAAATGGGCGTTTCCCTGGGCAGTGACGTGCCTTTTTTTCTTTATAACGCCGGAGGAGCTGCGTGGGTAAGCGGCAAAGGGGACAAGGTTCAGCCCTTTGAACTGCCGGAATCAGCCCGTAATCTCTCGCTGGTACTGGTTAATCCCGGTTTTCCCAGTGATACCGCCGAAGCGTACCGTCTGTTTGACGTATGGCGCGGGAAAAATCCCTCAATATTGCCTAGAGATTCAGCATCTTTGCTGAAATCCTTGTCCGATTCACCCCCAAGTTGGCCCTTTTCCAATGGTTTTTTAACGGTTTTTGAGGCTGCCGCCGGGGAATTGCCTTCCATGAGCGAAACCTTCACAGCCTATCAGCATATTATTTCCGGTCTGCGGGAACAGGGGGCGGATTTTGCCGGGCTTTCCGGCTCCGGTTCTACCTGTTTTGGAGTGTTTTCCGGGCCGGAAAAAGCCGAATTGGCACGGGAAACCCTTTCATTACGTTGGCCCTTTGTTATTAGTACTTTTTTACTTGCGCGCTCCGCAACGCCATGGTATAATTAATAATGAAGAGAAGAGGGGGCCGATAAGAACAAGGAGAGTGTGGCATGGAAATCACCGACATTAGAGTCCGTAAAGTGGCAGGCGAGGGTAAGCTCAAGGCTTATGTAACAATCACGTTTGACGAATGCTTTGTGGTGCATAATGTCAAAATTATCGAGGGTAAAACCGGAGTTTTTATCGCAATGCCCAGTCGTAAGACCAGGGCAGGGGAATACAAAGATGTAGCCCACCCCATACATCCCGAGTTCCGTGCTGAATTGCAAAAAAAGATACTGGACAAATACGATTCAGGCGCCGTTCAGGACGATACTTCTGTGGAAATTTAAGACCGTTTTGGTACTTCGACAAGCTGAGCGGTCATTATCTCTTTGCTCATTTATCTCATATCGCTTTATGATTCATGAAATTTTTGTAACCTGTTATAATCTTAACGCGGCGCAATTACTGATTACTTGATAGTTGCCCGCAGGCGCCCATGACGCCGCGGCCGCGGCGGTAACGGCGGGTAACATTCAGCCCCAGCGCTTTCAGTCGTCGGGTAAAGGATTCGATTTCCGCCGCCGATGGTTCCCGCAGGGTCTTACCTTCAAATGAAAGTCCTTTAACCGGATTCCAGGGGATAAGGTTGACCGCCGCGTCCAGCCCCCTGGCAAATTGCGCCATGTCCGCCGCGTCTTCATCGCGGGTGTTTATGCCGCCTAACAGAACCGCTTCCAGGGTGATCCGTCCGCCGCCTGAGTCCTGAAAATGGCGGAGCGCTTTCTTGACGGCGGCAAGGGGCTCCCGCGCCGTTATGGGCATAAGCCGCCGTCTGAGGTTTTCATCCGCTGTGGTCAGTGAAAGGGCAAGCCGTATTGCGGGTCCTTTGTCGGCAAGGTCGGTAATGCCCCGCGCGATGCCGCAGGTGGAAACGGTGATTCGCCGCCGGGAAAAATTTAACCCTCTGGCGCAGGTAATAACGGTAAGCGCCCGGCGCAGTTCCGTCAAATTTAACAGCGGCTCGCCCATACCCATGACGACTATGTTGGAAATGGGAAGCGCCGAAGGCGATGCCTGTGACGGAGACTCACCCGCCAGCGCTTTAAGCTGCATGAATTGTTCTACGATTTCGGCGGCAGTCAGATTACGCAGAAAACCCGCGCCGGTTTTGCAGAACACACAACCGGCGGGACAGCCGGCCTGGGTGGAAAGACAGGCGGTTCGCCGCCCGGAGTTATCGGTGAGCATTACCGCCTCAATCCGCGCTCCATCGGCGAATCGTATCGCCAGTTTTACCGTGCCGTCGCTACTGCGGTGTTTCTGTACGGCGGCATCAGGACGCAGGATAAAGCGTTCCGTCAATTCCTTCCGCAGCGGCAGCGGCAAGTTGTCCATTTCATCAAATGAAGACGCTCCCGACGCTATCCATTTGTACATTTGCGCCGCGCGGAAACGCGGCAGCGGGCTGATCTGTTCCGTCAATTCTTCCAGAGGCATACCGTTGAGAACGGGAATTCCGGTCATGGGAATACGCTCATAATTTTCCAAGCATTTCGGCGATTTGCGTGTTGCGGATTCCCAACCGCTGGAATTCTTCCAGCGTTTCAACCGCCTGGCGCTTATCGCCCATTTTAAGACAGCAGTCGGCAAGTTCCACATAGATACGGTAATTTTTGGAATCTTGTTGTTTAAGCCGCCGCAGCGATTCAACCGCGTCGCCCAACTTTCCCTGGGCTTTGGAAATCAGGGCAAGACCCATTACGGCGTAAGTGTCAAATTCTATATTTAGGGCGCGTTCATAATATTCCTGAGCTTTTTCAAAATCACCCAGGTTGCGGTAAGCGTCGCCGGCGCGGGTCAGAATCACCTTGTTCCGGGGGTCCTGTTCCAGTATGCGGTTCCAGTATTCAAGGGATTGTTTCTGTTGATTGAGTCCCCGGTAGCAGTCGGCAAGTCCGAAAATCGCATAGAAATTACTGGGTTCTTTTTCCAGAGCCCGTTTGAAAAAAGGTATGCCATCGTCAAAGGTTTTCAGTTTGCGATGGCAATTTCCGATTGAAGTAAGCACCCGTATATCTATATTCTCAGGATTGGTATTCAGCATTTTTTCCCAGTAAAACAGGGCTTCATGGTAATCCTTGAAATCATAGTGCAGATGCCCCAGCCCTATAATGGCGTAGGGGTTGTCTTCTTCCATTTCCAGCACCCGCAGATATACCTCTTTTGAATTTTTGAAGTCATGAACTTTGCGGTAGGCGTCCGCCACGCGGGTAAGCACCGTTATATTTTTGTCATCGTACAGCAGATACTGTTCCCATATTTCAATGGCTTTATGGTATTGATTGATGGCTTTGTAACAGTCGGCCAGTCCAAAAAGAGCGTAGTTATTCCCCGGATAGTGTTCCAGGCAACGCTGGTAGTAAACCGCCGCCTCGCGGCATAAGCCGCGCTTGCGGATGGCGTCGCCCATGCCGACCAGCGCGTAATTGTTGCTTTCATCAATCTCAAGAATGTGGGAGAAGCATTCAATGGCTTTGGAGATTTTATTTTCCCTGAGCATTCTGTAGCCGGTTTTTGACATTTCGGGAATATCCGGATGTTTTTTCGCGCCTTCGGATTTTAAGAAATTCCAGGGTTCTTTTTCGGGTTTTTCCGGCATTTCCGGGAAACTGTCTTCCTGTTCAAAATCATTCATTGAAGGAGCCTTCTTCTTCATGGATTATGGAGACAGGCGGCGTTGTAATGTCGTCTATCACGCCGGTATCCGGCGTTGTAATGTCGGATACCAGTTTTTGTATAGTGTCCGCCAACTGCATCACGAGGGGTTCGGCTTTGACACGGTCCGGGGCGATCCAGTACATATGCAGGGCTTCCAGGAACCTGTTTTGGGATTTATAGTGATCCCCTATCCGTGAAAGGCCGTCTGAATAGCCGGTAGCCATAAATATCCTGCGCGCTCCTTCGATATCCCCGGAATTACAAAGCATATTACCTTTGCGGTTCAATGCCGCCTTTTGGGCGCTGTCCATTGAAGGCTGGGCTGTAGTTTTTATAAATACGTTTTCATCTTCGAATTTATCGAAGACCTTTTTGTAATCCATGATACATTCTACTATTTGAGTATAGTACAAGTCCGGCAAAAAAACAAGTTCGCGGCGCTATTTATAGAACAACAGCATTTATTCTCTATAACACACCGATAGTGCGTAAATCGGCACAGGGGGCAGGGCGGGGCTGCCAAAACAGATGGGGGAATCTGACTACGCAGCCCCCGCACGGCTTCTGCGCATTATTGAAAACTATGGGTAAGTCTACTATGAGCGTGTTCTCTTGTTTATCGCGCCGTGCGGCTATTACTGTACACCTGGTTTTTGCATTTTCTCCCTGGTCTGCTCCGTCGAAGAATCCCATAATATTTTGGCAGCCCCGCGCTGCCCCCTGTGCCGCCTTATTCTGGCTATAAGCCAATGTAACAAGATACATACTGTTGCCCTATACCAATACAGGCCAGCCGGAGGGAGCGCCGCGGGCGCGCCGCCGGCGGGCGGGAACATTTGGAATTCCCCGCCGGAGGAGACCAGCGAGTAACAGTAACAAGGGTAGGGACAATAAAAGCAGACCGGCATGAGGAACATGACTATTACGCACATTTTCGAAACAACACTACGATTTGAAGGAGAAATAAAGGCCGGTCTGGGGCTCCGTAGGCGGATTCTACAAGGGTTCGCTATATTATAGGAAACTACTATAGCATATCAAAATCACCTCTGTTAATTCTTTATAGCATAAGGAATTAGCGTTGCTAATTGGTTATGCCTGAATTAAGGGAATTGAGGCTGTAATCAGTATTGTTATCAATTTCCTAAAAATTGAGGGTTGGCGGTATGCACAACGATTTTACACTGTTTTTAAGGGGTATTCCGGGCGGGAAAAAGGTGGTTTATTACTATG
>Ga0268262_10003883_pt1 | contig 15791 bp, 19 predicted proteins | sample TergutNc150P3_FD_190354 | JGI IMG/M metagenome (GOLD analysis project Ga0268262, IMG submission 190354) | Nasutitermes corniger P3 segment gut microbial community from laboratory colony in Florida, USA - Nc150 P3 (SPAdes) (version 2) | ecosystem: Host-associated > Arthropoda: Insects >... | reverse complement strand
CGAATAATATAGCGTCTATAAAAATATTATTAAAGAACGGATTTGTAAAACTTAATTGTAAAGATATTCATAATAGAAATATATATGAATTTAGAATAAATAATGAAAAAATATGTTAGTAACATATTTTTTATGTTTTCTGATATAATACAAAGTAATAATTCAAGGAGACATTTTGGAACATAATAAAATTGACAATGATACTGCGTTTGATTTTGGTAAAACTTCATTTGATTACTCAAAATATAGGGATATTTATCCTAATTCAATGTATCAAAAACTTTATGATATTGGAATAGGACGCAAAAACCAGAAAATCCTTGATTTTGGTACCGGAACAGGCGTATTTCCAAGAGCAATGTATAAATATGGCGCAAAATTTACTGGAATAGACATTTCCGAAGAACAAATAGAATACGCAAAAAAATTAAGTGAGAATATGGAAATTCAATATAAAGTATGTTCTGCCGAATTTACAGAATTAAATTCAAATGAATTTGACATAATAACGTCGATACAAAGTTTTATATATTTTGACAGAGAAAAAGTTGTTCCTGAAATAAAACGGCTTTTGAAAAAGAACGGAAAAATTGTTGTAGTATGGATGGCATGGCTGCCTTATGAATGTAAAATAGCCGAAGAAACAGAAAAACTTGTGTTAAAATATAATCCAAAATGGACTGGAGCGGGATTTAAAAGATCAAATAATGACTCTTTAAATATTGCGCCTGATACATTCGAAATAGAATCGGAAATAAATTATACCGAAAATCTTGAATTTATTTATGAAACATGGGCTGGAAGAATAAGGGCTTGTCGAGGAGTATCCGCAGCTTTACCGGAAAATACTGTACAGGAATTCAATGATGAACATTTAGAATTATTGACAAAACTGACAAAAGAACCGTTTGAAATAATACATGAAATAAGAATATGTGTATTACGAATAAAAGAATGATTAAAAATGTTCGGTACATAATAATAAATTGATGTATGGTATAAAATAAAAGAATGATTAAATATATTAGGTATATTTCTATTATTTTTATTATGTTTTTACATTAAACAATGTCAATAAACTGGAGAATACATAATTGGTTAATATTAACTTTTTAAGAGGAAATAGAAAACTAATATATCGAATTATTTTTGCAATAACAGGTATTTCAATTCTTGCAATTGGAGTTTCTTTTATGCGATACGCTGTATTAGGAGTTGAGCCAAGTACGTGTTTAAATATTGGTATTGCAAAACAAATAGGGATATCTTTTGGATTATGGCAATTTATAATGTGCCTCATTTTAGTTGTTGGAGTATTCATCTTTGACAAAAGCAAAATAGGTTTTGGGACTGTATACATTATAGTTGCGGCTGGTTATACATCAGATTTATTTTTATGGCTGATTACAAAATTCCATTTCTGGAAATTTATTCTCTTAAAATAAGAGTAGTTGCTTTCTCATTTGGATTAATTTCTTATTATTTTGGCGTAGCAATTTATATTGAAACAAATATGGGGCTTTCGCCTTATGACGCAGTTGGTATAATAATTGCGGAAAAAATAAAAATGCAAAATTGGTTTAAATGGATAAGAATAGGAACTGATGCCTTATGTGTATTTGGTGGAATAACAACACAAAGTGATGTTGGAGTAGGTACATTAGTTTCAGTATTATTAGGAGGTCCATTAATTGCATTATTCAGAAAATTTTTAATGAAATTAATTATAAACCGGCGTTAATCCCAAAAAAAGAGAAAACTACCCACAAGCGACTTGGCCGAAAAGCATACCGAGTGTGAACTGTACGCCCTTCTTCAGAGTAAAAAAGACGGCAAAATAACGAAATATTAATTAAGGCTTTTCCAATCCTATTATAATCTGCTAAAATTACACAATGGAACCAATCATTCTGGCCTCCGGGTCGCCGAGGCGGCAGGAATATTTCAAGCTTATGGGGCTTCCGTTCAGTATCCTGCCAGCCGTAATTGACGAAAATCTGCCCGCTCAAACAAGCCCACAAAAACTCACGGAAGAGCTGGCTGTTAAAAAAGTGCAAAAAGTAATTGAAATAATGAAAGCACGCCTGCCAAAATGGATTTGCGGAGCGGATACTGTTGTCGCTACAGATAACAAAATCTTCGGCAAGCCGGCTAATCGGGAGGAAGCCGCCCAAATGCTGGGAAAACTGTCGGGTAAGCAGCACAAAGTAATTACGGCTGTCGCCCTTTACAACGGGAACGATAAGAAAATAGACTTTAAAAGCGTAAGCTGTACCGTATCCTTCGCCGTTCTCTCGCAGGAAGAAATTGAATGGTATCTCGATACAAACGAATGGCAGGGAGCGGCAGGAGCTTACCGTATACAGGGGCTTGCGGCCTGTTTTATCACGCAAATAAAGGGGAGCCCGAGTACTGTGGCAGGCTTGCCATTACGTGAGTTTTATGCCATGCTGAGGGACAATGGTTACCCGTACGGCGCCAAGCCGAAGGAAACCGAAATTTCCGCCGTTCACACAGGCCTTTAACCTGCGTACGAAACGGTGAGACATAGGGATGGGCGCGTTTATAAATAAACGCGAGTTAGGAGGAAACTTTGGCTGTAGTAACGATGAAGAATCTCCTGGAATCAGGAGTGCATTTCGGGCATCAGGTAAAACGGTGGGATCCGAAAATGAAAAAGTACATTTTCGCGGAACGTAACGGTATCCACATTATCGACCTGCAAAAAACAATTCAAGCAATTAAAGATGCCTACGACGCTGTGCGCAAAACTGTCGCCGCCGGAAAAACCGTGCTGTTTATCGGCACTAAAAAACAGGCTCAACAAGCTGTTCAAAAAGAAGCGGAAAGATGCGGTATGTTCTATGTAAACAACCGCTGGCTCGGCGGAATGCTGACCAATTTCACGACAATTAAAAAATCACTTCTCCGTCTTAAAAAACTTGAAAAAATGGAAGTTGACGGAACTTTCGAGAATCTCACAAAAAAAGAAATCTCAAGCCTCGCGAAGGAACGAACAAAACTCCAGAAAAACCTCGGCGGTATAAAGGAGATGAAGGAGCTTCCGGGTATTCTGTTTATCATTGACACCCGCAAAGAAGCGATCGCTGTCGCCGAAGCCCAGCGCATGGGCATTCCGATTGTCGCTGTCGTGGACACAAACTGCAACCCCGAAGGTATCAATTTCCCAATTCCCGGCAACGATGACGCTATCAGGGCTATAACTCTCTTCACGCAGATCATCGCTAACGCCGTTGTGGAAGCTGATAACGAAGTCGGCCTTAAAATTATCGAAACACTCGGCGATGAAGATGAAGACATGGAAAATCTTTTGAACACCGATATTTCCATAAAAGAGGAAGACAAGGAAATTGACATCGAGAAATACACAACGGAAGAAGCTTACAAAGCCGCTAAGGAAGAAACCTTTGAAGACGATGATGAGGACGCTCAAATTCAGGTTGATGTTGATAAAGTATACAATGACGAGTAACCATTAAAAGTAATGAAGTTGCTTTAACTTACTTAAGGAGAATAAAAATGGCTGATATAAGCGCAGCGGATGTAAAAAAACTCCGGGATGTAACCGGAGCCGGCCCTATGGAATGCAAAAACGCCCTTGTAAGCACAGGCGGCGATTTCGCCAAAGCGGAAAAAATGTTAAAAGAAAAAGGACTTGCCGCTCTTGAAAAGCGTGTCGGACGGGCTACAAACGAAGGCAAGATATTTGTAAAAATAAACGACGAAGGTTCGGCGGCCGCTCTTGTTGAGCTTTCATCTGAAACAGACTTTGTCGCCAGGAATCCTGATTTTATCGCCATTGGCGGCGTCATAGCCGGTAAAGTTCTTGAAAAAAACCTGTCCGCTCCCAATGACGAGCTTAACGGTTTGGTTCAGGAGCTTGCAACAAAAATCAGGGAAAACATGGGGCTTAAGAGGCTTTGTCTTGTAAAAGCTTCCTCCAATGAATACCTTACTCAGTACATACACGGAGACGGCAATATCGGAGTAGTTGTAAAATGCGAAACCGACAAACCGGAAATATTCAAAAACGAGGAAGTAAAATCTTTTATCTTCTCTATCGCTCTGCACATTGCGGCTTTTAACCCGGCGGCAATTGATCGAAGCAAGATCGATCAGAAATGGCTCAAAGAACAGGAAGAAATATTTAAATCTCAGATGGATAAAGACGAGAAACTTAAAGGGAAGCCGGAAAAAGTACTTGATGGAATTTTACAGGGTAAGGTAAATAAATACCTTTCCGAAATCTGCCTGCTTGAACAAGGTTATGTGAAAGACGAAAAATTGACGGTGGCTAAGGCTATTGAGGAATGCGCAAAGAAAGCCGGAGCGAAACTTGCCGTAAATAACTATGTTTATTACAAAGTAGGCCAGGCGGAGTAGCGTATGCAAGTTGTCTCCTCCCATGAAGAAAAAATGAAAAAAACAGTGGCAAGCCTTAAAGAAGGGTTTGCCGCTATCAGAACAGGGCGGGCGTCAGCTTCGCTTTTCGACAGAATAAAAGTTGATTACTACGGAGAAAAATCACCGTTAAATCAGGTAGCCAACATTTCAATACCCGAGGCAAGGCTTATCGTTATTCAACCGTGGGACAAAAACCTGATCGGCGAAATTGAAAAAGCAATCCGTTCTTCTGAATTATCGCTTAACCCGTCCAACGACGGCAAGGTGATCCGTATTTCCATTCCGCCGCTTACTGAAGAAAGGCGTAAAGAACTTGTAAAAGTAGCGAAAAATCACGCGGAACAATCCAGAGTGGCAATTCGTAACATCCGCAGAGACGGCAATGACGAACTGAAAAAACTTTTAAAAGATTCAAAAATTACCGAAGATGACGAGACCAAGGAAGTTGCGGAACTGCAAAAACTTACGGACAGCTATATCAATCAGGTAAATCAGGTTCTGGAAGAAAAAGAAAAAGAAATTATGGAAGTGTAATGCAAGACGTACCATTGCATATAGGTATCATTATGGACGGAAACGGGCGCTGGGCGACCGGTCGCGGACTTATGCGGACACAGGGGCATCTTGAAGGATTGAAAGCCGCAAAAAGAATTACAAAAGCCGCAAGCGATTTAGGCGTCAAGTATTTGACTCTTTACGCTTTTTCTACGGAGAACTGGAAACGCACATCGGAAGAAGTTGGTTTCATAATGGGTCTTATTAAACAGTACTTAAAATCCGAATTTGATTTCAGCATAAGGAATCGTATCCGTGTCCGTTTTACAGGCGACATGGAAGGGTTACCCGCTGATATTCAGGAAGAAATTAAAGATACAATGAAACAAACTGCGAGTTTTGACGGAATGCAGGTTGTTCTTGCTATTAATTACGGCGGAAGAGACGAGATTGTACGGGCATTTAAAAAATTAGCCGCAAACCGCTCACCTGAAACTTCCCTGACTGATTTAACGGAAAAATATTTCTCAGCTTTCTTGGATAATCCCGACATACCCGATCCTGATTTAATAATTCGCAGCGCCGGTGAATACCGTACAAGCAACTTCCTGCTTTGGGAAGGAGCGTATTCTGAATTTTATGTATCGCAAAAGCTTTGGCCAGACTGGGAAAAAACAGATTTGGAAGAAGCGATTGAAAATTACACTAAACGGGACAGGCGTTTTGGCGGCATTGTTAATGTCGCTTAAAAGGAATCAAATATGAAAAAACTTACAGAAAGATTATTAATATTTTTTATCGGAGTTCCGGTATTTTTTATTATTATTATTTTTCTCCCCTTTTACAGGCATCTTGTATTTAACATACTTGTAACTCTTTTTTCAGCAGCCGGAGCAGTTGAATTATCCGCAATGTTTGAAAAAAAACAGCTTCATGTCAGTAAAACAGAAGCCTTTATCTTTGGTTCTCTCGCGCCGTTAGCGGCGACATTAACTGTATGCGTTAATCTCCCAAAATGGATAGTTCCGTTATTAATAATGGCAGGCGTAATGTGGGTATTGTTATCAAAAGCTTTTACAAGTCAGGTAAAAATGGAAAATGTAATCAATAACATTGCCGCCGCGTTTTCTGTCATTGCCTATCCGTCCTTTTTTCTGTATTGGCTTATAAAAATGAGTATCTGGGAAAATTCAGGCGCGATTTTTTTATTTTTGGCAATTGCTTTCCTTAATGATTCAACAGCTTGGCTGGCGGGAAATCTTTTTGGGAAAAACAACAGAGGAATAATCCCCGCAAGTCCCAATAAAAGCATAGCCGGTTTTTCAGGCGGATTGTTAGTATCAATAATAATTCCCGCCGGAACCGCAATACTGTTTCCGTCTGTGTTCTCCGTATTGGGTAATCCCGTTTCGCTTGTAAAAGCAATTATACTTGGGGTTTTTACCAGTATATTCGCGTCGCTTGGGGACCTATCAGAATCGGCAATCAAAAGAAGCTGTGATTTTAAAAATTCAGGCAGCTTTTTTCTTGAACGAGGAGGCATCCTTGATTCAATCGATTCTGTCAGCATCGCGGCTCCGGTATTTTACTTTTTATACACTGCTTTTTTCTTCACTGCTTAATTAATGAAAAAACGCATCGCGGTTCTCGGAGCGACCGGTTCTATCGGAAAAAGTTCACTGGACATAATCAGCAGGGAAAGCGAATTTTTTGAAGCGGTTCTTATAACGGCGCATTTCAAAAAAGACGAACTTGAACAGTTAAAAAACAAATGGCCTTCAGCTTTCTGCGTGTTTTCGGGAGAAGAAAGCGGTAAAAAAAACCTTATTGAAGCAATTAAAAATGTTCAGCCTGACATAACCATAAACGGTATATCCGGAGCGGCAGGGCTCGAGCCTTCTCTTGCGGCAATTGAGGCAGGCTCCAATCTCGCGCTTGCCAACAAAGAAACAATTGTCATGGCAGGGCGGCTTGTCCTTCATCTCGCAAATGAAAAAAACGTAAAAATAATACCTGTAGATTCCGAGCATTCGGCTGTTTTTAAACTGATTGAAGCTCATTCTTCGTTGAAAATCAACGAGCACAAAATCAGCGAAATTATTCTTACGGCGTCGGGCGGGCCTTTCAGAAAGTTAAGTCTTAAGGAAATGGAAAACGTAACGGCGCAGGACGCCCTCGCCCACCCTACCTGGAAAATGGGGCCTAAAATAACGATTGATTCTGCTTCCATGGCAAATAAAGGGCTTGAGATTATCGAAGCATGTATGTTATTTAACATGCCTGCGGAAAAAATCAAGGTTACGGTACATCCGCAAAGTATCGTTCATTCCATGATAAAACTCAGTAACGGCGTAATTTACGCACAGCTATCAAAACCTGATATGCGCCATCCAATTCAAGACGCTCTTCATTGGCCGGATACGGCGCCGCTTAATCTTGATACATTGGACTTTGATTCCCTCACGCTGGAATTTGAAAAACCCGACACGGAAAAATTCCCGATGTTGAATCTTGCAAGTGAAGCGGCAAAAAAAGGCGGCCTTTATGCCTGCGCGTATAACGCGGCAAATGAAGAGGCTGTTACAGCCTTTATTAACAAAAAAATCGGGTTTCTTGATATACCAAAAATTACAGGTACTGTTCTGGAAAAAGACTGGGCGTTTAATTACAGCGACAAAGAAACCGTATTAAAAGCGGACGCTGACGCGCGGCTGGAGGCTGTAAAAATAATCAATAAAATGGCATAATGAAATTATGATATTCATAAAAATTATTCTTGGACTTTTCGGGCTTGGAATTGTGGTCTTTGTCCACGAATTGGGACATTTTCTGGCAGCGCATCTGGCCAAAATTGATGTAGAAGCTTTTTCAATCGGATGGGGAAATCCGATCTTAAAAAAGAAAATCGGCGCAGTCGAGTACCGGCTTGGAATGTTCCCAATCGGCGGATACTGTAAAATGAAGGGAGATATCGACTACAGTGAATTGTGGAAAAATATGTATAACGGCAAAAAACAGGAAGACGGCTCATACCTTGCGGCCGGTCCTGCCGCCAGAATTTTTGTTCATTTCGGCGGCCCGTTTTTTAATCTGGTTTTCGCGGTCATTTTACTCTCTCTTCTTTGGGGTTTCGGCTTTGAAAGAAATACTCTTCCAAATAAAATTATTCTTGTTTCCGAAATTTTTCCGGGTGAAACCTATCCGGCTGATTTCGCAGGTCTTAAAACGGGAGATCGTATAATAGAAATCGCGGGGAATCCGATTTCCTATTATCATGAAGTACAGGAAAACATCGCGTTAAACCCCGAAAAGACCCTTCCTGTACTTGTTGAACGTGACGGAGAAATAATAAATTTAAATATTACTCCGTCTCTTGACAAATCTACAGGAATGGGAAAAATAGGCGTATATTCCTGGACAGACCCTGTAATAAAAGATATAAAAGACGGCAGCCCGGCGCAGCTGGCGGGACTCATGCCGGGAGATCGCATAACAGGCGCAAACAGTCAGAAACTACGCAATTCCATGGACCTAATGAAAATCATCGACCAAAATCCTGACAGACTTGTTCTTGATTATGAAAGAGCCGGCGCTGTCGGAGAAGTACAATTCAACAATGATGAAATTAAAACCCAAATCGGAATTATATGGGACAGCATAAGTTACCGCACTCCAAATCTTTCGTTACCGTCTGCGGTCGTAAAGGGAGTAAAAGAAAGCTGGAAAACACTGACTGTTTCAATAACAAGCCTTAGGCTTCTTTTTAAGGGTATCGATCTTACAAAGGCGGTTTCAGGGCCTATGCGTATAACTTACATGATTGGGGAAATGGCAACACAAAGCTTTGAGCAGGGATTTGGAACAAGCGTTCGTTCAATTACTGATTTTCTTGCGCTTATTTCCATAGCCCTCTGCGTAATGAACCTCCTGCCCCTGCCAATTCTTGACGGCGGTATGATTGTTCTTTTCCTTGTGGAATTAATAAGAAGAAAACCGGCTCATCCAAAAGCCATATCGGTTTTTCAAACTTGCGGCATTGTAATTATTTTTGGTTTAATGGTTTTCGCGGTATTTGGAGATATATTGTTTTTTATACGGCAGTAAACAGGCAGAAAAAGTAATAAAGTTGTTCTGAAACTTCAATTTCTGAACAACTTCCGATAAAAAAAAGCATTCAATCTGCCGTAAAAACAGGGGGTTATGCGATGAAACAGGAAATTGCCTGCCCATGCGGCAATAAATTTTCAATTGACATTGAAGAAGAAATTGATCTGGATTTAAAACCGGAATATCTTGACAATATTTTCAGCGGTACATTCATGAGCTATAATTGTTCATTTTGCCAAAAAAGGCACAAGCCTGAATTCAGAATTTTGATTATATGGAAATCAAAAAAAATAAAGATGGAAGTCCTGCCGGAACTGGAACGAGGAGAATTTTATCGCAGAAAAAATGAAAATCCGCCTTATGAAACAGTAATCGGTTTTCCGGAAATGGCAGATCGTCTTGCCGTAATAAAAGATAATCTTGAACCGATTGTAATTGAAGCGCTGAAATCTTATCTTCTTGCCAAAGCCGACGAGAATTATCCTGACAAGGAAATAAACGCATGGTATTACGGCGTAAATCCCGAAGGTATCGAATTTCATCTTGACGGGATTAGGGAAGATGAAGTAGCGGTAATGAGAGTGCCGCCGGAAATTTATAAAAAAACCATGCATGAATACAAAAAACACCCTAAAAACGAAACATTTACATCTTTGCGTGTCCGTTCGTATTTATCGGTTCAGAATATCCTGCGTTCGGACGCTTTAAAATGAAAAAAATTTCCCCTAAAAAAATGTTTTGTGTTTTTTTTCTGTTTTCTTTTTTTACTGTCCCGTTGTTTACTCTGGATATAACACAAGGACACAGAGGTAAAATAACCGCACTGGCCAATATCGGTAAAAATATCATCAGCGCCGGAGAAGATGGTTTTTTTGTAATATGGAACACAAGTCAAAGAGCCGCTGTTGAACGTTTTCAGCTGACAACAGACAGAATAGAAGCCATTGTTACACATCCGCAGCGTGAAGAAATATGTATAACGGAAACAGACGGTATAGGCAGTTACAGAATTTCCGTATGGAACTATACGCTTAAGAAAAAATTATTTTCTGTTAATTCCACAGACCCCGTAACTTATATTAATTATTCCGCGGGCGGCAGCTTTATTATAGCAGCGGGTTTTAACGCTTCTTTTCTTGCCTTGCTTAATTCAAAAACGGGAGAGCTTGTCTCAATTCCTGAAATTCCGGCCGGTTCCGTTACATTGGCGGCAACAGGCAGGGGTGAACAAATTATGATGCTGTACCAGTCAGAAAATAAAAAATTCTTTAACAATGAATCCTCATTGGAAAATTCACAGTACAAAGGACAGCTCTTGTACATGGAACTGGAATCAAGCTCTGTTTCTGGCCGTTTCCCTGCGCCTGAAAACCTGTTAAGCCCGCTTCTTTTCGGAAACAACCGTTTTCTTGCGGGAATTAACTCAAAAGGGCTGCTGCTTGTAAATGCGGTTACAGGTGAAATATTGGACAGCGCGGAAAATATTGAAAAGGACGCCCTTTTGTGCGCTTCAGATGAAGGTTTTTACTGTCTTAACCGCAAAAACAATATTTCTGTTTTGTACCTTTACGCTGTAGACAGGAACGGAAAACTTGTTATACGCCGTCAGATCAACCTGCCTTTTGAAACAACAATCCATGTTAATCAATTAGCGTATAACGAAAATACAGTCTTCGCTTCCGCACAGGGCAGTCTCATGCTGCTTGGTGAACAAAACAGAATAATTCCAATGATGACGGAAAAACAAACACGCATAACGGAAATCGCGACAGGAGAAAAAACCGCCGCTTTATTAACGGAAAACGGCGATTTATTTTTTATACCTCTGGATTATAATATTTTAAAAAACAATGATACGCTGATAATAAAAAACAACAGTAACTACACCCGAATAACTACAGTACCTTCTCTTTTCCAGAAAACAGGAGATCAATTCCTTCTTTGGCAGACAGTAAATACAAGATTCGCCGCTCAAATTGTATATCCAAATCATGCTATTGATGAATTAAACTTTAATTTTTTATTTGGACGTTATCCGGTGCGCGCAATTTCCGCAGGATACGGGAATATCCTTGTACTTGATTCCACCGGTAATTTGTCTGTATATAATCTGGAAAAATTACCCTCTAAAGCTGATTTTACCTATACATCACCAGGAACAAATGACGCTGTCTTTATTAATAATCAATATCTTATTTTAAGCCGCAGTACAGCCGGCAATAACAGTCCGTTTCTTTTTATTAATTACAAAACAGGAGAGACTATCCGCGTTCCTTACAATATACAAACCGGAATAACGGTATACACGGGAAATTCTGGAAATATTTACGTTGAATCCATAATACAGGAAGATAATAAAGTAAAAACTGTTATTTTAAATCTTTCTCTTACAAACACTCCGGTGAAGATATTTGAATATCATGGAGAGGCAATTTATTTATCAATTGCAGAATCAGCCAAAACCCCGGCTATAGCCTGCGATAACGAAGGCGCTTTTATTTTAGGGGAGAAAATTACTCATTTTGAAAGAACACCGGGGCTGCCTATAAAATTACTTGGATGCGAAAAATTCTTTATCAGTCTTGACAGCGAAGGAAATGTTTCGTGGCATAATAATAAAAACGGAAAAATACTTGCTGTTTTCAGTATTAGCTCTGAGCAGTGGATGAGAAAAATAAATGATATAAAAATATCCGGTAAATTCTCGCGTCAGTAGCGTTTAGTAATTATTAATCGTGAGCCGGATTATTTTTTACCTTTTTAATTGCCATTGTTACTGCTTCTTTGATGCTGCTGGCATAGGATTGTTCCGTCATTGCCTGAGACGCATAAAGAGTTCCCAGCAGTGAAAAACGATACAATGGTTTTACCGTGTTAAGCGCAATAGCGGCCATATCTACAATACATTCATTGCACTTACAAACCTCTATGGTATTATCCTTTAATTGATTTTCAATCTCCTGGATTACCATGATTTCAGCTTCATTCTTTAAAAGATTAAAATCATATTCGTCAATATAAGCCATACTCCCCTCCACTTCTAATATTACATCAAAAAATAATTTTTATCAAGTGAGCCTTTTCCAAAACTCGGTTAGTTTTGAAAAAGGCTCTGGAAAAACTGTCCAAAAGGCCAGTTTTTCCTTTAAATCTAAAGTAGATTTTCCAAAAACTGAAGTTTTGGAAAATCCTCAAGTTTATTTTTCAGGATTATGCTCTCTCATCATAGATGTAAACTTGGCGAATTTCGTTACCATTTCCAGCTTTACAATCCCCGTAGGCCCGTTTCGCTGTTTCGCAATAATAAGATCTGTCGGTATTATATCAAGTGGAGGCTTTGGTTTATCATCATCCTTGCTTGTTTTTTTGGGTTGTTCACGATTCAGAAACATCACAAGATCTGCGTCCTGTTCTATTGAACCTGAATCGCGCAGATTTGCCAATGTAGGCGTTTCCCACTGGGCTTCACGGTTAAGCTGACAAAGAACTACTACGGGGATGTGCAGTTCACGGGCAAGGCTTTTTAAAGACCTTGAAATTTCAGAAATTTGGTTATAACGCGGCATAGAGTTGTCTTCGTACCCAATAAGCCCCAAATAATCAATAAAAATTATCTGTACCTGCTGCTGCGAGCGTACTTTTCTTGCCTGAGCGCGAAGATCCAGAAGCTTCATATTAGGCATATCAACTATGTAAAAAGGAGCTTCATATATTATACTCATAACATCTACAATTTTTTTATAATCAACTGTGCTTAAGAACCCACCTCTTATACTTTGCGCCTGAACCATTGCTTCGCTGCTTATAAGGCGCTGCGCAAGCGCTTTTTCAGACATTTCAAGAGAAAAAAACGCGGTGGGAATCTTTTTATGGAACGCTATATGGGAAGCCATATTCAAAGCAAGAGCAGTTTTACCGACAGAAGGGCGCGCTCCGATTATGATAAACTCGTCAGGTTGAAAACCTGATGTCATTTGATCAAGCTTATCAAAACCGGAAGGAATACCGGTTATGGGATTTTTAGACTTCATTGCCTTATCAATAAGGTCAATTGTTTCCTTTAATACTTCTCGTATTTTTCTTGAAGTAAAAATCTGACGCTCATCGCTTAGTTCAAAAATTCTCTGCTGTACTTTTTCAAGCACTTCTCTTGCTTCTTTGGACTCATCGTAAGCACTTATGCCGATATCGGAAGCTACTTTTATAAGAGAACGTTTTAATGAATAATTTTTTACCGTTTGCGCGTAATATTCGATATTGGCGCTTGAAGGAATTACAGTCGTTAGGCTTGAAACATACGAAGCTCCTCCGGCTTCGTCCAGTTTGCCCAACTGCTTCAATTCCTGAACGACAGTCTGTATATCAGCGCGAAGACCTTTGGCATCCAGGCTTAAAACAGCCTCATAAATCCTCATGTTTGCGCGGGAATAAAAATCATCGGAGCGCAAATGAAGCTGAATGGCGGCAGTTACAGCGTCCATATCAGACAGCAGACTGCCGAGTGTAGCCTGTTCCAACTCATCATCATGAGGAGGCGTTTTATCTCTAATCCTTTCGGCCATTCTTGTTTAAAGCTATGACTTAATTCTTTTGTACGGTCTCTGCGGAAGCTTCTTCTGTTTTTTCACCGGAGGGAGTTTCCTGAGTTGTTTCTTCTTTTACTTCCTGACGCTCTTTTCTGCACCTGCGCGGCGCCGGTTTAGATGCCGATGTTTCAGTTTTTATTTCCTGTCCAATAACCGTAATTGAAATTTCAGCGGATTGATTTTCATAAAGTTTAACTGTCGCCTTGTATTTCCCGACATTTTTAAAGCTGCTTCCGGCAATTTCTATACGTTTCCGTTCAATCTGGAAGCCGTTCTTCGCGAGTTCGTCCGCAATTGTTTGATTTGTAACCGCGCCGTAAAGCTTTCCGTTTGCTCCGGCCGGCATGGTAATTGAAAGCTCAAGTTCGCTTAATTTATCCTTAAGCCCTCTTGCGTCAAGGCGTTTTTGTTCTTTACGCGCTTCTATTTCCGCTCTTCTTCCCTCAATAAGTTTTATCATCTTAGGGGTATAAGGAAGAGCTATTCCCCTTGGAAAAAGATAATTTCGCGCATAACCTTTCGCTACATCCTTTACGTCGCCTTCTTCGCCAAGAGTCGCAAGCTCCTTGTTCAAAATAACTTTCATACCAAGCTCCCCGGAACCTGCACCTGCAGATTCCATGATACTCCGAAAAGTTATACGGAGTATCCGAAAATAAATTCAGCCGCCAAAAAGCAGCTGTGTAAGAACCTGTTACCGCAAACACGATACGGCTCTTACGGCTTCGGAGTAGAAGCCTTAAAGGCTATTTGCCTGTTGTTTTATTCAGCTACATAAGGCAGCAGCGCAATGCTCCTTGCCTGTTTTATCGCGAGAGCCAATGCCCGCTGGTGTTTCGCGCAAGTGCCTGTAATACGGCGTGGGAGAATTTTTCCTCTTTCCGTAATAAATCTGCGCAGTGTGTCTGCTTCTTTATAATCAATCTTCATTTTTTGAGCGCAAAATTTACATACTTTTTTCTTAAAAAAAACTTTTGCGCCCTTACCGCCGCGGCCTGAACGGTCATCGCCGTCCCTGTCGTCCATGTGCATATCCATTCCCTTGTCATGACGGGAAGAATGATCATTATCAAAATATTTTTCATCTGACATAATAAACTCCTTTAATTTTAAAACGGAATATCGTCCGCAAAGCCGTCGTCTTTCGGCGGATTGTAAGATTCAGACGAATCTTCGGAATAGCCGGAATTTCCTCCCGCCTTTCCGCTTGAATTATACCCTGATGATGAATTATTGTTCTGTCTTTCACCTGAAGACGGTCCTCCGCTCAAAAGCTGCAAGTAATTGGTTACAATTTCTACTTTTGACCTGTTTTGACCATCCTGTTGCCATCTGTCCTGACGAAGCTCACCGTCGACACCTACCATCTTGCCTTTGACAAGATATGGGTGAAGGGATTCACCCTGTCTTCCCCATACAACGATATCAAAAAAATTCGCTTCGTCTTCCCATTGATCTCCGTTTTTCTTCCGCCTGTTCACAGCAATAGAAAACTTGCAAACTGCCTGACCGCCCGATGTGTATTTTAACTCAGCGTCTCTTGTAAGCCGTCCGATTAATGATACATGGTTTAAGTCTGCCATACCCCGCTCCTACTCATCAATCCGTACAAAGAGATATTTGAGCAGATTGGCATTAAGCTTAAGAATCCGGTCAAGAACGGCAATTTTTGAGGGATCAGACTTAATTACAAAAAGGACATATCTTCCTTTTTTTCTTTTTTTGATTTCATAGGCAAGATCGCGTTCTCCGATTTCATCGGTTTTTTCAATCTCGACTCCGTTGGCGGTAAGATCAGTAATTAAGTGATCCCTGCCTGCCTTGTGCTGGTCTTCTTCCATTGGGAAGATGACCGTTAACTCATAGCGGCGCATAATTCCTCCTTATGGCCATAGTCCGGCTCTATTTAAAACGCCGGAAAAGAGGTTTAGGTCTGCTTAAGAACCTTTGATCCTTCCGGCAAACCCTATAAAAGAGATTAGAAAAAAAAACAATTAATGTCAAGACATCGAATTGCGTCAAAATAAATCTAACCGAAAAGGAACAATGCCTCAAAATAAAAATCTAACCCAAATATGCTTATCCGAAGGAGGGTTCGGAAAGACAAATGGGGTTATCAATGCAAGAAAAAAAGGCTCTTACAAGGGAAATTAGTAAGAGGTATCAAAAAGCGGAGAA